>Ga0101943_1000076_pt1 | contig 285410 bp, 266 predicted proteins | sample DewCreD2012metaG_5_FD_75244 | JGI IMG/M metagenome (GOLD analysis project Ga0101943, IMG submission 75244) | Hot spring sediment bacterial and archeal communities from British Columbia, Canada, to study Microbial Dark Matter (Phase II) - Dewar... ... | reverse complement strand
CGAGTCGGGTCAAACGCCTGACCGGCTGGCCATGGATAACCGACGCTCTCCTTTCGCTGCCCGCTTGATTACCGAACTATGTCATGCGAATTGGTATTAGCCATTCAGGCAGGTAACCTGGTCTGTGGGAGATACGCGGCCGACCCCAATCGAGCAAGCTGTCCCCGACCGGGCCGGACGGTCCCTCCGGTGGCGCCGGTTTCCGGTCGGGCCGGGCCAGCGGGCGGCCTGGGCCTATACCGAAGTTGTTGTATCCCGCCGGACTCGCTTCCAGCGGGTTGAGATTCTCGATACGGTGGCCTTCGGGCGGGCCCTTTTTCTTGACGGCCTGCCCCAATCGGCCGAGGCCGACGAGTTCATTTACCACGAGGCCCTGGTGCACCCGGCCATGGTCTGTCATCCCCGACCCCGGGCGGTCTTCATCGGGGGCGGGGCCGACGGCGGCGCCCTGCGGGAGGTCCTCCGCCACCCGGAGCTGGAACGGGTGTGGCTCGTCGATATTGACGCCGAACTTGCCGGCCTCTGTCAGCAGTATCTTCCCTACGCCCCGCCGGCGCTCTTTACCGACCCGAGGGTAACGGTGACCTTCGGCGACGCCTACGAAGCCCTGATGGGGGCCGGGGCGGGCACCTTCGACGTTATCATTCTGGACCTGACCGACCCGGGCACGCCCCTCAGCCGGCGGCTTTACACCCCGGAGTTTTTCCGGGCCGCGGGCACTCGCCTCCGGTCACCGGGCGTGCTGGTGGTTCAGGCCGGAAGCCTGCGGCTGACGAACCTCGACGCCCACCTGGAGGTGGTGCGGGCCCTGCGGGGCGCCTTCCGGACCGTTCGGTCCTACTCGGCTGACGTACCCTTTTTCGGGGAGGTCTGGGGTTTTGCCTTTGCCTCCGATGACCTCGACCCGGCGTCAGTATCGCCCGAGGAGGTCGACCGGCGGCTCAGCGCGCGGGGAATTCGGGGCCTGCGCTTTTATGATGGTCAGACCCATACCCAGCTCTTTGCCCTGCCGCGTTACGTCCGGACGGCCCTGGGCGAAGCCTAGCCGGTCAGCCGGAAGCTCTGGAGCATCCGGTCGAAAATGGGCAAAAGCTGGGAGTAGTTCTCCCGGGTTGCCGAGAGCCGGACGAGAAACCAGCGGTCGTCGGCAAGAAAGAGCACGACGTTGTCCGTCATGTCCCGGTTCCGGGTCGTCGACCGGTAGGACACCACGACCCGGCGGGCGGAGCGGTTGGCCACCGTCGTGGTCGTCTCGGACTCGACCCGGGCCGCGGCCAGGGAGGACCGGACCTGGGCGATAAACTGCTGATAGAAGTCATCGAGGCTGGTATTCGGGTCCGACCAGAACCGGACTTCGACCAGGTCGTCGGAGAGGGTCGGGGCCGAGAAAACCACCGCTTCGAAGGCCTGGAACATCTCGTCTTTGAGCCAGTTGGCCGGGTAATCGATGGCGAACTCGAAGTCCGGATTTTCGTAGGTCTCCCAGGAGCTGACCTGGGCCGGGTTGGGACGGGGCACCGGCCGGACGGTGACCTCCTTTCGCTCCCAGCGGGTCTGGGTCTGACCGGAAGCAGCCAGCCGCAAAACGGCCAGGGTCAGCTGACTGCCGGCCTTCGCCCGGTTCAGGAGGTCGTCAGCCGTGGCCAGGTCAACGATGGGCTCGCCGTTGACCTCGACGATGACATCGAAGGGCTCGAGGCCGGCCTGTTCGGCCGGACTGCCGGGATACACCCCGGTGATGAGGACCCGGGCGGTCCGGGGCAGGTTGAGCTGGGTGAGGATATCATCCTGGAGCTCAATCATCCGGATGCCGACCCAGCGGGTGGTCCCATCCCCGGCCGGAAGCGCTCCGGCGAGCTGGGCCTGGATCTGGTCCCGGGCACCGATGGCGATTACGAGGGGCAGGCCGATGCACAAAAGTAGAAAGGCGATGCCGGCGACGCCGGCAATAATCAGGCGGTCCCGGTCTGACATGACGCTATCCGACTTTAACATAAATTGGCGGAGGCTGTAAATTGGGCGGCCTGCCGGAGACAGCGACCAGCTGGCGGCTCATTACCGACCCGCCGCGGGCTGGCGTGTGGAATATGGCCCTGGACGAGGCCCTGCTGGAGGCAGTCCGGGCCGGCCAATCGCCGCCCACGCTCCGGTTTTACGGGTGGTCGCCGGCCTGTCTCTCCCTGGGAGCGTTCCAGCCGGTGCAGGCCGTGGATGCGGCCGCGTGCAGGGAGCTGGGGATTGACCTGGTGCGGCGGCCGACGGGCGGCGGGGCGGTTCTTCACGACCAGGAGGTAACCTATTCGGTTGTTCTGCCCCCGGCGGTGGCCGGCCGCAGACCCCGGGAGACCTACCTGCGGATCAGCCTGGCCCTTTTGCGAGGCCTGGACAGGCTGGGCGTTCGGGCCGGATTTGCCCCGGCCGGCTCCCACCGGAAGTCAGCGGGCCCTTCCTGCTTTGCCCGGGCATCTGACTTCGAGGTACTGGTCGACGGCCGCAAGGTAGTGGGTAGCGCCCAGGTCTGGCGGTCCGGCAGCCTGCTCCAGCACGGGGCCGTACTGCTCGAGGCCGACCGGGCGCTGTGGGCGCGGCTGATGGGCCAATCCGACGCCGCCGACGGCCTCGTCGGACTGCGCGAGCTGGTGCCGGGGATTGTTCCGGAGCGGGTGGTGGCGGAGCTTGCGGCCGGCTTTGCGGCGGAATTTGGGGTAAGACTCGTCCCCGGCCACTGGACCCGCGCTGAACTTGAGTTGGCAGAAAGGCTGGGGCGTGAGAAGTATGGTTGTGGGGAATGGACCCGGCGAATTTGAAGGGGATGCTAGAATATTTAACGGGCGTTGCCCCCGTAGCTCAGCTGGATAGAGCGGCGGCGTCCTAAGCCGCGCGTCGGGTGTTCGAGTCACCCCGGGGGCGCAATATATTGGGCCTTAAAGCCCCGAAGACCACAATATATAGTAGCCGGACAAGCTGGAGAGGCTTGTCCGGCCGCATTTTAGGGGCTGATCGTGGACCAACTAAGACCATCGGGGGACGGCCAGCGACCCTGGCCGTCTATTATATAGAGTCGGGCGGGCGCCGGGATTGGTCATCTGATGACGGCAGGTTCTGGGCTTCGCCATCGCAGGGTCCTTGTAACGGCCGCACTTGGGGCCGTGCTCCTGGCGGCCACCCTTTTGCGCTTTCTCTGGCTTGACCGTTACCCGGCCGGCTGGCACCACGACGAGGCCCTCATGGGGGTGATGGCCGGCGAGGTTTACCGGGGCGAAGCCCGAGCGGTCTTCTTCCCCCAGTATCTGGGTCAGGAGCCCCTGTATATCTACCTGTCGGCCGGGATGATGGCGCTTCTTGGCGGGGAGCAGGACCCGCTACCCCTCCGGCTGACCTCGGCGGCCGTCGGCCTGCTGACCGTCGGGCTGACCTTCCTTCTGGGCCGGGAGCTCTTCGGCACGCGGGCCGGCCTCATCGCCGCGGGCCTTATGGCCACGTCCTTCTGGCAGGTTATGTCCAGCCGCAACGGCTACCGCTCCATCACCCAGCCGCTGCTGGAAGCGGTCACCGTGTGGGCGGTGTGGAAGGCGCGCCAGACCGGCCGCTGGGTTTGGTTCGCCGCGGCGGGAGCCGGCCTGGGAGGCACGCTTTACACCTACCTTGGTGCCCGAGCCTTCCCGGGCGTTCTTGTGGCGTTCGGCCTGTGGTGCCTTCTCCGGGGCGAGCGGCCTGCCCTGGCAGGCCTGGCCCGGATCGGCCTCATGGCCGGCCTGGCGGTGGCGGTCGTAACCCCGCTCGGGCTGTTCTTTCTTACGCATCCCGGCACCCTTTCAGCCCGGATGGAGCAGGTGTTTATCTTCCGGCCCGAGGTCGGCGGGGGAGACCCGTGGGGACTGCTCCTGACAAATGTGGAAAAGCTGCTCGGGGCCTTTATCTTCCAGGGGGAGTCCCTCTGGCGCTACAACATCCCGGGTCGGCCCGTCTTCGTCGGGCCGACGGCCTTGGCCCTGGTCATTGGGCTTGCCGTCATCCTCGGCCGGTTCGTGCGCGGTGACCCGGCGAGTGCCCTGGTTCTGAGCTGGCTGGGGGTGATGACGCTGCCGTGCCTGCTTTCATGGGATGTGGGTGTTTACACCCTGCGGGCCATGGGCCTGGTGCCGGCCCTGTATCTGGTGCCGGCGCTGGGCCTGGATACGGTCTGGGGCTGGCTCTCGACCAGGCTGCCCGGGCGGCAGTGGGTGGTGGCTCTGGCGGTTGGGCTGGTGCTGGTCGGCGACGGCGTCTGGACCGCCCGGGACTATTTCTGGGTCTGGGGACCCAGCTTCGGGGCGTATGCCGAAGGCCACGCCGACGCGGTGGCCCAGGCCCGCTTTCTGGCCCGGTCTGCCCGCCCGGATGCGGAGGAGGTCTTCGTAAGCAGTGACTACTATCACCACCCGACGCTGGCCCAGCTGGCCGGGCCGGTTTATCCCTTCCTGCGCTGGTTCGACGGCCGCCAGAGTGTGGTTTTCCCCCTGGGAGCCGGGCGGCCGACACTCTATGTCCTCGCCTTCGGCGCGCTGCCCACTGACGTGGACCGGCTTTTCCCACCGTCGGCCCGGGTTGGGGCCGCCTACTTTCCCCAGGGGATTGACGGCGGACCGCCTCCGCCCCTTTTCCTGGCCTACCGGCTCACCCCGGCCGACCTTGAGGAAGCCGTTTCCGGGCTTAGCCGGCAATTAAACCGACCATCCGGGTGTCAGATTGCCGACCTGGTGGAGGTGGTAGGTGCGCAGGTACCGGCGGTGGTGAGCCCCGGTGGCGAACTGCAGGTGGGCGTGCTGTGGCGGGTGAACCGCAGACCGGAGGCCGGCAATTATCAGATGCTGGTCCACCTTACCGACCGCAACCGGGTGGGGGTTGCTGGGGTGGACACCCTGGGCTATCCGCCGCCGGAGTGGCGGCCGGGTGATGTGGTCTGGAGCCGGTTCAACCTGCGGATTCCGGACGGGACACCCCCGGGTTTGTATCTGCTTCAGACCGGCCTGTACGACCTGGAGACCGGGCAGCGGCTGCCGGTGAGCGGTGGGGAGCCGGCAACCCGGGCTTGCCCGCTGGGGGGTGTTCGGGTCCGGGGTTCGCCGCCGCCTCCGCCGGCAGTCCGGCTTGAGGAACGCTTTGCTGAGGGTATCATCCTCGCAGGATACGACCTGACAGTGTCCGGGGGGCAGGTCGTCGTAAGTTTGCAGTGGCGGACGGAACGGCCCCTGGGCCACGACTACACAGTCTTTGTCCAGCTGCTGGACCGGACTGACCGGGTCGTAGCCCAGTCCGACAGCGAGCCGGCCGGGGGCGCGCTGCCGACCAGCAGCTGGCTGCCCGGCGAGGTCGTGGCGGATCGGCACGTCCTCACCCTTCCCGCGGGACTGCCCGGCGGACCCTACCGGCTGATCGCAGGGTTGTACCTCTGGCAGACCGGGGAAAGGCTGCCGGTGGCCAGCGGGGGCGACCACGTCCTGTTGCGTCAGCTCCAGAACCTTGGGCCCTGAGCTGGGACTGCCAGTTTTTCAACGCTTACGGGCGGGATTTATGACCCTCCCCCCAGACGGGAAAACATTGACGGGGCCGTCGCCGCCATCCTCTCAAGCCGGTTCACATGGTAGTAGCTTAACGCTGGTCCTCGACTCCCCTTCTCCTGCGCCGGCAGCAAAAGGGCAGCGGTAAGTGCAGAGCCCTGGGCTGAACACCCGAAGTTGACCGCTTCACGGCCAGGTACTATACTATCAGCGATCGTACGAATAATGGTCGGAATTGTAGTCGCTCCCGGGATGCGGGTTGCCGGGGTGGTGTTGCTGGCCGTGGTCGTCGTTTCAGCCTGTTCCCGGCTGCCCCCAATCCCCGGCGGGTCGGCCAGTCACGACGTGCGCCGGGGCGAGGCGCTCTACAACCAGTACTGTCTGAGCTGTCACGGCGGGCCGGCCGGCGGCTCAATGATGGATTACCCGCCCCGGCACAACGCGAACGGTCACACCTGGCACCACCCCGACTGCCAGCTTAAGGAGATAATCAAGAACGGCTCCGATGAAATGACGCGTAAGATGCGGCAGATGATGGCCCCACCGAATGCGCCCACGATGCTGGCCTTTAAAGACGTTCTCACCGACGAGGATATTGACGCCATTCTGGCGTTTATAAAAACCTGGTGGACGGATCAGCAGCGCAGCTTCCAGGCCCAGGTTACCCGTGCGAACTGTTAAACCTGGTTAAGGAGTAAGCTGATGCCCGCAACGAAAGCTGTAAAAGCTCAGCGTCCTAAGGCCCGAACGGCCAGCCTCAGTCTGGTCGTGGTTGGGGTCGGCCTGGCCGGCGTTTTAGCCCTGGTCCTGCCCAGGTTGCTTTCACCGGGCGGTCCGGGCGGACCTGCCCTGGCCGTGCTGGAGACGGCCGACTTCCACGCCCTGGCCTTCAGCCCGGAGGATCCCAACGTCGTCTTCTTCGGCCACCACAACGGTGTGATGCGCAGTACCGACGGCGGCCGGACCTGGCAGCCGGTGGTTTCCCGGCCCAACTTTGATGCCATGGCCCTGGCCGTCAGCCCGGCGAATCCCCGACGCATCTACCTGGCCGGCCACAATATCTTCGTCGTCAGCCCTGACGGCGGGATGACCTGGGAGCCGGTAAGGCACAATCTCCCCTACGACGACATCCACGGTTTTGCCTTAAGCCCGCAGGACCCTAATCGGCTTTACGCTTTCGTCGTCGGCCACGGCCTTTTCATTAGCCGCGACGGCGGCACAACCTGGACCCGGCTGAGCACGGCCCTGCCCCAGGACGTGATGTCTTTGGCGGCCGCTGGGGGCGAGCCGGAAGTGCTCTTTGCCGGGAGCATGGCCTCGGGGGTCCTTAAGAGCGTCGACGGCGGCCAGACGTGGCAGCCGAGCAACAGTGGGCTGGGGAGCCGGCGGGTGATGGCCGTGGCAGTGAATCCGGCCGACTCACAGGTGGTCTATGCCGGGACCGACGAGGGCCTTTACCGGAGCGACGATGGGGGCGCGAGCTGGCGGCAGCTGCCCTTCCCGGGCCGGAACGCAGCGGTTGTGGCAGTGAATCCAGCTAGCCCGGATCTGGTCCTGGCCATCGAGGCGGCCGGTCCGCGGCAGGGTCGGCTCTACCGCAGCCGGGATGGTGGTTTGAGCTGGGGTGGTGAGGTGCGGTGAAGGAGCCCTGGCTGACCAGCATCAGGCTCGACCGGCCCGGCATCCGGGCCGCCCTGGGCGACCTGGAAGCCGAAGTGATGGAAGCCATCTGGGCCCGGCCGCCCGGCACGGCCGTCACCGTCCGGGAGGTGTTCGAGGCCCTGTATGGGCGACGCCGGCTGGCCTACACCACCGTTATGACGACCATGGCCCGGCTCGCCCGCAAGGGGCTCCTGGTGGCCGAGAAGTCCGGGCCGGCCTATCTTTACCGGGCGGCCCTCAGCCGGGAGGAATTCATTGACCACTTTGTGGGGGCCGCCCTCGAGCGGCTCCTGGTAAACTTCGCCGGCGCAACCCGCCGCCAGCTTGAAAAGCTGACCGACCCTGACCTTCAGGCCCGGCTGGCCGAGCTTCTCGAGCAGGTGGAGCGCCGGCGGGCCCGGGGGGAGAAATGACCCACGCCCTCCTGCTGGGTATCGGGTTTGGGCTTGCCCTGGCGGCCGGTGCCGCCGGGGCCCTGGTCCTGCGGATGGTTCCCCCCGGGGCCGCCCGGGCGCCGGCCCTGGCCGCTCTGGGCCTGCCGGCCATTGTCCTCGGGCTAACTTCCATCCACCTGATTCCGGCCTTTTGGGCCGAGTGCACGCCCCTGAGCGGACCTGACGCCCTTGTGATTGCCGGCTGGTCGCTTCTTGCGGCCGGCTCGGCAGCCGCCGGGCTCATCAGCGGGCTGCGACGGCTGCTGCTCGCCGAAAGCCTGCTTGGACGGGTTCCGGTCCTGGCTGACTCCCTACTTGGCGAGAAGGTTGAGGTTCTGGCCGGCCGGCTGGGGGTTGCGCCCCCGGCCATCCGGGTGGTGGGACTGAACCGGCCCCTGGTTGTATCAGGGGGCCTCCGTCGGCCCGCGGTTGTAGTTTCCCGCTGGGTGCTCGAGCACCTGGATGAGGCCGAGCTGGAGGCCGTGTTTGCCCACGAGCTGGCCCACCTGGCCCGCCGGAGTCAGGCCATCCTGTGGCTCGGGCGCTTGTTGCGGGATGGCCTCTGGTATATCCCTTCGGGCCGGTACGCTTTTCGGGTGCTGGCCGGGGCGGAAGAGCTGGGGGCCGATGAGGCGGCCGTTGGCCTGACGGGCCGGCCGCTGGCCCTGGCTGGGGCCCTGGGCAGGGTGTGGGCCGGCTTTTCCAGGTCTACGGCCGCCGGGCTTAACGGGCTTATCGGGGAAGAGGGGGATGGCGGCCGGCTGCTCGAGGTTCGGCTCAGCCGGTTGCTCCGGGGGACCGAGAAACCGGGGCCGTGGCAGACGGGTCCCGTGGTGGCCGTGGCTGTTACGGGCGCGGCTCTTGCTTTGGCCTGGCAGATTCTGGGGCTGGCGGCCGAAGCGTTGCCGGTGGTCTGCCAATTCGGGAATTTCTGACGTGGGCGATTGGCGCGAGGTGGCCCTGGTCTGGTATCAGGCTATGAGCGTCTTCTACCTGACGCTAGCCGGTCCGCTGAGGCAGGTTGCCGATAGCTCCGGCTCTGCTGGTGCTGCCGTCTTTGTTTTCGGCCTCATCGGGGCGACTGCCCCCTGTCAGCTGACAACCAATGCGGCCGCCCTCGCCTATGTAGCACGGCAGGCCGGCAAAGGGCGGGCTGCGGCGATTAGCGCCGGGGCCTACCTGGCGGCCAAAGCCTTCGCCTACACCGTCCTGGGGCTAGCCGTGGTCCTCGTGGGCCGAGAGTTTTCGGCCCAGGCATCTATCCCGGCGATAGTCATTGCCAGGAAGGCCCTCGGACCGTCAATGGTCCTTATCGGGCTTCAGTTACTGGGAGTTATCCGGCTGCCGTTTAGCTTCGGACGTGGTCTGGCGGCCCGGGTTGAGTCCCGGCTGCCCGTCGGCCCGGCCGGGGGCTTTCTGCTGGGGCTGGCCTTCTCGGCCGCCTTTTGTCCGACGCTCTTTTTCCTGTTCTTTGGCCTGACAATTCCGTTGGCCCTGAGTTCGCCCCTCGGTGTCGTTTACCCGGCGCTGTTTGCCCTGGGCACGACGGCACCCCTGCTCGGACTGGCCGGACTACTTGCGGCCGGCGCGAATGCCCTCAAAGGGTACCTGGTCGGGGTGAGGCGGCTGAATGCATGGCTCAGGCCGGCGGCCGGGCTGGTCTTCCTGGCGGCCGGGGTCAACGACAGCCTCACTTACTGGCTACTCTGAATGGGGGGGATCGTGTCTTATGGAAAACCTGCTCCCACTGCTGCCACTCCTGCTGATCCTGGTGGCCTGCCCGCTGGCCACGCTGCTTATGGGTCGGGGAATGGCCGACGGGAAATGCTCGCCGCCGGCTTCCGCCAACGCTGAGCTTGCGGCGCGGCTGGCGGCAGTCGAGGCCGAACTTACGCTGGTAAAGCAGCGGCTGGCTGCCCTCGAAGCCGCCCGAACCCCCGTCAGGGCGGGAACCGCTCCTGCGGAGGCCCCGAAGTCCGATGGGATGTAGCTGGCGGGGAACTGATGGTCCGGCGCAGGTTTAGTTTTCTGCTGGTTGGAGTACTGTGGCTAGTGCTGATCTCAGCCGCCTGCCGGCCGTCGGTCCCCGGCTTACGCTCCCGGAAACCGGGCGGGACCTGGGGCCTATCAGGGCGGACGGTGAAGCAGAGTTTGTTTTCATTTTCTCGAATACCGGCGATAGGCCGCTCAGGGTCCAGCGCGTGGATGTCCTTCCGGCTACTCCCGACCAGTGTACCTGAGGCGTGGAGGCGGTCGCCGGTCCGGCGACCATTGAGCCTGGCGGCTCGGGGCAGATTACTGTTCGGTTCAGGAGGCCGATGCCAGGCATGCGCGACCTGGTTGTCCTCATCCGTTCCGATGACCCGGTTGCTCCGGAGCAGAAGCTGTTGCTCCGCTTCGAGATTGTGGCGGGGCCGGGCCGGCCGTAGGGCTGACTTTGCCGGTAGTCGCAGGTGATGGGCGGGTTTGAGCCAGTAAGCGAGCCGGCGAACCGGCCGAAGGCCGGACCCCGGGCTGGTCTCCTCTCGGTGATAGGGCTGGCCCTGATAACGCTGGTTGCGGCCGGCATCCTTGGGCTAGCCGGCTACACGCTGGTCCGGCGGCAGAGCGGGCCGCTTGGGGGGCCCGGCATAAACGCCGTGGGCAGACCTGCCCCGGTTCAGGCGCGCCCGGTACCCGACTTTAACATTCGGCTGTACAATGGGGAAACTTTCACCCTTTCAGAGCACCGTGGCCAGGTCGTGGTTGTCAATTTCTGGGCCTCGTGGTGTCCGCCGTGTCGGAGCGAGGCCCCGACCCTTGAGGCCGTCTGGCAAACCTATCGGGAGCGGGGCCTGGTGCTGGTCGGGGTGAACGTCTGGGACTCTGAGGCTGCTGCCCTGAAATTCGTGCGGGAGTTTGGTCTTACCTTCCCGACGGGACCGGACCCGGGAAACCTTGGGGTTGAGTTCGGAATCACAGGCATTCCCGAAACCTACTTCATTGACCGGAGAGGCCGCCTGGTTCGGCGGTGGGTTGGGCCTATCGGTGAGGCCCAGTTTCGGACCCTGGTCCAGGATCTGCTGGACTGACTGCGGTCCCTAAAAGTAAATCCTCCGGGCGACGGGCCTCAGGCCCGGCCTGACCGGACGATAGTCCAGGCCAGGTAGATTCCCAACCCGGCGACGAAGGCAAAACCCACCCCGAAGGCTGGGCCGACCAGGCCTTCGGTACCGGGCGGGTGGAAAGCGGTCATCAGCACTGCCAGGCCGACGATAAAGGCGCTGGTGATCATGGCCAGTACTAACCGGTTGGCAAGTCGCTCGAAGCGGCCGATCACTGGCTCGAAGCCCTCCGGCCGCACACGCACCTGGAATTCGCCGGCCTCGGCCTGCCGGAGGAGGCGTCGCAGCTGGCGCGGCACCTGGGTCCCAAGCTCGGCCGCTTCCACCCCCGCCGCTCCCAACCGGCGCGCCCAGCGAAGGGGCGAATACCTCCGGAGCATCAGCCGCTGGGCACAGGGCACGAGGACAGTCGTTAGCTGGAATTTCGGGTCGAGCTGGGCGGCGACCCCCTCGGCCATCATTACGGTCTTCAGGAGCAGGGCAAGGTTGGTCGGAAGGTGCAGGCGGTGCCGACGGACCACCGCGAGGGCTTCGCTAAGCAACGGCCCGACCGCGATTTCGCCGACCGGACGGCCATAGTAGCGTGTCATCAGGTGCCTCAGGTCCTCCCGAAGGGCCGCCCTGTCGACCCGACGCCGGGCAATGCCCAGGTCGAGAAAGGCATCGACCAGCAGGTCCAGGTTCTGGCTCGTCACAGCCACGAGGAGTTCGGCCAGCCGCTCCTGGGTGGCTTCGTCGACGATGCCCACCATGCCAAAGTCGACCAGGCCGACCCGGCCACCGGGCTCGATGAAAAAATTTCCCGGGTGCGGGTCGGCGTGGAAGAAGCCGTCGTCAAAGACCATTTTGAGCAGGATCCGGGCGGCACGTTCGGCCAGTTCGGGCCGGTCGATTCCCGCCGCATCCAGGGTGGCCACGTCGCTGACCTTAATGCCCCGGATGCGCTCCAGGGTAAGTACCCGCGACGTGGTGGTCTCCCAGAAGACCCTGGGAATGTGGACGTTGGGGTCGCCGGCGAAGTTCCGGGCGAAGCGTTCGGCGTTGCGGCCCTCCCGCAGGTAGTCCAGCTCGGCCCGCAGGGTCTCGGCGAACTCCTGGGCCAGCCCCACCAGGTCGTATTCCTCGGCCAGCTCCCAGCGGCGGCTGGCGGCCGTGGCCAGATTCAGCAGGATTTCGAGGTCCTGCTCGACCTGTTCAACCACGCCCGGTCGCCGAACCTTCACCACCACCTCCGTCCCGTCGGGACGTACCGCCGCGTGGGCCTGGCCGATGGAGGCCGCGGCCAGGGGCGTCGGGTCAAAGCTGGCAAAGAGCTCTTCGGGCGAACGGCCCAGCTCGACCTCAATGACTGCCCGCACGGCTTCAACCGGCACCGGCGGGGCCGCGTCCTGCAGTTTGGCCAGCTCGGCCTGATACTCCGGCGGGACAAGGTCGGCCCTGGTCGACAGGACCTGCCCAAGCTTGATCCAGGCGGCGCCCAGCTCCTCCAGGGCCAGCCTGACGTGTTCGGGCCGGGTATACGGTTCGGGTCGGCGGGGGTGGCCGAGTAGCCCCCGGTGAAAGGGGACGAAACGCTCCAGCCCAAGCACCCCTACCAGGTAGCCCAGGCCATGGCGGGCCAGCACGTCGGCAATTTGCCGGAGGCGGTCAGCCTTGCCCCGGTGTAGCGCTTCCATCCGTTTCGCCCCGGCAGAAGGATAACAGATGTCGCCGCGGCATTTTTTCAGGAAACTTTCAGGTTGGACTCAGGCGGTTTTCAGCCGCCGATCTTAACCTGGAATTGGAAAGGGAAATGGGAGGAACGGCCATGAAAGGTTTGAGGGTCAGCACTGTTGGGGCGGCGCTGGGCGTCCTGTTCGCCGTCACGTACGTTCTGTGTGTCCTTTGGGATACCCTGTTCCCCGGCCTGGCCATGTACCCAAGCTGGCAGCGGTTATTTCCGGGTTTCGGCTGGGGTCCGGCCGGCCTTCTCATCGGTCTGGCTGAAGCCGTAATCTACGGTTACTACGCGGCCCTGGTCTTCGTGCCCGTTTACAGTTTCCTCAGCCGGCGGGCCGGGGAACAACCTGGTGGGAGCCGGTGATGGGGCTGCGGCGCTGCCGGCTGGACCCGGCCAACGCATCTTTAAGGGCGCCTGCCGGGCTGATGGAATGAGCTGGGAGGCCCGACCATGACTGAAGTGAGACGCGATGCCGTCCCACGGAAGGCACGGGACCCGGTTTGCGGCATGGATGTGGACCCGGCCGTCGCGGGGGTCACCCGCGTGGTTGCGGGTTCCGTTTACTACTTCTGTTCGGAAAGGTGCGCCGCCCAGTTTGAGGGCCGGCAGGTAGGTTCGGCCACAACGGGTGTTCGAGCCGGCCCCGGGCTGCGCTGGGTGGAACTGGCGGTGGCTGAAACTGACGGCCGGCGGGGTGCCGAACATCTGGCCGAGCAGCTTGAAGTCCTCCCCGGGGTTCATTCTGCCATCGTGAATCCCAGCACCAGGCTTATTCGGGTTGAGTACGACCCGGCGCAAACCAGCCTGGACGCCATCATCGCCCGGGCCCGGTCGGCCGGATACACCGTGGGAACGGCCACGGTTGACCTGGCCATCGAAGGGATCTACTGCGCCGGGTGCATAAGCATTATCGAGGACCGGCTCAGGGCTGTACCGGGCGTCCTTCAGGCGACGGTTAACCCGGCCACGCAGACGGCCAGGGTCGAGTATCTTCCCAGCGCCGCGGACCTGGGGGCCCTGGTTCGGGCCGTTGAGGCGGCCGGACCCTATCGGGCTAAACCCGGGCCGCCCGCCAGCGAGTCAGCCCTTGATAAAACGGCGGCCGAACAGGAGCGGGAGTACCGGCGCCTGATGCGGAAGTGGTGGTTTGCGGCCGCCGTGGGCGCCCCGACCATGGTGCTCTCCTACCCGTATCTCATCCCCGGACTGCGGGAGTTGTTCCCCAGGGGAAGCTTCCAGCTTACCGTCCTCTGGGGGATCCTGGGGCTGGCCAGCCTGGCCGTCCTGGCCTACAGCGGCAGTCAGTTCTTTGTCGGGATGTGGGAGGGACTTAAACGGCGCCAGGCAAACATGCACACTCTCATTGCGACCGGCACCGGTGTGGCCTGGCTCTACTCCACCGTGGTTCTGCTTTTCCCTCAGGTGGTCCCGGCCCTGGAATTCGCCGACGTCTACTATGACGTGACCGTTGTGGTTACAGCCCTCGTTGTGCTGGGGCTGGCGCTGGAGGTGAAGGCCCGGGGCCGGACATCGGAGGCCATCAAGAAGCTCCTGGGTTTGCAGGCGAAGACCGCCCGGGTAATCCGGAATGGGCAGGAGGTCGAAATCCCGGTCGAAGAGGTCCTGGTCGGCGACATTGTTGTCGTCCGCCCGGGTGAACGGATCCCCGTCGACGGCATTGTGTTGGAGGGCGATTCGTCGGTGGATCAGAGCATGATTACCGGCGAATCGATACCCGTGGAGAAGCACCCCGGCGACGAGGTCATCGGCGGCACCATCAATCAGACGGGAAGCTTCCGCTTTCGGGCCACGAAGGTCGGCAAGGACACCGCCCTGGCAAACATTATCCGGATGGTCCAGGATGCCCAGGCTTCCAAGGTGCCGGTCCAGCGGGTGGCCGACGTGGTGGCCGGATACTTCACCCCGGCGGTTATGATCCTGGCTGTCCTGGGCTTCAACGTCTGGTATCTCTTCGGTCCCGAACCCCGGCTGGTCTACGCCCTCATCGTGGGGGTCACCACCCTCATCATCGCCTGCCCGTGCGCCCTGGGTATGGCCACCCCCATGAGCCTGACAACAGGGATCGGCCTGGCGGCCCAACACGGCATCCTCATCCGCTCCGGAGCCGCTCTCCAGGCGGCCTCCAAGCTTCAGGCCGTGATCCTGGACAAGACCGGCACCATCACGAAGGGCAGGCCCGAGCTCACCGACATCGTGGTGGAGGCAGGCTTCGCCGAAGACGAGGTGCTCCGGCTCGCCGCGGCCGTCGAGCGCGGCTCTGAGCATCCCCTGGCCGCGGCCATCGTTGAAGGTGCCCGGGCCCGTGGCCTCGATGTCCCTGAGGCTGTCGAATTCCGGGCAATTCCCGGCTACGGGGTCGAGGGGGTGGTTGGGGGCCGGCACGTTCTGCTGGGCAACGGCCGACTGCTGGCCGAGCGGGGAATCGGGTTGGGCCGCCTGGAGGTCGAAGCCCTCCGGCTGGCCGACGAGGGCAAGACACCCATGTTCGTGGTCGTGGACGGTGTACTGGCCGGCATCGTGGCCGCGGCCGACACCGTCAAGGAGGACTCGATTGCCGCCATCGCCAGACTGAAGCAGCTCGGCCTCGAAGTGGCAATGCTGACGGGTGATAACTGGCGCACGGCCAACGCCATCGGGCGTCAGGTCGGAGTCGACCGCATCCTGGCCGAAGTTCTGCCCCAGGATAAGGCCCACGAGGTCCGGAAGCTTCAGCTGGAGGGCAAGCGGGTCGGGATGGTCGGGGACGGGATCAACGATGCCCCGGCCCTTGCCCAGGCAGACGTCGGCTTCGCCATCGGTACAGGCACCGACGTCGCCATCGAAGCCTCGGATATAACCCTGGTTGGGGGAAGCCTGCGGGGCGTGGTCCTGGCCATCGAGATCTCCCGGGCCACCATGCGTAACGTCTACCAGAACCTGTTCGGCGCCTTCATTTACAACGCCCTCGGCATCCCCATCGCGCTGGGGGTTCTCTACCCATTCTTTGGCATCCTGCTGAGCCCCATTCTGGCGGCCCTGGCCATGAGTTTGAGTTCCGTCACCGTGGTTACCAATGCCAATCGGCTGAGGCGCTGGAAACCGAAGGAGGTCTGGGCGTGAGCACCGACCAGCTTGTCGTCACCGTACTGAGTGTCCTGCTGGCGGCCGCCATCGCCTGGTTCTTCTGGGGACCCCGCCGGGGCGGCTACCGGGCACCGGTAACCAGTGGCGGCTACCAGGAGGCCATGGTGCTGGTCAAGGGCGGATACACCCCCGACGTCATCGTGGTGGAGCGTGGGCGGCCGGTCAGACTTCTCTTTCGGCGGGAGGAGACGGCGGCCTGCTCGGAAATGGTCATCCTGCCGGACTTCGGAAAGAGCGCCCGCCTGCCCGAAGGAGAAATCGTGCCCATTGAGTTCGTTCCCCTCAAGCCCGGTGAATATGAATTCACCTGCCAGATGGGAATGTTGCGGGGCAAGCTCATTGTCGAATAACGCTGAGAAGGAGGCCAACCAAAATGCGCAGAAGTCTCGTCATCGCCGGAATCGTCTTGCTCGGCCTTCTCGCCAGCCCGGTAGCGGTCAGGGCTGATATGCCGGTCCCGGGCGGGAGCAGCGCTTTCGGCCAGCATGTCGCGGGTATGGCCCCTGAGCATCCCCGGGAGCACGGCGCAATGTTCGGCGCCTGCGTCAGCACGATGGCGACGACCGGCAGCTGCCCTCACCACGGGGGTTTGCCGTAACGGAGAGGCCGGCCATCGGGGTAATGGGCTCGGCCGACGGGTGATTTCCCGAAGAGATCCGGGCAAAGGTTTTCAAGCTCGGCCGGGCAGCCGCTGAGCGCGGCTGCATCCTCATCACCGGCGGTTGCACCGGCCTGCCGTGCGCCGCTGTCCAGGGGGCTAAAGCGGCTGGTGGTCGGTATTTCCCCGGGACGAGTACATCTAATATAAGTCGAGCGTCCTCACCATCCGGCTAAGTCACTGCGCCGGATTCATCGGCCGGCGCCTGCGGGAGGCCCGCGACCTGGTTGCGGGCACCCGGTTCAAAGGCCCCGTGCTTGGACCTCCCTGCCCTTAGGACCAAACTCCGCCTGGACCGGCCTATTTAACATATTTCGCCGGTTCCCGCTCGAAGGCCGCCTTGCAACCCGGCGAGCAAAAGTAGTAGGTCTTGCCCTGGTATTCAGACTTACCCGCCGCCTGCTCGGGGTCGACATCCATCCCGCAGACTGGGTCCTTGACCTTATCAGCCATCTTCATCGCCTCCGCAATCAGTGCCCCATCCCCGGCATCCGGGCCGGCATGGTCGGCGTCGCCTGCGGCTGAGCCGGTGCCGCTGGGGCCCCTTCATATCGTATCACCTGGACGAGCCCGCCAGGCTCGACCCCGTCATTCTCGGTGTGGTGAAGCTCATGGCAGTGAAAGACCCAGACCCCGGGGTTGTCCGCGATAAAGACGATGTCGTAGGTTTCGCCGGGATTCACGGTGAGGGTGTTCATTACCTGCTGAAGCTCGGGTCGGACAGGCTCCCCATCCTTGGCCACGACCTTGAAGTCATGGCCGTGCAGGTGCATCGGGTGGGCCAGGTTCGAAATGTTGACCAGCCGAACTCGCACGACGTCTCCCCTCTTCACAATCCACTCCGGCGTGGCCGGGAAAGCCTTGCCGTTAATAGTGAACCAGTTGTAGTTCATGTTCATCCCGACGACCGCGGCTCCAGGCATCATCTCGCCGCCCGGCAGCTGGTGCTGGCCGTCGGCCGGCAATATCCAGGCCCCAAGCACCATTGAAAATTCCCGATCAAATTTCGGTTCATCGGGCTGCTGGGGGTCTATGATAAAGAGCCCATAAAGGCCGTTGTCGATCTGCTCGACAGAATTGATGTGCGGGTGGTACATGAAAGTTCCGGCGTGGGAGGCGACGAACTCGTAGGTAAACGTCTCGCCCGGTTTGATGGGGGCCTGGGTGAACGGGGGAACCCCATCCATGCTGTTGGGCACATGGAGGCCGTGGAAGTGAATGGTGGTCTCCTGGTCCAAGTCGTTTTTAAGGACAACCCGAACTGTGTCGCCTTCAGTAACCCGGATGGTCGGCCCGGGAACGGTGCCGTTGTAGGTCAGCGCCTGGACGATTTTGCCCGGCGCCAGTTCCCAGGTGGCCTTCCGGGCCGCAAGGGTGAACTCCCGGGTCCGGCCCGTCGGCCGGACTTCCTTTGCTGTTCCCAGCCTGACGGTCAGGTCGTTAATGGCGGTGCCAGGAACGGAATCCCCGGGGTCAGACCGAGCGGCTGGGCTGCCAGCCCACGGCATTCCCCACGGCCAGGCGCGCACGCCCAGAAAGGCGATGCCAAGGATGATTGCTATGGTTAGAATTCGTCCGGTCAAGGGTTACCTCCCTCAGGCTTACAGGCTAAGGTGGTCGGGTTCACCGTCAGCTGGCGTCGGGCCTGCACAAGCAGCCGAAGGCTTAACCCGATTCCGACCACATTCATGACCACCCCAAGAATCATCAGCGGCACCCGCCACTCGGCCAAGAACCCGGCTACGCCTACGGCCGCCGATAGGCCGAGCAGGGGAATCACATCAGTCGCGTGGTGGGCGCAGCAGGCAACCATGGCCAGGGTCGACGTGCCGGTCGCCAGGCCTGCCACGCCGGCGGCCGCCCTGGAAGCCTGCCGGAGCTGTCTCAGGTAAACGTACAGTCCCACCTGAATGCCAAAGCCGGTTGCCAGGGCCAGGACCAGGGGCCAGTCCGCGGCCAGCAGCTCGAGGACGTGGTCGGCCGACCGGGATGCTACCCCAACGGTAACTACGTAAAGTCCGAGGAGCCCCGTCCCAGCCCCCAGACCCCAGCCGACCGACCTGACCCGCCGGTCAGCCAGGCGGCTTTTTGTTAGATGGATAGTTACGGACCTGGTCAATTCGCCGATGCCCACCGTCGCGGCCTAACTTCTGACCTCGAAGGAGACAACCCGCTCCGGGACGCCGGCCAGGTTCCGCACCACCAGGGCAACTTGACCAGAGAGGTTATCCGGTGCCGGGAAGCGCAGTGTGCCTGCCCGGTGGTGGGAGTCCCTCCGCTCATCCTCCCAGCCGGCGGCCTGAAACTCCCGGCCGGACGCGTCCCGCAGCGTCGTGTTGGCCGCGACATCAAATCGGGAAAGGTCGACCGAATGGGTGTCGAGGGTTAGCCTGAAGACCAGCTCCCGACCCTGGATCCCGACCCAAGTTGCCCCGACCGTCACCCCGGCGGCCCCGCCGTCACGGACCGTAACGTTCGCCGGCCGCAACTTCTGAGCTGAACCGGGAGAATCCGGGCGACCGGCAGTGGACCCGGCGGTCGGGCCGCAGGCGGCGGCCAGGAAGGCGACGACGGTGACCATCATGAGACCGATAGTCAGCCTCTTCATTTCCCAACCCGAATTTCCAGAAGTTTGGCCCTAAGTCCGCAGGCTCTGACGACGGCTTCCAGGTCCTTCCAGGCGACCTGCCCGGGGTCGTACTCGATGTACGCCACCTCGGTGGCCGGGCTGACGTACACCCTGACGACTCCTGGGATTCCGCCCAAGGCCCGCTCGAGGGTGAGGGCGCCCCCACCGCCGCAGGTAAGACCGTGAATGGCCGCCGTGACTTTCTCGATTGCCATCAGCCCCTCCACCCGGAAATGTAGCCGGCGGGCCTGAAAATAGGCTGAAGGCCGGCTGAAAATTAGCTGAAAATTTGCGCCTTATTGCCGCCTGAGGGGCAGGCGGACCCGGACGGTCGTACCCTTTCCCGGTTCGCTCTCGATGCTGATATCGCCTCCGTGCTGTCTGGCCACCCACAGGGCAATGGGAAGCCCCAGGCCGGTGCCCTCAGGGTCGAGCTTGCGGGCGGCCTCACCCCGGTAGAACCGCTCAAACACGTGGGGAAGCTCGTCCGGCCCGATTCCAACCCCGGAATCCCGAACGAGAAGCTCAGCGCTGCCGCCCTGACGTCGCAGTTCGACGACGATGCTCCCATCCTCCGGGGTGTACTTGATGGCGTTGTCCAGCAGGATAAGGGCCAGTTGTTTGAGCCGGTCGGGGTCCCCTTCAACCATCACCGGTTCAAGCCAGCCCACCTCCAGCCGGCGATTTCCCGCCACCCGACCAGCCTCCGCGACCGATTCCAGGACTACCCTGTCCAGCTCCACCGGCCAGCGGCGCGTCGTAAGCGCGGCGTCGGCTCGGGCCAGGGTTAGCAAATCCCCCACCAGCCTGGCCAGCCGCGCGGCCTCGCGGTCCGCCTGGGCAATGGCCTGTTCCCGCTCAGGTGCTGGCATGCCCGGATGGCGCCGGAGCAGGTCCAGGTTGGCCTGGATGACCGTGAGCGGTGCCCGGAGCTCGTGGGAAGCGTCGGCGATGAACCGCTGCTGGGTCCGGTAAGCCTTCTCGAGGCTGGCAAGCATGGCGTTAAAAGTTGCCGCCAGCCGGCCCAGCTCATCGTGGCGGTCCGACTGGGGAACGCGCCGACTGAAGTCCCCGACCCGGCCGATTTCGGCAGCGACCTCGGTCAGGAGCCGGAGCGGACGGATGGCAGTCCCGGCGATCAGATACCCGGCCGTGAGGGCGACCAGGGCCCCGGCGGCGGCCACCAGCGGTATCAGTCGCCGGAAAGGGGCGGCGGCCGCGTCGGCCTGTTCCAGGGACATAGCAGCCAGGAGAACGTTCCCATCGGCGAGGGGAACAGCGTACAGCCGCCACCGGATTCCTCCCGCGTCCACCGCAAGCCCAAGCACCCCCGGTTCCGACGGGACGCCCCTCAGGGCCGGTGCGAGGCCGACCAGGAAGTCGAAGGGGGCTGCCGCTGAAATCCGGTCCGGTGCAACTTCCGGCAGCATGCCCGCAGCGGGCGAAGCGGCGAGGATCCGGCCCCCGGGACCGTACAGGCGCAGAAGGAAACCGGGGATTCCCAGCGCCCGGATGTAGTCGGGGCGCTCATTCAGCGGGGCCTTCTCGTACTCTTCCTGGACGTGCCGGGCGAGGGCAACCAGGGCATAATCCAGGTCGTCATAATGGCCCCTGGTGTGGAGGGCATACGTGAGCAGGGTGGTGCCGGTCACAACCAGGCTCGCCAGGAGGCCGTACCAGAGGGCGAGCCGCAGCCGCAGGGACACCAGCCTTACTCCTCCCGGAGGACGTAGCCCATGCCCCGCACCGTCTGGATGAGCCGCCGCTCCCCGCCAACCTCCAGCTTTTGCCGGAGCTGCCTGATATAAACCTCGAGGATGTTGGTGTTGCCCCCGAAGTCGTAGCCCCAGACCCGGTCCATTAAAAATTCCTTGGAGAGCACCCGCTCCGGGTAGCGAAGAAACAGGTAAAGCAACCTGTACTCGGTCGCCGTCAGCTCGATTTCTCGTTCCCCGCGGCGGGCCCGCCGGGTACCCGTATCCAAAGCCAGGTCCCGGTAGCGGAGGACCTCGGGCTGTTCCAGCTGCCGGCGCCGTAACAGGGCGCGGACCCGGGCCATCAGAACCTCGAAGGTGAAGGGCTTCACTACATAATCGTCGGCGCCTTCAGTCAGACCCCTGACCTGGTCAGCTGGCGCATCCCGGGCGGTAAGCATCAGCACGGGTAGGTGAGGGTCGGCGGCTCGCAGGCGGCGGAGAACCTCAAACCCGTCAAGACCCGGCATCAGGATATCCAGGATCACGAGGTCCGGCGACCGTTCCCGGAGCAGGGCCAGGGCTTCCTCCCCGGACCCGGCCGTGTCCACAACGAAGCCCTCATAGGTCAGACCCCGCCGGAGGACGTCCGTGACACCCGGGTCATCATCAACTACGAGAATTCTGACGGTCCCCATGGTTGCAGCTTGTCAGCAATTAAATTCTGGAGCACTGCAGGACCCCGTGCAGGACAGGTGACACCGGCGGGACCTGGAATTCGGGGAGGGCGAACCAGACCCGGGTAAAATCCGGTGCCGAGGGCGGGACTCGAACCCGCATGCCCCCTGCGGGGCGGGGGATTTTAAGTCCCCTGCGTCTGCCAGTTCCGCCACCTCGGCTTTTCTGCGTGAGTCGAGGGCCAGGCGGTCACCAGCTCCGCCTGGCCAGCGTGTCGGACGGGTTAAACCGTCGCCCAACAATATACTATAGCAGGTCGTGCACGCCCCAGCCGGGTCTCAAATTTTAGCCTCACCGCGTCGGAAGCACCGAAGGCCGGGACGGTCCACGGCGCTCTGTGGCCCACTCCGCGCGGCCAGAAGAGGCTTGTGCCCCGGCCCAGCCGCCTTCTGGCCCAAACGGTCCCCCAGTCCAGTCAAGGAGGCCTGTGAGGCTCAGCAGGGCCAGGTATGAAAAGTCCGTCCGTAGCCCGGCCAGGCCCATAAGAAGCAGGCCAGCGCGTCCGGTTCCGCGGGTGTAAGCTAAAACGTGCCAGATGAACCCTGCCAGAGCCAAACCATAGAAGGGGGCTGGCAGGTAGAAACTGATCCCCAGAGCCCAGATGCCGACAGCCTTCACCATCCAGCCTGTCAGACTCAAACCGGCCACCAGTCCAAACCCTGGTAGCAGACCTGCGGCCAGCTGAAGCCAGTGCCGCTGCCGCAGGTTGGTTGCGAAGAGCGCCAGGCCGAAAGCAACCACGGCGGCCTCGGCAACCCCCATCCAGAAGCCCGTCCCCGGCCACAATCCGCTGACCCGGGACAAAACAGCCGTCCCGTAGGCCAGGCCGGGAAGGAAAGCCAAACCCGCCCTACGCTTGTAACCCAGCAGGAAAGCGGCCAGGGCGAGTCCGGTTGACCACGCCAACCCAATCAAACTGTCCGGCTGGACGAGTGACCCCACTGCCAGGAGAGCAACCGTGGCCCCGACAACAATGTCTGGGAGGCCCCACTGCCTGGGTCCGCGTTGCCGGAGCCAGAGGGCCACAGCCAGTACACTGAGAATCGTTGCGGCGTTGAGGGCCGCCGTTCCGGCAAGGGTTACGGCCCCAAAGAAGATTTCTGTCGCCTCATTCCTGGGAACGACCGGACCGACCCGGAGAACTACGCGAAGCAGGGCGAACTCCGCCGCGGCTGCGACCACAAGTACCCGCACCGCCCAACTGAACGTCAACGGTTCAGGACCTCCCACTCGAGATTCCTGAGTCTCAAGCTGAATTCGCCCAATGCCGGGTAAAAGGGTAGCCTTGCCGCCGATTTTAGCCGGGCGCAAAATTGCTCAACCCAATCGCCCAGGTGTTCTGCCACCAAGCGTCGGCGGACCTCACGCCATCCCATAGCCGCGTCAGGTGCCCCCCGCCCCCGGAGCTCAGCCTCCCGAGCCTGGGTGTGACCAATGAGCTCCATCAGAATGCCAATGTGGTCGAGCAGGTCGCGGGTTTCGGGAGAAAGCTTCAGGCCAAGGCCCTCAAGAAGCATGCTTAGCTGGCTGAGGTTCCGAATTCGGCTGTTCGGGTCTGCCGAATAGCTTGACTGATAGGGCGGGCATCGGACCTCGCGGCTGAAAAGAAATGTGTGCTCTTCAGGCAGGCTGATACCGGCCGCCAGCGACGACCGCAGGGCACGGCCCAGTTGCGCGGGCGCTCCGTCTGGATTCCCAATAGAGGCCCAGGCGGTCTCGACCACTCGTTCAAAGAGGCCGTCGGTGAGAATGGCCAGAAGGTCGCCGCTGGGGTACGCCCATGCCCGGCCAGCTGCCTTCCACAGGGCCGCTCGCGCCAGCAAGGACGTGCTTTCACCTCGTGCAGTTTCCATGTTCGCTCCCGCTATATCCCAGCAGCTGCGCGCCGACGGAGGAAGCGGAGGGTTACAACTACCACGGCCAGCACCCCGATGAATCCTGCTGCGAGCCAGCCGACGAGGTTGCGGGGCAGGCCCAGGATTCGCTCCTGGCCCTGAATTCGCAACGTGTAAAAGCCGGAAAGCTGCTTGCGGGCACCAACCTCCTGGTTGGCTCCGTTCCAGACCGCGAAGGCGACAGGCACCTGGTCGCGTCGGAGGTCAGCTGACTCGCTATCCGGCGCTGCAAGCTTCCGAGTAAAGATGACACGCCAGCGACCGTCTCGCCAGACCCCCCGGCCCCCGACTTCCTGGCGGTCCTTATGGGTGAGAGACCCGAAGCCGATGGCCTTCAGGTCCTCCACCGGGCTGGGCCGTTGGGGGACCGAAAACGGGTTTCCCACGGCCCAGCCAACCTGAAACTGCCGGGCCTCCGGTCGGTCAAAGTCGGTTGGGTAGGTGAATGGGGGCGTTCCCGTCACCCCACCGGGGTAGAAGTCTTTGAAAAAGTTCGGATACTGATTTACCAGTTCTTGAAAGCCCTGGTCGATGTCCCGCTGCCAGTCGGCCTTCCAGTGCCAGATATTCACCAGCTGGCCGGCTGCTCCCATGCAGATATTCGGAAGCTCCTGTCCCACCGGAAACTGGATTGCAGCCGCGTCCCGGAATTGCTGGTCGGCGACGGTCAGGTCATCTCTGGTGTCGTCAGCCCATTCAAGGAGGAGGGCGATCTGGTCCCCGTTATTTAGCGACCTGACCCGTACGGTTGGAACACTGAGTTTGAGAAGCGATGGGATGGTCATCGCCTGAGGCCCCAGGGGTACGTCCACTGCCGGTGCCTCATCCCAGGCCGGGTCGAAGGGGTCCGTTACCGGCAGGGGGCCCGGACGCAGTACGGATACGATTTCGGTCGGTTGCTGGGCGAGGACGACGCGCTGGCCTGCCAGGAAGACGGCCAGGGCGGCGATAGCCGCAAGGGTGAGCCACCTCATGACGGCACCTCACGTGATGTTGTGTCTGTACACGGTAAACTGGCGGTCGTAGACGGGCCGCAGATAGATGGGCTCTTTCAAGGGCACCCGAACAAGTTCATTGCCCCGTTCGTCGTAACCGTAGACGTAGTCACCCTGAACCCGGAACTTGTCCACCCACCGCTCGGTGGCCCCCATTAGCATCAACACCCCCTTGAGCTCGGGGTCCTCGGGGGCCTTCCGGTAGGTTTCAATCGCTTTATCCACCCGCGGACCAAACATCTGTCGGAGAAACTTCGTCGGAACGTGAATTGGTGGGATGTAATAGATGTTCACTTGCAACCCGAACTGGGGGTAAAGGGGTAGGGCTACTTTGCGAATATGGACGAGAAAATCAACCGGATTCTCCGGGTCAGCCTTATCCGGGGTATGGATCCATCCGTTAATCCGAATCCGTCCGATACAGTTGACCGTGCAGAAAGGCTGTAGACCCTGTTCGACCCTGGGGAAGCAGGCGATACATTTTTCCGAAATCCGGGTCACCCCGTTGTAAAAAATCTTCTTGTAGGGACAGGCCCGTTCGCACTCCCGGTAGCCCCGGCAACGGGTCTGGTCGATAAGGACGATGCCGTCCTCCTTGCGCTTGTAAATGGCCTTTCGGGGGCATGCCGCCAGGCACGCGGGGTAGGTGCAGTGGTTGCAGATCCGCTGGAGGTAAAAGAACCAGACCTGATGCGGTATCCCGAAATATGCCCCGCCTTCTACCACCCCGTAGACTTCGTCTTCACCGAGCCCGGGGTGGGCCCAGTCGACGTCCTCCGGCAGGAATCCGAGGGCGACCTGACCGGGTGGGGCCGCCTCGAAAATGGTCTTACCGGTGTATGTATCCCCTTCCCAGGTCTGTGGGCCAAGCATCTCCAGCAGGCGGACATCCCAGGCCAGCGGATAGGACCCGTAGGGTTTGGTCTCCACGTTGTTCCAGAACATGTGCTCCTGTCCCCGGCCCGAGGTCCATGCCTGCTTGCAGGCCAGAGTACACGTCTGGCAGGCGATGCACTTGTTGATGTCGAAAACGGCGGCAAACTGCCGCTCCGGCGGCGAGGCCGGGTAGGGGTACTCCATTTCCCGGTTGATCTGCCAGTTGAATACCCTGGGCATGAGACCAGCTCCTACTTGACGGTTATGAATCCACCCTCGAGGTAAGTCTTCATCCCCTGATTCTCGTACGTCGGCCGGAAACCAAGGGCCGCGGGCCGCCACAACCCCTGGCCCCCAGGGCCGCCGTCTTCCGCCTTAACCAGTCGCACAAAGGATTCTTTGGGAGCGCCCACGGCGCAGTGGATATCGGCCGCAAACCCCTTGCCGATGGTCTGGCCGAAGTAGTCTTTACGGACAAGAGAGTCCGTAAGAAGGGTGGGCCTGAGCCAGGCCCGGGTGGCGGACTGGTGGCCACCAAACCTGAAGAGGGCTTGATAGCCCGTGCGAGGATTCTTGGCCAGTCCATCCGGGCGGGTGGCTTGGCCCTCGACCGTGCCGTGGCTCGCCTGGTACATGTTGAACCACATGCGGAGGACGCCCCTGGGAATACCGCTGTAGTACCTGGCCCGACACATGAGCCGGGCAATTTTGAAGTTTGGGTCGTCCGGGCGCGCCCCCCGGAAGGGCCGGTCGTCGGGGTCCGCGTCAACCCAGACGTAGTCGCCGTCTTCGATCCCCAGCTCCTTGGCATCCAGGGGATTTATGTCCACGTAGCCCTCGTTGACGAAGGGCTTTCGTTTGTCACGCCGGTAGGGGTCGCCGAAGGGGCCGAAGTAAACTGCCACAAGGTCCACGTCCGTCGGCGTAGTGTGGGCCCCGTGCCGGTACTTCGGGGTGATAAACAGGTGGGTGTAGCCCTCCCGTCGGCGCGGGTGGGGACTTGCCTTGACCTCGGGCCAGGGCTTCAGGACATTACGGACCTGGCGGGTTTCGGTGGAAAGGTCGTCCCGCCTCAAACCGTAAGCTTCAGGGGGCGTCGGCCGCAGGGCCGGGTGGGACCTGCCCACGGTGACATTGGGCTCGTAGAAAGTGGCGTCCACCGGCTCCCGGTACACCGGGAGATTTTCACCGTATTCGATAAATTCCGGCTCCTCCCGGTAGAACTCCAGGCGGCCGGTCTTCGTATACCAGGGCCGGCTCTCGTTGGTCTGTTCCCACCCCATTACCTTGGGGTAGGTTCTTGTCATCAGAAGGGCTGGGATCCCCTGCTTGGCCTTCTCTTCCAGGTCTGCAAACCTGAACCCCCGCAGGGCATTGCTGTTATCGAGAATCCGTTGCAGGTAAACATCGACCTGATTGTCGTAGACGAATTTCCAGTAATCCTGGAACCTGCGGTCGCCGGTTAACTCGGCCAGGGCTTTGGCTACCCCGGCGAGGGTGTCGATATCCCCAACGGTGTCGAACACCCTCGGTAACGGCGTCCGCGGGAAGACCTGGACGAACGGATTTGTGACCGACCCCGCCATGTCAGGATGTTTGAATTCGGCCCAGGAGTCGACTGCCAGAACCACATCCGCGTACTCGCAGCTCAGCGTCCACCACCAGTCGTTAACAACGACCGCCTCGACCCTGGGCAGGGTGTTTACCAGGACGTCGTAGGTCCACTTGATGTTGCCCAGGATAGAGTTGGAGTTGCAGAACCACATGAACTTGGTCGGGGTCGGAATATGAGTCTTACCGGTGAAAAGCTTGTTGCCGACCCGGAGCGGTCGGTCCCCGTAGTTGAAATAATGAGCAGATTCCGCGCGGTAGTAGCTCCGGGTCCGAACTGGTCCCCCGGGGTCCGTTTGCACGTTGAAGGGGTCCTCCAGGATGTAAGAAACCAGGCCATTAAAGAGGGCTCCCCGGTAGTTGCCGGCGTAACTTACGGGACTGCCGCTAAATTTGCCGATATTGCCGGTGAGGGCCGCAACGAGAAAGAGTGCCCGGTCCTTAAGGTCGGCATTGAAGAAATGATTTGGGCCCATGCCGTGAACGATCAGGGTTGTCCCGCGGTTGGCCGCAATTTGCCGGGCGAGGGAATAGATGGCCTCCACCGGGGCCCAGGTGATCTCTGAAACCGTAGCCGGGTCGAAATTCTGAAGGTACTCGACCACCAGGTCGAAGACCGGCCTGACCTGAACAGTTCGGCCGTCTGTTGTCCGGACGGAAAAAGTTCCCCGCAGGGCCGGGTCGATGCCGGCTTCCTGGAAGTACGTCCCGACCTGATCCCGGGTCACAACCCGGGGCGAGCCGCTGGCCAGGTCCCAGACCACGAAATCGCCCCACTCTTCGCGAAGGGATTGGGGCACGTACTGGCTTCCCTGGGCGATACCCGGGTCCGGGCTTTCCCCGGGTGCCAGCACCTTGACAAAGTTCGTCAAAGGCGCATTCCGGTAGCCGGGGATTATATCGCTTGCCCGGAGCAGCTGCAGGGTGTCCATGCGAACGAGAAGCGGGAGGTCGGTAAAGGCCTTAATAAAGTCGGGGTCGAAGCGGTTTTCATCGATAATGACCCGGGCCAGGCCCAGGGCGAGGGCAGTATCGGTACCGGGCCGGATAATCACCACCTCATCGGCCTTGCTGGCTGTCGACTGGTACTCACAGGCTATAACTATGACCCTGGCACCGTGTAGCCGGGCCTCGGTGAGCCAGTGGCCGTCTGGCATCTTGGTGGAAATCCAGTTCATTCCCCAGAGGGTGATCAACCGGGCGTTCTCGGCCGTGAACAGGTCGAAATCTACGGTTTGCTGGCCAGTAACCATGGGATGACCGGGCGGGAGGTCGGTATGCCAGCTGTAGTTGTCCCAACCCCGCGCCCCCAAAGCCTGCTCAGGGGAGACCTTGCGGATATAGGCGTCGAGCAGGGCCAGCATGTTGGCAAAACGGTACATGCCAAATACCCTGGTCGCCCCCAGAAACGGCATGCCGCCCCGGAACTTGAGGACTTGCGTTCCGGCCCCGCCCGTGGCTTGGACCATGAGCTCGTCGTAGCCCTGGCGGCGGAGGCGCTCCTGGCCTTCAGGACCGGAGTAGGTAGCGGCGATGTTAACGATGGTCTGGGCAATGAGACGATAGGCCTCATCCCAGCTCAGGCGCAGCCACTCGTCCTGGCCTCGCCGGAAGTACTGGGCCGGCGGAAGCCCCGTGTCCGGGTCGCGCGGGTAGCCCGCCCGGGCCCAGTCAAGAAACCCTTTGCGGACCATGGGCCCCTTTATCCGCCGGTCGCCATAGATGCGGCGGGTAAGGCTCAGGCCTTTCTGGCATGCTCTCGGCTCCCAGCGGTGGGAGGCCGAGTTGCCGTAGATGTCAGTAGCCTTTCCATATCCGTAGGACGGTTCAATCCGGGTCACCACGCCGTTCTTGACTACGGCCAGCAAAAGGCAGTTGTGGGTGTCGTTGGGCGCGCAAAGGAACGCAAACTTAGAGTCAAACTTGAACAGGTCCCGATAGGCCTTCTCCCAGTCGCGGTTGGGATAGGAGGCCAGCGGATTCTCAATTGTCTGAATCTCTTCAAGAAAGGCCAGGTTCCGGGCAAGGAGCGCTGCACTCCCCGCTCCCCCGGCGGCAAGCGCCAGCTTGAGAAAGTCTCGCCGGGACAGACCTTTCATAGCCCCCCCTTGTGATCCAGGAGTTATAGATGACGATGTTATTTATCAGCCCATTTATACGGGTACTGAGGAGCCCGGGCCTTGTGCAACACCATTATGGGTAGTTGAGGGGTAGGAAATGGGCTAGCCGACGTAGGTCGGGGGGCCTAGTCCTTAAATCCGCCGGGTTGCCAGTTGAGGGAAGCCGCCCGAGCTCCCCCTGCCAACAGGTGGGTACCCGTGAGGGCTGACGAACACAGGGTCTATGGCCTCGCGGCAGACTTCTTTTTGTTGCGGCGCCGATTTTGGGTCTAACTTGAGGCCTGGTGCCCCGGCCCCAGAGTGGTTAAGCTGCCTTTAGGCTTCTTGAAATACCTCCTGCGCGGCCCGGAAGGCGTCAACCGCCGCCGGAACCCCGGCGTAAGCCGCCACGTGCAGGAGGACTTCCCGAATCTGCTCCCGGGTCAGGCCGTTGTTGAGGGCGCCCCGGACGTGGAGCTTGACCTCGTGGGTCCGGCCCAGGGCCACCAGGGCGGCCAGGGTGATCATGCTCCGTTCCTGCAGGGTGAGGCCCGGCCGGGTCCAGACCGCACCCCAGCAGCACTCGGTTATGTACTCCTGGAGGGGCCGGGTAAAATCGTCGGCCTGGGCCAGGGCCCGGTCAACATACTCGGCCCCGAGAACCTTTCGCCGGATTTCGAGCCCGGCCTCAAAACGCCCGTTGCCCATTGCCGTTTCGACCTCCTCTGTCGGGTGAAGAGCCTCCCTGGCAAATGGCGGCCGCCAGGGGAAGACCGCCCTTATTATAGGCCCCCGGTCCGGAGGGGTCAATTCGGGGTGTTATAATAACCCGGCCGCGATCGCGGCCTGAAAGGACCGCCAGACTATGGGAAGCTACCGGCTCGCCGTGATGGTTGGGGACGGCATCGGCCCGGAGGTGATGGCTGAGGCCGTCCGGGTTCTGGAGGCCGCGGCCGCAACCCAGCCGGACCTTGAACTTAGGTTTGATTACCTGCCCATCGGCCTCGAAGCCCACCAGCGGCTCGGCTCGACCCTGCCAGCCGAGACCCTCACCGCCCTGGAAAGCTACGACGGCTGGCTCCTCGGCCCTTTGAGCACCCACCTCTACCGGCCCGATGACCCGAAGATGCCCAACCCGAGCGCGGTCCTGCGCCGGCGGTTCAGGCTTTATGCCAATATCCGCCCGGCCAGGTCTTTCCCCGGGGTTCCGGCTCTCTACCCGGACGTCGACCTCATTGTCGTCCGGGAAAATACCGAGGGCTTCTACGCCGACCGGAATCTGGTTGAGGGTACCGGTGAGCTTAAGCCCACCGAAGACCTGGTAATCTCGGTGCGGGTTGTGACCCGTCAGGCCAGCGAGGCTGTGGCCCGGGCCGCGTTTGAGCTGGCCCGGAACCGGCGCCGGCGGGTAACGGCAGTACATAAGGCCAATGTGCTGCGGCGGGGTTGCGGGCTTTTCCTGGAGGCCTGCCGGGCCGTTGGGCGGGAGTTTCCCGAGGTGGAGCTGGACGACATGCACGTGGATGCGGCGGCCCTTGAGCTGGTGCGCCGGCCCCAGCGGTTTGATGTCATCGTGACGGAGAACATGTTCGGGGACATCCTCTCCAATGAGGCGGCCGGACTGGTTGGCGGCCTCGGGCTGATGCCGGGGCTCAATGCCCGGGCTGAGCGGGCGATGGCCCAGGCGGCCCACGGTTCGGCCCCGGATATTGCCGGAGAGGGGATTGCCAATCCGGTGGCGGAGATTTTGTCGGGGGCGCTCTTACTTGATTGGCTTGGCCGCCGGCACCGGGATGAAGGGGCCGTCCGGGCTGCGGCCCGGATTGAGGCGGCGGTGAGGAATGTCCTGGCCGAAGGGCGAATTCGGACACCCGATATTGGGGGAACAGCCACCACGGCCGAGCTCGGGCAGGCCGTGGCCGAGCGGGTCCGGACCGTATCCGGAACTGAGCTGACCGGGTAGCCAGGGTTGAAACCTGGGCAGATTTAGCCGGCGAAGGCCTCCCCGGCTGCTTGACGAAATATTACGGGCTGTGTTAGGTTATGCCCGAGAAAGGCGATGACGGAGACGAGTAGGGGAGGGTAGCCGCCGAGCGAGCCCGGGCCTGGTGGGAGCCGGGTGCGGTGAGCTCCCCGAAAATCCCTCCCGAGCCGCCAACCGAAAGCGTCCCGTCTGTGGGGCGTCGAGTAGACTTGGCCGGGGTCGTGCCCCGTTACCGGCACGGGGGTGTGATGGCACCCCAGCGAGGGGACCCGTCCGACGGCGGGTCAAAAAGGGTGGTACCGCGGAAGCTGTGGCTCCGCCCCTTTGGGGCGGAGCTTTTTGTTAGGGAGGCTGACGGGCGATGACCGAACGGCTTTACCTTACGGACGCCTATCTGCGGGAATTCGAGGCCACCGTCCTCCGGGTCGAGCCGGGGGGTGGGGTTGTCCTGGATCGGACCGCCTTCTACCCGGGCGGGGGCGGACAGCCGCCCGACCGGGGCTACCTGACCGACGGGGTCCGGACCTGGCCGGTCGTTCGGCTTGAAAGCCGGCCGGAAGAGGTGCTCCACTACGTGGAGGGTGAGCCGCCGGCGGTGGGTACCGGGGTCCGGGGGGTTATTGACTGGGAACTTCGCTACCGGCTGATGCGCACCCACACGGCCCTGCACATCCTCTGCGGGGTGATTTACCATGAGTTTGGGGCAACCGTTACCGGAACCCAGATGTACCCGGACCGGGCCCGGATGGACTTCACCCTGGAGGACCTGAATCCCGAGCGGGTCCGGCTTATCGAGGCGAAGTGCAACGAGGCCATCGCCCGGGCCCTGCCGGTCGAGGTCTATTTCCTGCCGCGGGAGGAGGCCCTTCAAAACCTCGACCTGATCCGCACCCGGGTTAACCTGATCCCCGAACACGTCCGGGAAATCCGGGTGGTGGACATCAAGGGTCTTGATCTTCAGGCCGACGGCGGAACCCACGTTCGGAATACCGCTGAAGTAAAGGGCATAAAGGTCGTTAAGACCGAGAACAAGGGCCGGTTTAACCGGCGCCTCGAAATCGTCCTGACCGACTGAAAGGGGGGAAAGGGCCGCGATGACGTTTGAGCGGGTCGAATCGAGGGTTAATTTCCCGGAACTGGAAGAAGCGGTGCTCAGGTTCTGGAAGGAGAACCGGGTCTTCGAGCGGAGCCTGGAACTCCGCCGTAACGGTCCGACCTACATTCTCTATGAGGGGCCGCCCACCGCGAACGGCCTGCCCGGCATTCACCACGTGCTGGCCCGGGTATTCAAAGACATCATGCCCCGGTTCAAGACGATGCAGGGCTACTACACGCCCCGGATCGGGGGCTGGGATACCCACGGTTTGCCGGTGGAACTCGAGGTCGAAAAAGAGCTGGGCATCAGCACCAAACCCGAGATCGAGGCCTACGGCATCGAAAAGTTCAACGCCCGCTGTCGGGAAAGCGTTATGCGGTACGTCCGGGAATGGGAGGAGCTGACGGACCGCATCGCTTTCTGGATCGATATGAAAAATGCTTATATTACGTTCGAAAATCGCTATATTGAGTCGTGCTGGTGGGCCATTAAACAGCTCTGGGACCGGGGGGTTGTTTACCAGGACTATAAGGTGACGCCCCACTGTCCCAGGTGTGTCACCTCTTTAAGCAGCCACGAAGTTGCCCTCGGCTACGACACGGCCGATGACCCTTCCCTCTGGGTCAAGTTCCCGGTTGTGGCCGAGTCCCTCCCGGAGAGCCTCCGGCCCTTTGCCGACCGGCCGGTGTACATTCTGGCCTGGACGACGACGCCCTGGACCCTGCCGGCCAACATGGCCCTGGCCGTCAATCCCGACGCCGACTATGTTCTGGTGGAGGTCGAATCCGGCGAGCGGCTCATCCTGGCCCGGGCCCTGGTGGAGAGATCACTTACCGGTCCTTACCGGGAGCTGGCGGTCTTCAAGGGCCGGGACCTGGCCGGAGTCCGGTACGAGCCCCTTTACCGGCCGGTTCCCCTGGACCGACCGGCCCACCGGGTGGTCCTCGCCGACTTCGTGTCCCTGGAAGAGGGTACCGGTGTGGTTCACATCGCCCCGGCCTACGGTGAGGACGACCTGGAGGTTGGCCGGCGGGAGAACCTGCCGGTGGTGCACACCGTTGACCTGCAGGGCCGGGTCCGGGCCGACCTGCCGCTGAGCTTTGCCGGCCTGTTCGTTAAGGATGCCGACCCGCTGATCATTAAGGACCTGGCCGACCGGGGCCTGGTCTACCGGAGCGAGCGTTACGTCCACACTTATCCGTTCTGCTGGCGCTGTGAGACGCCCCTGCTCTACTACGCAAAGACCTCCTGGTACTTCCGGACCACTGCCTTTAAGCACCGGATGGTCGAGCTCAACGAGCAGATCAACTGGGTGCCGGAGTACATCAAGCGGGGACGGTTCGGCGACTGGCTCGAAAACAATGTCGACTGGGCCATCTCCCGGGAGCGGTACTGGGGCACGCCCATCCCCATCTGGGTCTGCCAGGACTGCGACCACCGGGAATGCATCGGCAGCGTTGCCGAACTTTCGGCCCGGGCCGGACGCGACCTGAGCGGGCTTGACCTTCACCGGCCCTACGTGGACGAAGTCACCTTTAGTTGTCCCCGGTGCGGCGGGCTGATGCGCCGGGTGCCCGAGGTCATGGACGTCTGGTTCGACTCGGGGGCGATGCCCTTTGCCCAGTGGCATTACCCCTTCGAAAATCAGGACATCTTCCGGCAGCGGTTTCCGGCCGACTACATCTGCGAGGCGGTGGACCAGACCCGGGGCTGGTTCTACAGCCTCCACGCCCTGGCCACCATGCTCTTTGACAGCATCGCCTACCGGAACGTCATCTGCCTGGGTCTGGTGCTGGACGCCAAGGGCGAAAAGATGAGCAAGTCCCGGGGCAACGTGGTCGACCCCTGGGAAATCATCGGCAGGTACGGCGCCGACCCGCTCCGCTGGTACCTGTTTACGGCCACCGCGCCCGGAAATGCCCGGCGGTTCGACCCGAAGCAGATTGAAGAAGCGGTTCGCCGGTTCTTCCTGACCCTCTGGAACACGTATGCCTTCTTCGTGACCTATGCGGTCCTGGATGGGTTCGACCCCAGGGTTACCCCGCGGCCGGCAGACGAAGAGCTTTCGGAGCTGGACCGCTGGGTCCTCTCGGAGCTCCATTCGCTGGTCAAGACCGTCACCGATGAGCTCGAAGCCTACAACCCGACGGATGCCGGGCGGGCTATCGAGGCCTTCGTGGATAAGCTCTCCAACTGGTACGTCCGGCGGAACCGGCGCCGGTTCTGGAAATCGGAGCAGGATGCGGACAAGCGGGCGGCCCACTGGACCCTTTACACGGTGCTCACCACCCTTACTCAGCTTCTGGCGCCGTTTACGCCGTTCGTTGCCGAGGCGCTGTATCAGAATCTGGTCCGCAGGGTGAACCCGGCCGCCCCGGTGAGCGTTCACCTGACGGACTGGCCGGTCGCGGACCTCAGCAAGGTCGACTCGGAGCTGATGCGGGCTGTTGACCTGACAGTGCGCCTGGCCAGCCTGGGGCGGGCGGCCCGGGACCGGGCCCGGCTCAAAGTCCGCCAGCCGGTGGGCCAGCTCTTCGTAAAGGTCAGGTCAGGGGAGGAAGCCGGGTTCGTCCGGCGGCTGGCGGACCACCTCCTCGAGGAGCTGAACGCCAAGGAGCTGATCCTGCTTGAGGATGAAGGGGCCCTGGTCGAATACCGGGTCAGGCCCCGGTTTGACGTTCTGGGTCCCCGGCTGGGACCGGAACTGCCCCGCCTCACCCAGCTACTGGCCGGCCGGGACCCCCGGCAGGTCGTCGCCGAGTTGAGGGCCAGCGGCCGGGTCGTTCTCGACGGGTTCGAGCTTTCCGCCGAGGACCTGGCGGTGGAAGTCGTCCCCCGGGCGGGCTATGCCGCGGCCGAGGAGGCCGGGTACCTGGTTGCCATCAGCACGGAGGTCACCCCCGACCTGGCGGCCGAGGGTCTCGCCCGGGAGCTTGTGCGCCGGATTCAGACCCTGCGCAAGGAGGCGGGCTTCGAGCTTTCCGACCGGATCGTTGTCTACTATCAGGGTGACCCCGAGGTTGAGGCCGTCTTCGAAAGCCACGGCGACTACATCGCGGCCGAAACGCTGGCCGTCCGGCTGGTAAAAGGCGAGCGGCCTGCGTCGGCGCGGGGTAGCGACCTGCGGCTGAATGGGCGGCCCGTCTGGCTCGGGGTTGAACGGGCCGGCTGAGTCCGCACCCCAGAATCTGGTAGTCTATTAGCGAGATGGCCGACCGGCCCAGCCGCATTCTCGTGCCCGTCGCCCGCCCCGAGGAGGCCGGGCCCCTTCTGCGGCTGGCGACGGCCCTCCTGGGTCGCCGGGCCGGACGGGTGATTGCCCTTGGCGTCGTGGAAGTGCCCGACAGCCAGGGCTATTCCCAGGCCGCTTCCCGGGCCCGGATGCTCCGCCGCCAGCTTCAGGCTGTCTGTTCCGAGATTCCCGACGCAGGGGCGGTTGAGGTCCGCAGTACAGTTCGGGTTTCCCGGCGTGCCTGGCAGGCGATCCGGCGGGTTGCAATCCAGGAGCAGGTTGACCTGGTGATACTGGGCTGGGCCGGGAACGTCTTCGGAACAACCCTGGCGGCCATTGTCCGGAATCCGCCGGCCGACCTGGCCATCGTCCGGGGGGATTTCTCCGGTCGGCCAATGAAGCGGCTGCTTCTGGCGGTCCGGGGTGGGCCGCAGGCCGAGCTAGCTTTCCGGTGGGCAGCGGCTCTGGCCGAGGCCCTGGACCTCGACCTGACCGTGCTTAACGTGCGGGCGCGGCACCAGACCCTTCAGGAGCGGGCCCGGGCTGCCCACGTGTTCGCCGGAGTCGCCCGGCTGGCCGGCCAGCGGCCGAGGGTCTCGGTGGTGACCGTCCAGGCTGACGACCCCGAGTCCGTTATCGTGGCCGAGGCCCGGACCCACGACCTGCTGGTCCTCGGGGCCACCGCCGAAGCGGGCGAGGTTGCCGACGAGCCCCTCGGGGCCATTCCGGAACGGATCGCCCGCCTGGTCGATGTGCCCACGGTCATCGTCCGGACGCGGGAGCCCCTCCAGGTCCACTTCCGGGAACTCCGGGAGCCGCCCACCGTGCTCGTCGAGCAGTGGTTTGCGGAGAACACCTTCCACGCCCGGGAGTTCGCCGATGTGGCTGACCTGGTCCGGCTCAAGCGTCAGCAGGGCGTGACCATCAGTCTGGTCCTGCCGGCCTTAAACGAGGCGGAGAGCATCGGGGCGGTCATCCGGACGTTCCGGGAGTATCTTCAGGAAGAAGTGCCCCTTCTCGATGAGATTCTGGTAATGGACAGCGGTTCCACCGACGGGACCGCGGAAGTGGCCCGGGCCCACGGGGCCCAGGTGTACCTGGACTGCACGGTTCGGCCTGACCTGGGCAGTTTCCCGGGTCGGGGTGAGGCCCTCTGGAAGAGCCTTTTCGTGAGCCGGGGCGACATTGTGGTGTGGGTCGACGCCGGCATCAAAAACCCCCACCCGAAGTTCGTCTACGGCCTGGTCGGCCCCCTTTTGCGGGAGCCCCGCCTCGTTTACGTTAAGGGGTACTGGCGGCTGCCGGGCGGTTTCGAGCCCGACCCGGGCGGCTGGGCGGACGCGGACCCGGTTACCGAGATTCTGGTTCGCCCGGCCCTCAACATGCTGCTGCCCGAGCTCTCTGGATTCATTCTGCCCCTCAGCGCCGAGCACGCCGGACGCCGGGAGGCCCTTGTCGAGGTGCCGTTCCTGACGGGGCCGGCCGTTGAACTGGGCCTGCTCATTGACATCTACGGCCGTTACGGCCTTGAAAGGGTCGCCCAGGTGGACCTCGAAGAAAAAGTAGAGCACCCCAGGCGGGCTGTTGCCCCCGCCCGAATCGCCTTCGCGATCCTTCAGGGGCTCCTCCGCCGGCTGGAGAGCCGGCACCGTCTCGAAGTTCTGGCGACCCTCAGCCCCAGCCTCAAACTGCCCCACTACGACCCGGAACGCCTTTACCTGGAAGTCATCGAGGTCGAGCAGCACGAGCGCCCCCCGGTTGCCGCCGTCCTCGGCCGGTGGCCTGCGGGCGGCTGATGCGCTGGAAGGCCAGCCCCGAGGATTTTGTCGTCGAAGAGGAAGTCAGCCTGGACCTTTCACCTGCCGGCCCCTATGCCATCTACCGGCTGGAGAAGGTCGGGCGGGACTCCCTTTCGGTTCGGGCCGAGCTGGCCCGCCGCCTCGGCAAGCCCCAGGCCGATGTCATTTTCCCCGCCCTGAAGGATGCGGTGGCCCGGACGGTGCAGTGGGTCGGCGTCCGGACCGGGGGGCCGGCGAAGATTGCGGGCCGGGGCTTCGTCGCCGAGCGGGTCGGGTTTGCTGACCGGCCGCCCGACCCCCGCAGCCTGCGGGGCAACCGGTTCACCGTGGTTTTGCGGGACCTTTCCCCGACTGAGGCCCGGCTCCTGCCCGCCACCGCCGCCCAGCTTGGGTCCAGCGGATGGCCGAACTATTTCGATGACCAGCGCTTCGGCTCCCTGGTCGAGGGTTACGGCCCCTTTGGTCGGGCGGTGCTCCGGGCGGACGACGAGACGGTCCTGCGGCTTTACCTGGCCGTACCCTGGATGGGTGACCCGGCCCGGGTGCGAGCATTCAAGGCTGAGGCGGCCCGCAGTTGGGGCGATTGGGACCGGCTCTTTGGCCGCGCGCCGGTCCGAACCAACTTCCGGAGCCTCCTGACCTTTCTCCGGGACCACCCGAACGATTTCCGGCGGGCGGTCCGGCTGATTCCGGCCCGGCTCCTCTTGCTTGCCGTCGACGCCTACCGGAGCTGGGTCTGGAATCTGGCAGTTTCCCGGTTCTTCGAAGAAAACAGGCCGGCCGAATTTGCGGTGACCGTCGCCGGCTGCCGGCTGGCCGTGCCGGCGGAGCCCCGGGAGAACTGGTCTGCAACCGAGGTACCATTACCCCACCCAAAGGCCTCCTACTCGCCGCCCTGGGACCGGCTGGTGGCCGACCTGCTCAGGGCCGAGGGGCTTACCCTGGCGGACTTTGCCGGACGCGGCCGGCTGCCGGACCGGCCGGCCCCGACCCGCCGGGCTATCTGGGTCCGGCCCGATGGGGTTTGTTTCGAGGCGAGCAGTTCGCCGGGCATGGGGATTATCAGGTTCAGGCTGCCGCCGGGGGCTTACGGCACCCTTCTGCTCAAGGTGCTTGCCGCCAGGGTGGCCGCCCTAGCCGCCGATGCCCAGCATTCGGAAGAGGCGGGGCGCCATCGGCCCGAAGATCACCAGCCACATCACCGGCAGGATGAGCAAGACCATGACGATGGTCATCTTGATAGGGGCTTCCCGGGCTAGCTTTTCCGCCCGCTGCCGCCGCTGCTGGCGCATCTGCTCGCTCTGGATCCGGAGGATCCGGGCGATGGGCACCCCCAGCTGGTCGGCCTGAATAACGGCGGCCACGAAGCTGGTCAGGTCGGGCACATTGCAGCGGGCCGCCATGTCCCGCAGGGCCTCCCGCCGGTGACGGCCGATGCGGCTTTCAGCCAGGACCCGGGCGAACTCCTCGGTGAGGGGATTCTGCCACTTGTCAACGACCTTCTGGATGGCACCCTCGAACCCGAGTCCGGCTTCCACGCTGACCGTAAGAAGGTCCAGAACGTCGGGCAGGGCCCGCTCGATCTGGTGACGCCGGGCGCCGATACGCTGGCGGACCCACATATCCGGCAGGACAAACCCGGCGCTGGCCCCGGCCGCAAACGCGACGATGACGTAGAGGGGAGGCTGGCGGCCCAGAAGCATGATAACCCCCAGCCCGAGGCCGAGGATTACTGCGCCGAACCCCTTGAGGCCCAGGAAGTCGTTCAAAGCCATCGGGTTGCCCGCATACTGAAGCCGCAGCCGGTACTGCTCCAGGGAGTTGTGGGGCGTGCGGGCGAGCATGAACCGGGCGATCGCCCGGAGGAGCGGCCTGATGGTCCGGTCCATGAAGGGCTGGGCGAGCTCGAGTTCCTCGAGGGTGACGGGACGGACCGTGTAACCGGTCAGCCGCGCCGTGACGCTCTCCCGCTGGCGGGGCATGAGCAGGCCGAACCAGGCGACGCTCACCCCGATTCCGACCATCAGGGCAGAGAGCAGGGCGATACCGACCATGCGTCAGACCTCGATGGCAGTGATCCGCCGGATGATCAGGAAGGCCACGATGATCATAAGGGCACCCGTTATCGGGATGCATATAAAGATGCCCTCAAAAACGCCCATGATATACTCACGATTTATCAGATAGAGGACCAGCCCGAGCAGGATGGGCAGGGCCGAAATTATATAGCCCGAAATGACCTGCTGGGCCGTAAGGGTTGCAATCTCCCCCTTGATCCGGACCCGCTCCCGGATGGTGTGGGCGATGCTGTCCAGGATACGGGACAGGTCGCCCCCGACCTCGTGCTGAATGTTGATGGCGGTGACCATGAGCTCCAGGTCGTCGCTCTGCATCCGGCGGACCAGGTGGTCCAGAGCCTGCTCGGGACTCAGGCCCAGCCCCACCTCCCGGACCACCCGCTTGAACTCCGAGGCCGTCGGCTCCGGCGCCTCCCGGGAGACGGTTTCCATGGCCTGGAGCAGGCTGTAGCCGGCCCGGAGGGAGTTTGACAGCAGGTCGATGGTTCCGGGAAGCTGGCTGTTGAACGCCCCGAGCCGGGCCGCGATCCGGCGGGAAAGCCACAGGCGGGGAACGAAGTAGCCGGCCGCAAGGCCGATGAAGCCGAGGAGCAGATTTTCTCCCGACAGAAAGTATCCGGCTATCCCGCCGGCGCCTGTCGCCAAGGTCTGGAGGATGAGAAATTCGCCCGCCGTCATCTTTATGTCGGCCCGGGCCAGGTCCCGGGCCAGGCGCTGGGCAAATCCCTGCCGCTCAATGGCGCGGTCAACCCGGGAAACGAGGGGCGATGTTCCGGGTTCCTCGGGGCGGGCCTCCACTCCGGGCACATACCGGTGGAGCCGCCCCATCACCTCCTCGTCGGGGGCGAGCAGGTGGTTGACGCCGTAAATAACCAGAAAGAACCCGATGCCGACGACCAGGGCGATGACAACGGCGACGACCACCATTACCAGGGCCTGAAGCGGTCCACCCCGAAGATCTCAGGGGGCAGGTGGATGCCGGCGTTCTCGATGCGCTCGATGAACTTCGGACGGATGCCCAGGGGTTTCAGGCGGCCGACAACCCGGCCGTTTTCGTCGATCCCCAGCTGCTCGAAGAGGAAGATGTCCTGCAGGACGATGGTGTCGCCCTCCATACCCTGGACCTCGGTCACGTAAGTCACCTTCCGGGAGCCGTCCCGCATCCGCTCGACGAAGATGATGAGGTCGATCGCCGAGGCGATCTGGTCCCGGATGGCCTTAAGCGGAAGTTCCATCCCGGCCATCATCACCATCGTCTCGAGGCGGGAAAGGGCGTCCCGGGGCGAGTTGGCGTGCAGGGTGGTAAGGGAGCCGTCATGGCCGGTGTTCATGGCCTGAAGCATATCCAGGGCCTCCGCCCCCCGGCACTCGCCAACGACGATGCGGTCCGGCCGCATCCGCAGGGCGTTGATGACCAGGTCCCGGATGGTGATGGCGCCTTTGCCCTCGATGTTCGGCTTGCGGGTTTCGAGGGTGACCACGTGCTCCTGGTGGAGCTTCAGTTCGGCGGCATCCTCAATGGTGATGATCCGCTCGTCTTCGGGAATGTACGACGACAGGATATTCAAAAGGGTTGTCTTGCCCGAGCCGGTGCCGCCCGCAACGATGATGTTCAGCCGGGCCAGGACGCACGCCCGCAAAAACTCGGCGACCTGCGGGGTGAGCGTCCCGAACCGGATAAGGTCGTCCATGGTCAGGCGCCGCTTGGGGAACTTCCGGATGCTCATGCAGGGGCCGACCAGGGAAATCGGGGGGATGACGGCGTTAAACCTTGACCCATCGGGCAGGCGGGCATCAACCATCGGGGAAGATTCGTCACAGCGGCGCCCGATGGGGCTGATGATGCGGTCGATGATCCGCCTGACGTGGTCGTCGTCGTCAAACCGGATGGAGGTCTTGATGAGCTTGCCGCCCCGCTCAATGTAGACGTTGTTAGGGCCGTTGACCAGGATCTCGGTTATCGATTCGTCGGCGAGCAGGGGTTCCAGGGGGCCGAATCCGATGATCTCGGCGACGACTTCCTCGAAGAGGCGCTCCCGGACATCCCTGGGTAGGGCTACCGGCTCCTCGGCCAGGTAGCGCTCGAACAGCCGGCGGATTTCCTGGCGGAGCCGCTCATCCTGCCCGACCTGGACCTGGGGGTCGAGGTCCTGAATGATCCGGCTCTGCAGGTGCCGGCGGAGCTCCCGGTACTGGTCGGGGCTCCCGCGCACCTCAGCCGGCCGGTGGGTCGTCGGCCGGCTGACCCGGTCCGGGGCTGTGCCCTGACGGGCCCCGTCGCTTGAAGGGGGCTGGATTCGGTTAAGGAGCGGCATCGGCGGTCACCACCTCTAGCGGCGCGGCCGTTCGAGGCCGTATTTGGCCGCCATGTAGTCCATATCCACAACCTGCAAGGGCGGGGTTGCGTTGTCGGCGGCGGAGCGCAGGACCAGGTCGGCCCCGAGGCCCTCCAGGAACTTGAGCTCCAGGGCCTCCTGGGGAGTCACGACAAACTGGAGCACCGTCGCCGGCTGGGGGCTCTGCGGCTGAACGGCGGGACTGCCGATGGTCGTCAGCCGGCCCCCAACGGAAAAGACCTCGAGATTGCGGAATGTGGCGGCCGCCTGCTTGCCGTTGTCCCCATCGGTGTAGACGATGATGTCGACCCGGTCCCCCGGCCGAATGGCCCCGCTGGCGACGGTGTTCGCCGCCGAGGCGAAATTGACGGTCACCAGCACCTTGCCGGGCGGGATGGCGAAGGCGAGCCCGGCGCTTCCGCCGGTGTCGGCCAGGGCTTCCCTGACCACGAGCTGGCCGGCGTAAAGCCGGCTCACCGCGAACTTGCCGACAACCTCGGTTGGGGAAGCGGCGGCGGCAGGGGGGACCCGGTCGGCCGGAAGGTCGATGACCCGGACCTGGTTGGCCTGGATCAGGGTGCGCTCCGGGATATCGGTGGCGGCGACCACCACCGGCTGCATGGGGATGTCGCCGGTGCGGGCCGTGGCCCGGAGGGCGAAGATAAAGGTGACAAAGAAGCCCAGGACGCCGAGGAAAACGCCCAGGGCAATCATGACATAACCCGTCCGACGTCGCGCCGCTAACATCTCAACTCGCCTTCTCTCCGGCTGGATTCAGCCTGCCCCGGCCGGCGGAGCCGCTGCCGGGACTCTCATCACAATCTTAGCTGTCTGCCGGGCTGGGTCAAAGGTACTTTTGTACCCGGCAACAAGGCCGGCTTTCCCGGGTCAACCGGCCTGCGGTGGCAACGTCCTGATTAAACCGAGAGGTTCCGCCGGAGGGTCGGCAGGAGCCACCCGGCAACTCGGCCCCAGAGGGGGGTAAGCCAGACGGCGACGGTGACGAGTCCCAAAGCGGCGGCCACCGGCCGTCCGAAAAAGAGGCTGAGGTCCCAGCTGGACTTAATCATCGTGAACATGAAGTTCTTTTCGAGGATCGGGCCGAGAACCAGACCGAGGACAACCGGCGCTATGGGAACTCCTGCTACCTCGAGGAGGTAACCCAGCACGCCCATGGCGAGCATAACCCCTACATCAAAAAACGAGTTATTTATCGAATATGATCCCACTATACAAAAAAGTGCTATAGATGGTAATAGAATATTTCGAGGAACGCTGAGAATATAAGAAGATGTTTTGATAGCAATATATCCGAACGGAATCATCAGCAGATTAGCTACTATAAAGGCGAGATAGACCGCATATAACCATTCCAAAGACTGGTGAAAAACTTCCGGTCCCGGTCGGATCCCTTTTATGAACAGGACCCCGATCACGATGGCCGTAATCGGGTCCCCGGGGATGCCGAAAACGAGCGCCGGCACCCAGTCGCCTCCCAGGCAAGCATTGTTGGCCGTGCCCGCATCAATTACTGGCTCAATATGTCCCTTTCCGTAACGGTCCTTCTCCTTCGAGAACTGGTAGGAGACCGCGTAGGCCAGCCAGGCCGCAATGTCTGCACCCGCGCCGGGCATTACCCCAACGATGACGCCGACCAGGCCTGACCTGGCCAGATTCACGCGGTACCGCCAGAGAGTTTTCGGAACCTCCCTGAAGATGCTTTCGGCCTTTACCCGTAACACCCGGAAGTGCAGGTTGCCCCCAAGGACATTGCGCAGCACTTCGGAGATGCCGAACAGGCCTACCATTGCCGGAATGAAATTTATTCCGTTGAGCAGCTCCACCTGCCCGAAGGTAAATCGGGGGTAGCCCAGGGTGATATCTAGCCCCACGGTGGAAAGCAGGAGGCCGAGTAGAACGGCGATAGCGGCCTTCACCGGCTGACTGCTGGCGATCATGACCGTCGCGGAAAGCCCCAGGGCCGCAAGCCAGAAATACTCCACCGAAGTGAATTGCAGGGCAAACTCAGCCAGGAGCGGGGCGGCCGCCATCAGCGCGGTGGCACCCATCAGGCCGCCGAGGGCGGAGCAGACCACGTCGACCCCAAGGACCAATTCGCCCCGTCCCTGTTGGGTCATTCGGTACGATTCTTCCGTATAGGGTGCGGATGCCGGAGTGCCCGGGATGCGAACAAGCGCGGCCGGAATGTCCCCGGCAAATATGGCCATGGCCGAGACCGTTATTATCGCCACCATGGCTTGGACCGGGTCCATGTACAGTGTGAACGGCACAAGTAGGGCGACGGCCATCGTTGCCGTGAGGCCCGGAATTGCCCCAAAAAACAGTCCGAGGGCCGAACCGGCAACGATAGTTATTACGATGTGGGGCTCGGTCAGATGGCCGATCGCCCGGACCAGCGGCCCATCCATCTTACCACCCCAGCGGGCCTGGCGGCAGGGGGACCCGGAGCACCCAGCCGAAGAGCAGGGCTGAGGCCCAGGCGACGCCGGCGGCGGCAACCACCGCGACAGCCAGCCGTACCCTCAGAAGAATCATAAGCCCCATCAGAAACAATGAGGACGTAAACAGAAAACCTAGTCTGGGCACCACTAAAGTATACAGGCCGATGGATGCTAGGACCAGCGCCGCCCGCAATAGGTTGGCAGGTTCGTATCGTGCCGCTGTGGTCCCGCGAGCCTGGAATCCCTGAACCAGCTGAATCGTTCCAAACACCGCCATGAGTCCAGCAAGGATTTGGGGAAAAAGGGACGGCCCCGGCGTCCCGTCGGGCAGGGACGGGAAACTCAACGTGTTTAGATATACAAAAGTCGCAAGCGCGATAGCTGCCAACCCGAGCAGAATATCGGGTAAAGACCGCAGGCTTCTATTTTGCAAGCCCGAGTTCCCTCATGAGCTGACCCATGGTCCGGTCCTGCTGTTCCATGAACGACGCGAACTCCTGGGAGCCCCGCCAAACCATCCCGAAGCCATTCGTCTCCATGAAATTCTTGAACTCCGGCGACTCATAAACCTTCCGAATGGCCCGTTCATAGAGGGCGACCCGCTCGGCACTCGCGCCCTTGGGGAGCCCGAATCCCCGCCACGCCCCCATAACCCAGTCGATGCCAAGCTCCTTGAGCGTCGGGACGTTCGGAAAGAGCGGGTCCCTTTTATCCGCCATGATTGCAAGGGGCTTGACCCGACCGGCCGAGATCATGGGCGCGCCCTCTGGCAGGCTCGCTGTGACGATGTCAATACCACCGGCAATAAGTTCCTGTAAGGCGGGAGCGGCGCCCTCCGACGGTACCCAGGGGATCGCATCTACCGGCAGGCCGGCCGCCTTCAGCATTCCGGCTCGGGCCACATCCCAGATCCCACCCTTGCCGGTTCCCGAGGCCTTATACCGGCCCGGATTTGCCTTGACATCGTCAAGCATCTCCCGAATTGAATTCCATTTGGCGTCAGCGCGAACCTGAACCGCAGCCGGATCGAAGTTCACCTGGGCAATGGGCGCAAAATCCTTCGGCCCAACCTGCGCCAGGCCCATCCAGTGCATCATGGTGATTTCAACCGTAACGATGGTGAAGGTGTATCCATCGGGATCGGCGGTTGCCCCCGCCGTGTGCCCCACCGCGCCGCCACCCCCGGTCCGGTTAACCACGTTAACGGGCTGCCCGAAATCCTTTTCAAGGAGCGACGCAACCATACGGGCAACGCGGTCAGTTCCCCCGCCGGCGGCCCACGGGCAGATGAGGGTTACCGGCCTTGTGGGAAATTTTTCGGCCGGCTGGGCAGGGGCTGCTGGCTGGGGTGTCGGGGCGCATCCGGCCGCAAGGGCCCACGCTGAACCCCCTAGTGTCATCTTCAGGAACTGCCGCCTGTTTACTTTCGGGCTCATGGCCTTGCTCCCCGCAGTGGGTTTTCCTTGTCGTCCAAATATATACAGGGCACAACACCGGCCGTCAAATCCACTTAACTGAATATCACGGCTAGCTCTCGGCATCGACCTTTCGACTGAGACGCAAGCGGCTCGGCTTGACGGTGTCGGGGCGGGTCGGCTAAGTTTCGGGTAAGAGCGTTTGCCGCTTTGACGGGAGGAACCGGTGCCTGGACCCCTGACTGGAATCAAGGTTATCGAGATGGGTTTCTGGGTTGCGGCCCCGGCCGCCGCAACCCTCCTCGCCGATTGGGGCGCCGAGGTTATTAAAGTCGAGCCGCCCGACGGCGACCCGTTCCGGGCCTACTTCGCCTGGACCGTCGGGCAGGCAACTCAGGTCGTGCCCCAGTTTGAGCTGGACAACCGGGGCAAACGGAGCATTGTCCTTAACCTGCAGACTGAGCAGGGCCGTGAGGTCATGGGTCGGCTGCTGGCCGGGGCCGATGTCTTCGTGACGAACCTGCGCCCCCGGGTTCTGCACCGTTTCAGCCTCGACTATGAAACGGTCCGCGCCCGGTTTCCCCGGCTGGTGTACTGCCAGATCTCGGCCTACGGCCCCGACGGACCGGAGCGGGACCGGGCGGCCTACGACGTGGGCGCTTTCTGGGCCCGGGGTGGGGTGGCGGCCTCGGTCACCGTCCCCGGCACCCACCCACCCCACCAGCGGGGCGGCATGGGCGACCACATGACGGGAGCCATCGCCGCCGGGGCTATTGCCGCCGCCCTCCTCGCCCGGGAAAGAACTGGTCGCGGCCAGCGGGTAAGCGTGCCCCTCCTCCGGGTCGGCGCCTACATGATGGGCTGGGACCTGAGCATGGTCCTCCGCCTGGGAACCCGGATTGAGACCACCGACCGGCTTCACCCGCGCAACCCGCTCATGAACTGCTACCAGGACCGGGACGGCCGCTGGTTCTGGCTCATCGGCCTGCAGAGCGACCGCCACTGGCCGGACCTCTGCCGGGCAATCGGCCGGCCAGACCTTCTCACTGACCCGAGGTTTGCCACCGCCCGGGCCCGGGCCGAGAATGCCCCGGAACTGGTCGCCGAGCTGGACCGGGTTTTTGGGACCCGGACTCTGGGGGAGTGGGCCGAACTGTTCGACCGCCACGGCGTCTGGTGGGCCCCGGTCCAGACCCTTAATGACCTGGCCGCGGACCCGGTTGCCGAGGCGGCCGGCACTTTTGTGGACGTACCTGGTCCGGAAGGCCCAATTCGGATGGTGTCCGGGCCGGTGGATTTCTCCGAAACCCCGTGGGCGGCCCAGGGACCGGCTCCCGAGCTCGGCCAGCACACCGAGGAGGTCCTGCTTGAACTGGGCTACTCCTGGGACGACCTGGAACGCCTCAAGGCCCAGGGTGTAATAATCTGACAGAGGTCGGGCCGAACGGCAGCCAGAATTTCGAGGAGGAGTCCCATGTCCCGAAGGATTCGGGCGGCAGTACTCTACGAACCCCGAAGGCCGATGGCTATCGAGGAGGTGGACCTGGATGGGCCCAGGGCCGGCGAGGTCCTGGTTCGCATCCGGGCAACCGGAGTTTGCCATTCGGATTACCATGTTATCAAGGGCGAGTGGTCCCTGCCTTTGCCCATGGTCCTGGGACACGAGGCGGCCGGCATCGTCGAAGAGGTTGGGCCGGGGGTGACCCTGGTTAAGCCCGGGGACCACGTTATTTTAAATTTCCGGGCCCACTGCGGCCGGTGCTACTACTGCAATATCGGCCGGCCGGTCCTCTGCGACGGGATCCCCACGCCCCGCTGGGTAATGTTTGACGGGACGACCCGGCTGAGCAGGGGCGGCCAGCCCATCTACCACATGGCCCGGGTCGCCTCCTTTGCCGAATACGCGGTGGTCCCGGAAACGGGTGCGGTGCCGGTCCGTAAAGACGTGCCCTTCGACCGGGCCGCCCTCATCGGGTGCGCGGTTATGACGGGGGTGGGGGCGGTGTTGAATACGGCCCGGGTGCCGGCCGGAAGCAGCGTCGCCGTCATCGGGTGCGGCGGGGTCGGCCTGAACGTCATCCAGGGCGCCGCCCTGGTCGGGGCCGACCCTATCATCGCCGTGGACATCCTGGAAACCAAGCTCGGCTACGCCCGGGAGTTCGGGGCAACCCATACGGTGGACGCCGGTCAGACCGACCCGGTGGCGGAGGTGCGCCGGATCACCGGCGGTGGGGTCGACTTCGCCTTCGAGGTCATCGGTCGCGGCCAGACGATCCGGCAGGCTTACGAGATGACCCGGCCCGGTGGAACGACGGTGGTGGTCGGCATGGCGCCCGACGGGGAGGAGGTCAGCCTGAACGCCCTGTCTCTGCCCCGAACCGAGAAGACGATAACGGGCTGCTGGTACGGCTCAGCCCGGCCGTGGGTGGACCTCCCCAGAATGGCCGAACTTTACCTGGCAGGCAAGATCAAGGTGGACCCGCTGATAAGCCGGCACTACCGGCTGGACGAAATCAACGCCGCGTTTGAGGCCCTGGGCCGGGGCGAACTCAAGCGGGGCGTCGTTGTGTTCGACTGACTGGTCCGGACCCCCCAGCGGCTCGACTTGACGCCGTCGCCTGGGCGAATTAAAATTAGACGAATTCTAAAACCAGGTATACAGACGGGGTGCCTGACCTTAACCTGACCCGGCAGCGGCAGGTCGTTCTCGAGGTCGTGATGCGGGCCGAGAGGCACCTGACGGCCCAGGAGATCTACGACCGGGTCCGGCAGATTCTGCCCGGAACGGCCTACGCCACGGTCTACAACGCCCTGGCCTACCTGGTCGAGCGGGGCCTCATTCAGGAGGTTCGGCTCGGCGAGGGTCCGGCCCTCTACGACCCGAACGTTTCCCGCCACGACCACCTGGTCTGCCGGCGCTGTCGGCGGGTGCTCGATTACGAGTTCCCGGACCTGGCCGATAACCTTGTGCGGGTCGCGGAGCAGACCGGGTTCCAGGTTGAGCGGGCCCACGTCGTCATCGAGGGGCTCTGCCCGGAGTGCCGGGCGGCCCCTGATGCCGGGCTGCGACTACCCGGGGACAGGGGTCTCCTGCCCCGCGGGTAAAAACCTTAAAGGGAGGGGTGTACGATGTTTTTGCGGATTGACCGTTTGCAGATCGAGCTTCCCCAGCCCAAAGACCCCGACCCCAATGCCGCCGCGGCTGTCCAGGAGCTGCTGGGCGGCCGGTTCGGGGAGATGTCCACCCTGATGAACTACACCTACCAGTCGTTTAACTTCCGGGCCGGCGACAAGCTCAAGCCTTACCGGGACCTTATCGCAAACATCGCCACCGAGGAGCTGGGCCATATCGAGCTGGTCGCCGCAACCATCAACCTCCTTCTCAGCGGTTCGACCAAGCCCGACAGCCCTGAGAACGCTCCCCTCAGGGTCGGAAAGGACGCCCGGAACACCCACCACTTCATCGCCACCGCCCAGACGGCCCTGGTCGGCAACTCCATGGGGGCCTTCTGGACCGGCGACTACGTTTTCTCCAGCGGCAACCTGGTTCTGGACCTGCTCCACAACTTCTTCCTGGAGTGCGGGGCCCGGCTCCAGAAGATCCGGGTCTACGAGATGACGACGAACCCGGTCGCCCGGGAGATGATCGGCTACCTGCTGGTTCGGGGTGGGGTGCACGCCACCGCCTACGGCAAGGCCCTCGAGACACTGACGGGGGTTAACATCACGAAGCTTCTGCCGATCCCGAATATCGAGAACTCCAAGTTCCCCGAGGCCCGCAAGTACGAGTCGCAGGGAGTCCACCGGATGCTCTACCGGTTCAGCCCCGACGACTACCGGGACATCGCCCGGATCTGGCGGGGTCCGGCCCCAACCGGGGACGGCGACCTCCAGGTCGTTGACGGTCCGCCGGCCGGCGGCCCCGTGCCGGTTCTGCCGGAGGTCCCGGAGGAATTTGCCCCGGGCCTTGACCCGGCCGAAATCGCCGAGCTGGCCCGCAAGCTGGCCGCCTCTTAAAGGCGGACCCTGGGCGGCGGGGTGGCCGGTCACGGGGATGGCCGGCCACCCGGCCCCGGCGCGATGCGCTGGCCGCCCCTGGTTCCGGGCGTCTTTATCCGGCGGCTCAACCGGTTTGCCGTGGAGGTCGCCGTCGGGGGTGAGGCTGTGCCGGCCCACCTGCCCAACTCGGGGCGGCTCCGGGAACTGCTGGTCCCCGGCTACCGGGTCTGGGTCGCGCCCCGGTCCGGCCCCCGCCGGACGCCCTTTGACCTCCAGCTTGTCGAACTTCCGGGGGGCGTCCTGGTTTCGGCCGATGCCCGGCTTCCGAACCGGCTCTTCCTCGAGTCGTGGGCTGAGGGAAAGCTGCCCGAATTCGCCGGATTTAACCGGCTGACCCCCGAGCCCCGGCTGGATGGCGGCCGGCTGGACTTTCGCCTTGACGGCCCGTCCGGGACCGCTTACGTCGAAGTGAAAAGCATCACCCTGGTCGAAGCCGGAACCGGGCTTTTCCCGGACGCCCCCACCACCCGTGGCCGCCGCCACATCGAATCGCTGACGGCCGCGGCGTCCCGGGGTCTGGGAGCCTTCGCCGTCTTCGTCATCCAGCGGCCTGACGCCGCGCGGTTTGCCCCCAACGATGCCGTGGACCCGGAGTTCGGCCGGCTCCTCCGGGACGCCGCCCGGCGGGGCGTCGGGGTTCGGGCCTACCGGTGCACGGTCACCCTCGCCGAAATCCGGATTGAAGGTCCGGTTCCGGTCTGCCTCAACCCTGACTGAGCATCTGCCGGATCACGTAGGGTAGAATGCCCCCGTGCCGGTAGTACTCGACCTCGATGGGCGTATCGACCCGGGCGATGGCCTTAAACACTACCTCGCCGCCGTCCGGCCGGTGGGCGCGGACGGTCAGTTCGGCCCGGGGCTGGAGGCCGTCGGCGATGCCCTCGATGTCGTATACCTCGTGTCCGGTCAGGCCCAGGCTCTCCCGGTTTTCGCCCGGCCGAAACTGGAGGGGCAGAACCCCCATGCCGACAAGGTTGCTCCGGTGGATCCGTTCGTAGCTCTCGGCCAGGACGGCCTTGACCCCCAGCAGCATCGTCCCCTTCGCCGCCCAGTCCCGGGAGCTCCCGGCCCCGTACTCCTTGCCGGCGATCACCAGGAGGGGCGTTCCGTCCTGCTGGTAGCGGGTTGCCGCCTCGTAAATTGTCAGCCTCTCACCCGTCGGGTGGTAGACCGTCCAGCCGCCCTCCGTGCCCGGCACCAGCAGGTTCCGGAGCCGGATGTTGGCGAAGGTTCCGCGGATCATCACCTCGTGGTTGCCCCGCCGGGCCCCGTAGCTGTTGAACTCCTGGGGCGGCACACCCCGGGAGATAAGGTACTGACCGGCGGGGCTGTTGACCGGGATGGACCCGGCCGGGGAGATGTGGTCGGTTGTAATCGAGTCGCCCAGGACGGCGAGAACCCGGGCGCCCCGGATGTCCTGGAGCGGGGCGGGCTCCAGGGTAAAGTCCTTAAAGAAGGGCGGCTCCTGAACGTAGGTCGAATTCGGGTCCCAGGCAAAGAGGTCCCCCTCGGGGACGGGCAGGTTTTGCCAGCGCTCGTCGCCGGTAAAGACCCGGGCGTAGCGGGCCCGGAACATTTCGGGTCGGACCGCCTCAGCGATGACCCGCTGGATCTCCTCCGGCGTCGGCCAGATGTCCCGGAGGTAGACCGGCTCTCCGTTGGGGTCGCGGCCGATGGGCTCCGTGGCCAGGTCGATATCGACCGTGCCGGCCAGGGCGAAGGCAACGACCAGCGGGGGCGACGCCAGGAAGGCCATCCGGCAGTGGGGGTTTATCCGGCCCTCGAAGTTGCGGTTGCCGCTCAGGACGGCCGCGACCACCAGATTGTTTTGTTCGACGGCCCGGGCCACCGGCTCCGGCAGGGGGCCGCTGTTGCCGATGCAGGTGGTGCAGCCGAACCCGACCACGTGGAACCGGAGGGCCTCCAGGAACGGCATGAGGCCGGCGGCCTCCAGGTAGTCGACGACAACCGGGGAGCCGGGGGCGAGGCTCGTCTTGACGTAGGGCTTGACCGTGAGGCCCCGCTCGACGGCCTTCTTCGCCAGCAGACCCGCCCCAACCATCACCGACGGGTTGGAAGTATTGGTGCACGAAGTGATGGCCGAAATAACCACCGCCCCGTGGCCCAGTTCGCCGTGAACCCCATCCAGAGAGACGTCAACCTTTCGTTCGAGCAAAGCCTCGGGTGCCTGGCCGTTATTGCCGGCTGCGGCCGGCGGCAGGAAGTCCTTAAAGACCGCCCGGAACGTGGGCTTGAGCTCCCGCAGGGGCACCCGGTCCTGGGGCCGGCGGGGTCCGGCCACGCTGGGCTCCACCGTGCCCAGGTCGAGCTCGACCACCTCGGTGAAGGTGGGGTCCGGGGTTTCGGCCGTTCGGAAAAGGCCCTGCTCCCGGCTGTAGCGCTCAACCAGGTCAATGAGGGCCTCATCCCGCCCGGTCATCCGCAGGTAGCGGAGGGTCTCCTCGTCGACCGGGAAGAAGCCGATGGTGGCCCCGTATTCGGGGGCCATATTGGCGATGGTTGCCCGGTCCGCGATGCTCAGCTGGCTGAGACCGGGACCGAAGAATTCCACAAACTTGCCGACAACATTCTTGCGGCGGAGGAGCTGGGTGATGGCCAGGACCAGGTCGGTGGCCGTGGCCCCCTCCGGAAGCTGGCCGTAAAGCTTAACCCCAACCACCTCGGGCAGAAGCATATACAGGGGCTGGCCGAGCATCACCGCCTCGGCCTCGATGCCCCCGACCCCCCAGCCGACCACCCCGAGGCCGTTAATCATCGTCGTATGCGAGTCGGTGCCGACCAGGGTATCCGGGAACGCTACCGTTTCCCCGTCCCGCTGGGCCGTGAAGACGACCCGGGCCAGGTATTCCAGGTTCACCTGGTGGACGATGCCGGTTCCGGGGGGCACGACCCGGAAGTTGTCGAAGGCCCGCTGGGCCCAGCGCAGGAGGGCGTAGCGCTCCCGGTTGCGTTCGAATTCTTTTTCCACGTTATAGAAAAAGGCGTAGGCTGACCCGAAGTAATCCACCTGGACCGAGTGGTCGATAACCAGGTCGGCCGGGATGACCGGGTTGATGCGTTTCGGGTCCCTGCCGAGCCTTGCCACGGCCGACCGCATGGCGGCCAGGTCCACCACGGCGGGCACCCCGGTGAAGTCCTGGAGGATGACCCGGGCCGGCATGAAGGGCACCTCTTCATCGGGGAGGTTGCTCCCCGACCACCGGGCGGCCGCGGCGACGTGGTCGGCGGTTACGACCCGGCCGTCATAATTCCGGAGAAGATTTTCCACAAGAACCTTTATGGAAAAGGGAAGCCTCGAGACCGGGCCGAGGCCTTCGGCCTCCAGTCGCTTGAGGTCGTAAAAATAGACGCGGCCGGCAGCTGTTTCCAGGGTTGAACGGGCACCGAACGGGTTCAGGCCGGGCATAGCGACGCATCTCCAGCAAAGATTTTCTGGCTCCGAGGTTGCCAGTTAGATACTACCACCCGGGCCCGGCGGCCTCAAGCGGGTCCTGTGGGTTCTTGTCCCCATCACCCTCCCGCCGGCGCGAGAAAGCAGGTGCGGAAGTACCGGGCGGGGTGTTGGGGGTGTGGTCATCGACAGACGGAAGGTGTTAAACTTAAGCCCGGTGCTACTGCGCCGAACGGAGTCAGCTTATGCCCGCCGTCGTTGTTGTCGGGGGACAGTGGGGCGACGAAGGTAAGGGCCGGATCGTCGACCTGCTTTCCCGGAATGCGGCTGTTGTCGCCCGGTTTAATGGGGGGGACAACGCCGGACACACCATTATAAACGAGCTGGGGGAGTTCGCCCTCCACCTGGTTCCGGCCGGGATCTTTTACCCCCAGACACGCTGTGTCATCGGCAACGGGGTCGTGGTGAACCCCAGGGTCTTGCTCGGGGAGCTGGACCTGCTGGCCGCCCGGGGAGTCGACATCTCCCGCGTCGCCGTCAGCGACCGGGCCCACCTGATCATGCCCTACCACCTGGAGCTCGAACGCCTCGAGGAGGAGGCCCGGGGGGCCGCCGCCATCGGAACAACCCGGCGGGGCATTGGGCCGTGCTACGCCGACAAGGCGGCCCGCCTCGGGATCAGGATGGGTGACCTTCTGGACCCGGAGGGATTCACCAGCCGCCTGAAATTCGTCCTGGAATACAAAAACCGCATCCTCGAGCGGGTTTACGGGGCCCGGCCCCTCGACTGGCAGGCCATCGCCGACGAATACCTCCGGTATGGGGAGCGACTGCGCCCCTTCATCCGGGACACCAGCCTCATTGTTTCGCACGCCCTGGAGCAGGGCGACCTCGTCCTTCTCGAGGGTGCCCAGGGCACCCTGCTGGACCTGGATTACGGGACCTACCCCTACGTGACGTCTTCTTCCACGGGGGCGGGCGGGGCGTGCCTCGGGGTTGGTATCGGCCCGACGCAGATAACCCACACCCTCGGCGTCTTCAAGGCCTACGTAACCCGGGTTGGGAGCGGGCCGATGCCCACCGAGCTCACCGGCGAGGTCGGCCAGCTCCTCCGGGAGCGGGCCCGGGAGTACGGGGCCACCACCGGCCGTCCCCGACGCTGCGGCTGGTTCGACGCCGTGCTGGCCCGATTCAGCGCGCGGGTCAACGACCTGACCAGCATTGCCATCACCCGCCTGGATATCCTGGACGCCTTCGACCGGATCAAAGTCTGCGTCGCCTACCAGACGGATGGGGTCGTCTCAGAGGAGTTTCCCACCAGCGCCGCCCGGCTGGCGGCGGCACGGCCCGTTTACGAGGAGCTTCCGGGCTGGCTCACGGACACCAGCGGGGTCCGCCGGTTTGAGGACCTGCCCCCCAATGCCCAGCGGTATGTCCGGCGGCTGGAGGAGCTCATCGGCCGGCCGGTGAGCCTGGTAAGCGTCGGCCCCGAGCGCAACCAGGTGATCCCCCTGCGCCCCATCCCCTAGGACCGGTCGGCGCCCCGGGGTTCAAGCAGGATGATTTCCGGCTCTTCCGGAAGTTCCCGGCGGCTGATGCTCAGGCGGGGCCGGGGCTCGACCGATTCGCGGCCGACCTCCTGAAGAAACCGCTCCACCGGCTCGAGGGCCGTTTTGAGACCGGGGAGCCGGTAGTGCATGGGAATAATGAGGGCCGGCTCCAGCAGGCTTATCACCTCGGCGGCCTCGGCCGGCCCGATGGTCGCGTGGTTGCCCACCGGGATGAGCAGGATGTCGATTTTGGGAAGGGCCTCGACCTGGTCGGGAGCGAGCACGTGCCCCAGGTCGCCGAGGTGGCAGATGGTCAGGTCTTCGGCCTCGATGACGAAGACGGTGTTCCGGCCGTGCCGCTTCCCGCCCTCGGCGTCGTGGAAGGTGCTGAGGCCGGTTATGAAAATGCCCTGAATCTCGTACTCCCCCGGGCCGTCAACGACCTTCGCCCCCGGGACCGCCTCCAGGTTGCTGTGGCCCGGGTGCCGGTGGCTTACGGTTACGATGTCGGCGTTCTGGCGGGGCAGGGAAAGGCCGATGCGCCGGTCGTAGGGGTCCGTAATGACCGTGGCCTCCCGGGTCCGGATTCGAAAGCAGGCGTGCCCGAACCAGACTATCTCCATATCAGACCACCGTGATGCGAGACCCCCCTTCCCCCCGGGTAATTTCGACCCTGACGGGGAAGCGGTCTTTGAGGTCCGGCAAATGGGTTATGACGAGAAGCTTTTCGAACTCGTGGGCGATGCTGGCAATGGTCTCCACCAGCCTCTCCCGGGCGACACTGTCCTGGCTTCCGAAGCCCTCGTCGATGACCAGCATGTTGAGCTGGGCCCCGGCCCGGCGGGCAAGGAGCCGGGAAAGGGCGATCCGGATGGCCAGGTTAATGCGGAACGCTTCGCCGCCGGAATAAAGTTCATAGTTGCGGGTGCCAAACTCGTCCGAAATGGTAATGTCCAGGGTCTCGATTGTGCCGTCCCCCGACTGGGTCGGCCGCTGGGTGCTGATCTGAATGTGCATCCGGTTGTCGGTCATCTGTTCCAGCAGCCGGTTCGCCTCGTCCTGGATTTCCGGAATGGCGGCTTCGATAACCATGGCCGGGACACCCTTCTTGCCGAAGGCCCGGGCCAGCTCCTCGTAGAGGCCCTGCTCCTCGGCCGTCTGCTGGCGCTCGGCCCGAACCCGCTCGAGCTCGGCAGCCTTCCGGCCGCAGTCTTCCAGGAGCTGCCGGAGGGACCCGCGGCGGGTGTCCAGCTCCCGGCGCCGGGCCGATTTCTGCTCGAGACAGCCATCCGCCTCCCGCTTGACCCGCCGGAGGGCTTCTTCCAGCTCCAGGGGCACCGGGGGCTCGGGGAGGCGGGGACAGAACTCCGGAACCCTGGGAATCTGGCGGGCCAGGGCGGCCCGCTGGGCTTCAACCTCGGCAAGGCGCTCGTTCTGCTCGGCCAGACGGGCCTCGTTTTCTTTGAGCTGGCGCTCCAGGTCCGCAAGCTCGGCCTCAATCCGGGGCAGGTCGGCCCGGGCGTGGTCAAGGCGGTCCTTGAGGACCGGGTAGGCCTGCAGGGCCTCGAGCTCGGCCGTGACCTGGTGGTGCCGCTGGCCGTCGTAGCCCAGGGACCGCCGCCGGATGCGAACCTTGACCAGTTCGGCCGCCGTCTTGTGGGTCTCCGGCCGCCGGCGCAGGGTCTGCCCGGCCGCCTTTGTTTCCGGGTCCACCTCCGGCCCGTCGAAGGCAAGCACCCGCTCGATGGCCGCCGCAAGCTCCGAGAGGCCCTCAACCTCGGCCTGGATGGCCGATATTTCCGCCGCCGCCTGCCGGCTCCGGCGCAGGTTCGCCTCAATCTGCCCCAGTTCCCGGTTGACCTGCTCCACCTGGCGCTGCCGGTCCCGCTCGGCCTGCTCCAGCTCCTGGCGGAGCCGCTGGAGCTCGGCTTCCCGGGCCCGGGCCGCCTCCTGGGCAGTCTGGAGCTGGCGCTTGAGCTCGAGGCCCTCCTCGACGCACTGGGCCTCCAGACGGTCCCGGTCTTCCGGGCTCAGGGGGGCGTTACAGACCGGGCACCGGTCGGTCCCAAGGCGAAGCATCTCGTACCGGCGGCGGAGGTCTTCAAGCTGGCGGTTGATGTTCGCCTGCTGGGCTTTCAACTCGCTGATGGCGTGCTGGGTCTCTTCCACCAGCCGACGTTTTTCCCCGAGCTTTAGGGCGAGCTCGGCTTCCAGGGCATCCCGGTCGGCCTGAAGGCGTTCGAGCCGCTCCTCCAGTTCCGGAACCTGCGCCGCCTGCTCCCGGAGGGTCCGGAGCCGCTCAAGGAGACCGGAGCGGTCCCGCTCAACCCGCTGGAGGTCGTTGCGGAGACCGGCCTCGAGGCGGCGCTCCGCATCCTGGAGGTGAGCAAGCTCCCGGAGCAGGGCATCGTACCGGTCCTTCTCCCGCCGGAGAGCCTCCCACCGGGTAAAGCCGGCCTCAATCTCCTCGGCCCGACTCAGCAGGTCGCGGACCCGTTCCAGGTCCTGGCGGCGCTGTTCACTGGCCTGGGTAAGCCGATCCCGCTGGGCCCGCAGGTGGACAACCCACCGGTCGATGTCCCGCTGGCAGGCGGAGAGCCGGCCGGCCTCAACCTCCAGCCGGTGGACCTCGGCCAGCACGCCTTCGAGCTCCTCCAGCTGGGCCTGGACGACCCTGAGCTCGGCCTCGACTTCTTCCAGGGTCCGGCGGTAGTCGGGGGCCCGGGCAACGTCGGCCTCAAGCTCCCGGGCCTGGGCGTCAAGAAGCTTGACCCGGTCGGCGGCCTGGCGGGCCCGGTCCCGGGCAAGCCTGGCCAGGTCCTCGTAAAGGCTCAGGCCGAGGATCTCGGCCAGCACCTCCTTCCGCTCGGACGGGGTCTTGCGGGTGAATTCATCGGCCCGGTTCTGGAGGATGAAGGCGCTGTTAATGAAGGTCTCGTAATCCAGCCGGAGAAGTTTGCGGATCTGCTCTTCGGTTTCCCGGACGCTGTTGCCGGCAATGCTCCGGTAGCCGCCGGGCGTCAGGACCTGCAGGTCGAGCACCGAGGTTCCGGACCGGCCGGAGCGGTTGCGCCGGCGGATGACCCGGTACTGGTTCGGCCCGAGCCGGAACTCGAACTCGACCTCCATCTCGGTCTGGTTCAGGTGGATGAGCTCATCGGCAGTGCGGGCCCGGGCCCGGCCCCACAGGGCCCAGGTTATGGCATCAAGCAGGGCCGACTTTCCGGCCCCATTGTCACCGCTCAGGCAGGCAAACCGGAACCGGGTAAAGTCCAGGACAGCCGGGTCCCGGTAGCAGAGAAAATTCTGAACCTTCAGCCGGACCGGAATCACTGCCCGGTGCTCCTGATGTCGATTATAGCCGGGCCAGACCGGGTGGCAGGCCCGAGGGAGCCTGCCCGGAACGGCCTGAATCGCATCCGATTATAGCACAAATGTACCGGGTCCGGACGGTTACCCGGTCTCCGCGGGCGGCTCCGGGGGCTGGTCGGCGGGCACGGCCTCCTTCTCGGCCTCCTCGGCCTTCTTCGGGGCCTCCCGTTCCTCCCGTCCAAAAGTCTGCAGGGCCCGGGCCATTTCGGCCAGCCGCTTGTCGACCAGGTAGTTCAGGGTTCCCTCGGGGTACTTCCCGTCAGGTCCGCGCTCGCCCGCCGGCATGCCGGTCAGGATCTCGATGCCTTCGTCGACGGTCCGGATGGCCCAGATGTGGAACTTGCCCTGCCGAACGGCCTCGACCACGTCGTCCCGCAGGACCAGGTGCTGGACGTTGGCCTCCGGGATGATGACCCCCTGGTTTCCGGTAAGCCCTTTGACCCGGCAAACGTCAAAGAACCCCTCAACCTTCTCGTTCACCCCGCCAATGGCCTGGATCTCCCCCCGCTGGTTGACGGAGCCCGTGACGGCGATGGACTGCTTGAGGGGCACGCCGGCGATGGCCGAAAGCAGGGCGAAGAGTTCGGCCGCCGAGGCGCTGTCGCCCTCCACCATCGAGTACGACTGCTCGAAAACCAGCCGGGCCGCCAGGCTCAGGGGCTTGTCCTGGGCGTATTTGGCGGCCAGGTAGCCGCTCAGAATAAGGACGCCCTTGGTGTGGATCGGCCCGCCCAGGCGCGCCTCCCGCTCGATGTCCACCACCCCTTCCCGGCCGAGGGAGATGGTGGCGGTGATCCGGCTGGGCCGGCCGAAGGCGTAGTCGCCCAGCATCACGACCGAGAGGCCGTTGACCTGACCGACTTTCTCCCCCTCGGTGTCGACCAGCAGGACATTCCGGGCGATCATCTCCCGGACCCGCTCTTCGATCAGGTTCGACCGGTAGACCTTGAAGTCGAGGGCCTTCCGGACGTGGTCGGTGGTGATGTACTGGCTGCCGTCCCGCTCGGCCTGGAAGTGGGCTTCCCGGACGACGTCGGCGATGAGGCCGAACCTGGTCGAGAGCCGCTGCTGGTCCTCGGCGAGCCTCGAGCCGTACTCGATGACCTTGGCCACGCCGCTGGCGTCCAGGGGCTTGAGGTTCTCCTTGTTGGTCAGCATGCACAGGAAGGAGGTGTAAAGGCGGTGGGCGCTCTCATCCCGGTTGATGAGGGTATCGAATTCGGCCTTAACCTTAAAGAGTTCCCCGAAATCCTCATCAAGCAGGTAGAGGAGCTGATAAATCAGGGGCGTGCCGATGAGGACGACCTTTACGTTCAGGGGGATCGGTTCCGGGTGCAGGGTCTTGACGGCGATGAAGCCGATCTTTTCGGTCAGGTCCTCGATATCGATGAGGCCGGTCTGGAGGGCCCGTTTGAGGCTCGGCCAGGCGAAGGGGTTGACCAGCAGCTCTTCCACCGGGACGACCAGATAGCCGCCGTTAGCCCGGTGGAGGGAGCCAGGGTGGATCATCATCTGGTCGGTGTAAAGGACGCCGTACTGGGGCTCCCGCTCGATCCGGCCGAACAGGTTCTGGTAGGTCGGGTTGTCCTCGATGACCACCGGGGCGCCGACCGTTTCGCTGTTGTCCACCAGGACGTTAACTTCATACTTGCGGAAGGGCAGCAGGGCCGGCGCAAAGGGCATCCCCGGCGGGACACCGGGAGGTGCCATGGGAACCGGCGGCACCTGCGGGGGCGAGCGGAAGACCTGCCAGTTCTGGATTATGTCCTCCTGCACCTCTTTAAGATAGGCAACGACCCCCTCATTGTCCTGGTACTTTTCGATGAGGTCCTCGAAGAGGCCGCCCACCGCCTGGAGGACGGCCGTCCGGTCGAGCTGATGGAGCTGCTCGTGGGCCTCCCGCTCCAGGCGGCGGATCTCTTTGAGGACCTCCTTGAGCTCGGCTTCCAGCATCTCCCGCCGCTGGCGGATGCTCTCCCGAACCGGCTCGGGCAGGGCCAGGAAGGCCTGGTCGCTGAGGGGCTGGCCGCCCATCATCGGGAGCAGGACGAAGCCGAATTCGGTGGCCTGAAGCAGAAAGCCGGCCTGCTGGGCCCGCTCCCCGAAGCGGGTGATGAGCTGTTCCCGGCGGCGGTTAAACTCCTGGGCGATGGCGTCCCGCCGGGCCGCATACTGGTCGCTTTCAAAGACCCTGGGGATCTCCTGACGGATCCGTTCGATAAGGAGCCGCATATCGGCGGCAAATTCCCGGCCCTGCCCGGCCCGGAGCCGAAGCGCCCGGGGCTGATAGGGGTCCTTGAAGTTGTGGACGTAGCACCAGTCGTCCGGCCGGGGCTCGGTCTTCGACCGCTCCTCCAGAAAGGACCTTACCGCCGTCAGCCGGCCGGTCCCGGCCACCCCGGCCACGAAGACGTTGAATCCGGGCTGCCGGATATCAAGGCCGAACTGCAGGGCGGCCGTGGCCCGGGGCTGCGCAATGATGCCCTCCACCGGCTGGGCATCCTGGGTGGTCCGGATGCCGAGACTGGCCGGGTCGACGGTTGGCCGGAGTTCTTCGGCCGTAAGCTTGCGTGCCATAACATCCTCCTGCTCTTGGTTGCTGTCTTTAGACTTCCGGGCCGCCCCACCCATCGCGGATTATAAACCTTATCCGGTCCCGTTACCCTTCCGGGTGGAGGTGGACCTCACCCCGGTATCCGTCGACGGTGACGGTCTGGCCGGTCCGGACCAGGCGCACCGCCGTCTTGACGTTGACCACCGCCGGAATTCCGTACTCGCGGGCGACGATCGACCCGTGGGAAAGGGGCCCACCCACGTCCACCACCAGGCCCGCGGCCACCAGGAAGAGGGGCGTCCACCCGGCGTCGGTGACGGGGGCAACCAGGATTTCCCCAGGCCGGATCTCGGGCTGGACCCTCGGGTCGATAATGACCCGGGCCGGCCCCGTCACCACCCCCGGACTGACCGGAATGCCCCGCAGGACCGCCGCGGCCGAAGCCGGCGGCTCGCCGAACGCCGGTTTTGGCCGGCCGCTGAAAAACTCCGGCAGCCGCACCTGACGGTTCCGTTCGAACTCGGCCCGCCGGCGCCGGATCCGCAGGCGGGCCTCGGACGCCCCCAGGCCGGCCTGAACCAGTTCTCCCACTTCCGCGGCCGTCAGGAAGTAGATGTCCTGGGGATCCTCGAGAACCCCCGCCTCGGCCAGGCGCCGGCCAAGCTCCCGGTAGACCCGGCGGACCAGGTGGGTGACCTCCATCCAGAGGGACTTTGTTTGCTCCCGCAGGGTCACGTAAAGCTGAGCCTGCCGGAGAAGGAACCGGAAGAGGCGGCGCTGAACCGGGCCGAGCCGCTCTTCGACAAACCGGGTTGTTTCCCGGCGCCCGGCGGCCTGACGCTCGATGACCAGGTTGGGGGCGGCCTCAGGGGGCAGGCCGATGAAGTTTCTCACCAGTCCAAGCACGGCGTTCGGGTCTTCCTCCCAGGTGGGGGCGGCCAGCTCCGCCTCCATCACGCTCCGATGCCCGTATTTCCTGAGGAAGCCGGCCAGCCGCTGCCGGAACTCCCCGGCAAGGGGGCTTTCGAGCCGGCCGATTTCGGACCACGGGTCCCGACCCAGGAGGGCCAGCTTGATGGCCGGGTCCCGGCGGGCAAGCCGGGCCAGCTCCCACAGCTCGAGGCCGGGTTGGGCGCTGACCACGTCGGCCAGACCGGTTATCAGGCTGGCCTGGAGCCGGTAGGCGTCCGGGCCGAATCTGGTCCGCAGGAACTGCAGAAGGCTCTCGAAGAAGATGCTCGCGCCCGACGATGTGGCGATGTGGAGGGCCCCAACCTCCCGGACTTCCCGGTTGAGCTCCTGCCGCAGGTCCAGCAGCTCAGCCAGGCTGAGGGCCGAAAGGTTCCTGGCGCGCAGGTCGGCCAGAACCGGCTCGAGGCGGTTCAGGGCCCGACGGACGTCCTGAGGGGTCCGGCGGATGAAGGCGACGACCTTCGGGGTTGTGTAGACATAAACGGGAAGCTTTCTCAGGTCAAAGACCCGGCGCGGCCGGTCGGGGCCATGGGTGCGGCCCAGGTACTGCTCATCCACCGCCTCTGGCGACGTCCCGATGGCACGGGAGGCCACGTCCCGCAGGGCGCTCACGTTAAGAAATACCCGATTGTAGAACTGGGCAACGAAGACCCGGTTCGGGTCGGTCAGGGTTCCCGTTTCCAGGTAGGGCTTCCGAAAGGCGTAGTTGAGGTTCTCCTGCATGGCCGACCAGGTCAGGGGCGTGACCAGGCCGGGCAGGACCTCCTGGATGTTGGCGGCCGTCCAGACGGTGTCCGGGTCGGTTTCGCTGTCGAACTCTGAGACCCAGCCCTCGGCCGGTCGGGCGGTGATGGGGCGGGCCTGAAGGATATAAACGCGACCGCCCGCAACGGCGAACTCGATATCCTGGGGAGCCCCGCGCCCGGCCTCGACCCGGCAGGCCAGCCGCCAGACCTGCTCGAGGATTTCGGCCCGCAGGGCGGGCTCACGCCGCAGGTGGGGCGGGGTTGGGACCCGTCGGGTGCCGCCGGTGGGGTCAAGGACGACCGTAACCTCTTTGTCTTCAACCTGCGCCCCCAGAATGCGCCCGGTGGCCTTATCGATGACCCACTGGTCCGGATTAACCAGCCCGGCAACGACCCCCTCACCCAGGCCCCAGCTGGCGTTCACAACCACCCGCGTCGGGTCGCCCGAGATCGGGTCGGCCGTAAAGGCGACCCCGGCGGCGTCGGCCGGAACCATGAGCTGAATCAGCACCGCCGCTTCGGGCTCGGCGGCTCCGACCCGGGCCACGTAGGCCTTCGGCCCCGGGGCGGTCGCCGAGGCCCACACCTCGACGACGGCCGCCTCCACAGCCCCCGGGGGCACGCCGAGCCGGGTGAGAAGCTGACCGGCAAAGGACGCGGTTGGGGAATCCTCCGAAACGGCCGACGACCGCACGGCAAGGAGGGGAACGAACTCGGCCGTCCCCGACGATGTGAGCCGGTCGACGGCTGTCCGAAGTTCGGCGGCGACTTCTGGTGGGAGCCGGTCGGGCCGGCCCATCTCCCGCCACCGGCGGTAGGCGGCGGTGGTGAGGCAAAAACCCGGCGGGACCGGCAGCCCGGCGGCGAGCAGTTCCCGGACTGCCGCCGCCTTGCCGCCCAGTTCGGCCGGACTGCCCGCCTCATCCAGCCAGCGAACGAAGTTCATCCTTTGCACCCCCTTAACTTGCGGCCGCTATTAGTTTACGCCCTTGTCGGCGGGGAATTCGTCTAAAATTCTGTCCGGGCTGGCGACTGCTTCCGGAGATGCCCGGACCGGTGCCAGTCCCAGCCTGAAACAAGGAGGGCGCAGAACAATGTTTGTCCCCGACGAAGCGGTTTTAACCCGGCTCCTGGAAAACGCACCGCCGGAGGTTGCGGCTGAGGTTCGGCCCCTGGTTGAGGGACTGCGTCGTACCGTCGAGCGGCTGGTCGAGCTGGACGTCGCCGAGCATGAGCCGGCAACGGTCTTTGCCTGGGGCGGCGCCCCGGCGGCCGGGGAGGCGGCGGGAACGCCGGGGGAGCCGGCCGTAGAGCCGCCCGGAACGGCAACGGACCTATGCTACCTCTCCCTTACGGAGGCAGCTGAACTGGTCCGAACCCGCCGGCTTTCGCCGGTGGAGCTCACCCGGGCCGTCCTCGAGCGGGCCGAGCGGTTGAATCCCCGGCTCAACGCGTTCATCAGCCTCATGGCTGACGAGGCCCTGGCCGCGGCCAGGGCCGCCGAGGCCGAGATTCTCAGCGGCCGCTGGCGGGGCCCCCTTCACGGAATCCCCGTTTCAGTCAAGGACATTTACGACGTAGCGGGTGTGCGGACCACGGCCGGCTCCAGGGTGTTTGCCGACCACGTAGCCAGCTCGGACTCCGAGGTCGTCCGCCGGCTGAAGGCCGCCGGGGCGGTGGTCTTCGGCAAGAACCACCTGCACGAATTCGCCTACGGGGTAACGAACAATAATCCCCACTACGGCCCGGCCCGCAACCCGTGGGACGCCGACCGGGTACCGGGCGGGTCCAGCGGCGGCTCCGGCGTGGCGGTCGGAGCCGGCATCGGCTACGGGTCAATGGGGTCGGACACCGGCGGGTCGATTCGGATTCCGGCCGCCCTGTGCGGCGTCAGCGGCCTCAAGCCCACCTACGGGCGGGTGAGCCGGTCCGGGGTGTTCCCGCTGGCCTGGTCCCTGGACCACTGCGGACCCCTGGCCCGGGCCGCGGCCGACCTGGCCGCGCTTCTTGAGGCGGCCGCCGGGTTCGACCCGGCCGACCCGGCGTCTGCTGATGTCCCTGCTGGAGGCTACCGGGCCGGACTGACCGGGGACGTTCGGGGCGTTCGGTTGGGAATTCCGGCAAACTTTTTCTTTGATGAAGTTGCGGCTGAGGTTGAGGGAGCGGTCAGGGCCGCGGTCGAAACCCTGGCTGGGCTGGGGGCCGAGGTTCGGGAGGTTGCCCTGCCGTTCATCGAGTATGCCGGTCCGGCCGCGACCGTGATAAGCATGGCCGAGGCGGCCGCGGTTCACCACCGGCTCGTCGCCGAGCGGGCCGCCGATTACGGGGCCGACGTCCGGGCAAGGCTGGAATTCGGCCTGGTGCTGCCGGCGGCCGTTTACCTCCACGCCCAGCGGGCGCGCCGGCTTATTCTCGGCCAGATGCTCGAGGTGTTCCGGGACGTGGACGTGCTCGTGACCCCGGCAACCCCGGTCACGGCCCCCCGGATCGGCCAGTCCCGGGTCGAAATCAACGGGCGGGAGTACGATGTGCGCAGCACCCTGACCCGGTTCACGAGCCCGTTCAACCTGGTCGGATTTCCGGCCCTGGTTGTTCCCTGCGGGTTTGACAACCAGGGGCTCCCGGTGGGCCTGCAGGTCGTCGGGCGACCCTTCGAAGAGGCGACGGTTTTGCGGGTGGGCGATGCCTACCAGCAGGCAACTAACTGGCACCGGCGCCGGCCTCCCGTCGGGTAAAGGCGACGGCCTTCGGCCGTCGAGGATAAGGTAAAATTAATATAAACCTGTGGAGCGGTCGCCTTCGGGGAAAGCGCCCGGCAGGGGGTAAAGGTTGGGTTACGAAAACGTATTTGACGCCGAGATTTCGACGATCTCGCCGTCGCTGGCGGCCGAGTACCGGCGAGCCTGCCGGCAGCTCGGTGAGGATGGGGAGCTGGCCCGGCTCCTGGGGGAGACCGGCCTCGAACTTGCCCGGGATTCCTACCGGGGCTGGGAGTCCGCCCTCGAGCTGTTCCGGGTGTACCCCCAGGTGGCCCGTATCATGGACCTCTCCCAGGTGGTCCGCTGGACCCAACTTATCCGCCGGCTGGGTCACCTGTCGCAGCCGGTCTGCAGCGCCTTTATCCGGGGCACCCCCGACCTGGCCCGGGCGGTGGACTTTGATGAGGTCCTCCATTACGGCTATCTGGCCACCCGCCTTTACGCGAACACCCAGGCCAATGCCGCCCTGGTCTGTCAGTTCATTGACGTGGCCCCGGTCCTTTCCAGATTGCTGGACCCCGAAGGCGTCCGGGTCGCGGTGGCACTCACCGAGCGCCTCGCCCGGCGCTCGCAGGACCTTGCGGCCCAGTGCCTCGGTATCCTGCCCCGGCTCCTGACCGAGATTGAACCCGGCCTGCGGGGTGACGTCCTGCGGCTGGCGGTTCAGGTGACGGACCTGAACTGGCGGGCGACCCGGCCCCTGTTAGAGGTCAGCCCGCGGGCCCTTCAGCACCTGGCCGAGGCCCACCGGGCGACCTTTCTGCGCCTCGCCTCGGGGATGGCCGACCAGGCCCGGGAGAAGCTCTTCTCCCTCTTTACCGAGGGGGTGGAGGTTCTGGCAGGTCTGGAGCCGGCGGCCCAGGGGCAGATTCTGACCCTGGCCGACCAGATCGGCCGGCTTTCGCCGGCCGCGGCGGTGGAATTTATTAAAACGGGTCCCCGTCTGCTGGACTCCCTCTCCCTGGACGGCCTTCGGCTCTGGGTGGCTGAGGGGCTGACGCTCCTTCAGCAGAACCACGCGGCCGGCCTGGCCTACTTCCGGCTGCAGTCCCAGCGGGCGCTGACCGCCGTCCGGAAGCTGATGCCCGGCCTCGACCTGGAGTCGGTCAAGGGCGTGCTGGAACTCTACTGCCGGGCCCTCACCGGCCGGGCCCTGGAGATCCGGCCGGCCGAGGAGCTCGTTGAACGGGGCATCGGGTGGACCAGCGTTGAGAAGCCGACGACCGAGGGCCGTGCGGTCTACCTGCCGTCCCGGCTGGGCATCTTTGAAACCCAGGACCGCAACTTCGAGGCTTTCAAAGTCTACGCAACCCACCAGGCCGGCCACCTGGAGTTCGGCACTTTTGATTTCAGGTACGACCGGGCGGCAGCGGTTTTCGAAAGCGTGAGACCAAAGCTCGAAGAGGTCGTTGACGGGCACCGGGACCGGCCAGCCGTAAGCGACTTCGAACGCTTTTTTGACCTCTTCGCCGACCGGCGACTCGCCCGGGACCTCTTCACGGTGGCCGAAGACACCCGGATTGACAGCCGGGTCCTCCGGGAATACGCCGGAATCCGGCGGGCCTACGCCGGACTCCAGCGCTGGTCGGCCGAGCGGCGTCCGCCGCTGGGGGCGCTCCCCCTGCGCCAGGCCTTCGTCGAGGGCCTGATCCTCTTCAGCCTGAACGCCGTCGAGTCGGTGGAGTTTCCGGAACGGTACGCCGACCACCTCCGGCAGGGCCTCCAGATCCTGAACCGGCTCCGGCGCCCGGAAGCAACGGTGGAGGATGCGGCCGAGGCGACCGTCCGGCTGTATATTCTGGCCCGGGATATTCCCAATACGCCCCCGCAGGAGAACGAACAGCAGGAGCAGGTCCAGCCCCCCGACGAGGCGGAACAGACGCCCGAAGACCTGGACCAGCTGGTAAACCAGTTCCAGGCGGCCAACGCCGAGGCCGAGCAGGGTGAGTCCGGCCCCGAGGAGGAGCCCTACGAGAGCCCGCCCGACGTGGAGTACCGGGGCGACTTCAAGCCGGAGCTGGTGCAGACCCTGCAGGAGATGCGGGAGGCCCGGGGCGAGCAGAGCCAGGAGCAGAAGGCCCAGCTCAATGAGCTGGCCGAAAAGAGTGCCGAGGTTGAGCAGCAGGCCCGACCCCAGCTGGTGAGGGTCCTGGAGGCCGAAAGCACAAACCGGGCCGGTACTGGACCGGCCCAACCCCAGCCGGAAGAGGCCGAGCAGTGGTTTTACTACGATGAGTGGGACTACCGGGCCCGGGATTACCGGCCGGCCTGGTGCCGGCTGAGGCAAAGACCGGTGGAGGAGGGGAACCCGGGCTACTTCGACCGGGTGCTCCGGACCTATGCCCCGGTCGTTTATGACATTCGCCGCCAGTTCGAGATGCTTCGGCCCGAGCTTCTGCGGAAGGTCAAGCGGCTCCGGGACGGCGAGGAGCTCGACTTTGACGCGGTCGTCGAAGCGATCCTGGAAAAGCGGGCCGGTCAGGCGCCGTCGGAAAAGGTCTACGCCCGGCGCAATAAAGTTGAGCGGGATGTGGCCGTTGCGTTCCTGCTGGATATGAGCGCCTCCACCGGCGAAACCATCGAACCCGGCGGCCGCTGGTACGGGGAGCCGGACCAGGGGCGGAGCTGGCGGGTCCGGGGCAAGCGGATTATCGACCTGGAAAAGGAAAGCCTGGTCCTCCTGATCACTGCCCTCGAATCCATCGGCGACACCTACGGCATCTACGGATTTTCGGGCCACGGCCGGGAGAACGTGGAATTTTACATAATCAAAGACCTGGACGAACCCTTCTCCGAGCGGGTCAAGGGCCGGATCGACCGCATCGCCCCGGCCCGGGCCACCCGGATGGGAACGGCCATCCGCCACGCCACCTACAAGCTCGAGCAGGCGGAGGCCCGAACGCGCATCCTCTTCCTTATCAGCGACGGCCGGCCCCAGGACCACGACTACGGCCGGGATCCGGTCGACTTCAGGTACCTGCTTCAGGGGCTCTCCGGCCCCCTGCTCATGCCGGTGGGGGACGACCCGGGCGCCCAGGCCGAGCGTCAGTACGCCATCCACGACACCAAGAAGGCCCTCCTCGAGGCCAGACAGCGCAACATCATTCCCTTCTGCCTCTCTATCGACAAGCTCGGCCACGACTACCTGAAGTCCATGTGCGGCGATATCGGCTACGAGCTTTTAAGCAACATCTACGCCCTGCCGAAACGGCTGCCGGCCCTCTACCGCCGGCTGACAACCTGAACTAACCGGGCCGGGCAGATGCCCGGCCCGGCGAGGAGTTCCAGGTGGTGCCAACCCGCCGGGACTTTCTAAACGGGCTTGCGCTCGCCGGCCTTGGGGCGGCTCTGGCCCTGGCCGGGGCGGCCGAGCCGGCGGCGCGGCGGGGCGCGTCCCGGCCCCTTTCCGACCGCGAAGAGTTTGGCCACCTCCTGCGGCGGGCGGGGTTCGGAGCGGGGCCCGGCGAGGTGGAGGCCCACCAGGCCCTGGGCTGGGAAGGGGCCGTTGACCGGCTGGTCAACTACGAAAAGGTCCCGAACGACAGCCTTGAGGCCCGGCTGGCCGAACTCCGGCTCGACCTGACGAAGCCCCAGGACCTCCAGCGGTGGTGGCTCCTGCGGATGGCCTACACCGCCCGCCCCCTGGAGGAGAAGCTCACCCTCTTCTGGCACGGCCTGCTCACCTCGGGCCTCAGCAAGGCCCCGCCACCCCTGATGCTGGCCCAAAACCAGTTTCTCCGGGAACACGCCCTGGCGGACTTCGGGACGATTTTAAAGGGCATCGCCCGGGACCCGGCCATGATGCGCTGGCTGGATATTGCGGGCAGCGTCCGGGGCAGGCCGAACGAAAACTACGCCCGCGAGCTTATGGAACTTTTCACCCTGGGAATCGGCAATTACACCGAACAGGACGTTCGGGAGGCCGCCCGGGCCTTCACGGGCTATACCGTCGACCGGGAGGGCCGGGTGAGTTTCGTCAGGTCCCGCCACGATGACGGACTCAAGACCGTCCTTGGTCGAACCGGCCGCTGGGGACCCGACGATATAGTCGACATAATACTTGACCAGCCAGTTGCGGCGGCCTTTCTGGCCGGGAAGCTCCTTAAGTTCTTCGTCCGGCCCGACCCGTCGCCGGAGGCCACCGTTGAAGTCGCCCGGACCCTGCGGGAAACCGGCTACTCGATTAAAGCCGCCATCCGTAAGGTTTTCACCCTGGCGGAATTCCGGTCACCGGCCGCGTACCGGAGTCTGGTCAAGTCGCCGGCCGAATACGCCGCCGGAACGCTCCGCCAGCTGGGGGTTGAGACTGACGGGGCCGGCCTGCCGGGGCTGGTGAATCAGATGGGGCAGACCCTCTTTAACCCGCCGAATGTGGCCGGCTGGCCCGGCGGACCCGCCTGGCTTAACACCGCCACCTGGCTTGCCCGCCTCAACTTCGCGAATCGGGTTGCAACCGACCGCCGCGGAGTTCGGGTCGACCCCGGTCGGTGGTTTCCGTCGGGCCGGCTGCCGGCGGACCCGGCCGGGTTTGTGGACCGGCTGGGCGAGCTTCTTTTGGACGGAAATGTCGGGCCTGAGCAGCGGGCGGTCCTGCTCGATTTCGGCTCGGAGTCGGGCGTCGCCCTGGACCCGGCCCGCTGGTTTGACAGCCGCGGCCGGGCAATTATTTACCTGATGCTGGCCTTGCCGGAGTATCACCTGGCCTGAGGCCGGAAGGGAGGATGTCCCCATGCTTGACCGGCGGGAGTTTCTAAAGTCAGCCCTGGTGGGGATTCCGGCCGGCATTTACATGCCCAACATCTTCGTCCGGGCCCTGGGAACCGCCATGGCCGACGGGAGCCGGCTTGCCCTCGCCGATGGCGGCGACCGGACCCTCATCGTGGTCCAGCTCGCCGGCGGCAACGACGGCCTCAACACGGTTGTCCCCTACCAGGACGGCCGGTATTACTCGGCCCGGCCAACCCTTGCCCTCCGGCCAGAGACGGTTATTCCGCTCACGGCCGAGCTTGGGCTTCACCCGGCCCTTTCAGGCCTCAGCCGGGTTTGGGCCGAGGGCCGCCTTGCGGTGGTCGAAGGCGTCGGCTACGACCACCCAAGCCTCTCCCACTTTGAGGCGATGGATATCTGGCAGACTGCCGACCCGCAGCGGGGCCGGCAGTCCGGGTGGCTTTCGAAGGTCGTCGCCGGCGCGGTGGACAGCCAGGGCCACCCCCTGGGGGCGGTAGCCCTGGGCGCCCGGCTTCCGCCGGCCCTTTGCTGTCCGCCGAACGCGGCCGCGGTTATCGAAGGGCCGGAAGCCTTCAGGCTGGCCCCCGACCCCAAATATCCGGCCCTCACGGCCGCCCGGGAGGTCGCCCTCCGGCGCCTTTACGACGCGTACCGGCCGCCGGCGCCCTACGCCGCCCTCTTTGAGTCGGCCTCGGTGGGAGCCGCCGTGGGGATGGCCCAGCTCCAGCAGGCCCTTGAAAGTTACCGGCCGGCCGCGGAATACCCCCAGACCGCCCTCGGGACCGGCCTGAAACTCTTCGCCGCCCTGGTCGACCGCGGCCTCGGCCTCCGGGTCGGGTATGTCATTCAGGGCGGATACGACACCCACGCCGAGCAGGCCCGCACCCACGAGGCCCTGCTACGCGGCCTTGGCGACGCCCTGGCCGCCTTCTATGCCGACCTGGCCGCCCGGGGTCACCTGGACCGCGTGCTGGTCCTGACCTGGTCGGAGTTTGGCCGGCGGGTTGCCGAAAACGGCTCCCGGGGCACCGACCACGGAACCGCCGCCCCGATGTTCGTCCTGGGCGGCCGGGTGCGGGGCGGCGTGTACGGTTCGCCGCCGGACCTCGGCCGGCTGGACAACGGCAACCTGAGGTTCGAGACCGACTTCCGGGCCGTGTACGCGACCGTCCTTCAGGCCTGGCTGGGTGCCGACCCCGCGGAGGTGCTCGGCCGCTCCTTTCCCACCCTCCCCCTTCTGGCCTAGAGGACAAGGGTGAGGATTCCGGCGGCAACCAGGGCCCCGGCCCACGCCAGGTCGGTGTTGACCCAGGCCCGGCGCAGAACTTCAACCCCGACCCATTCGTAGACAACCAGGGCCGTCAGGCCCGCCGTCAGAAACATTACCGCCCCGTGGAGCACGGTGAGGACGGCCGGCATCAGGAGCGGCCCGGGGGCATGCCCCGGATGGGGCGGCAGGGCCAGGGCTGCGGGGGCAAGCATCATCCCGGCCCCGTGGCCGGACGCCATGAGGAACGACCAGACGGCCAGGGCGGGGAACCCGACCCGAAACCCGACCCGGACCGGGTGGCGGCGCCGCCCGAGCCGGTAGAGGCCGAAGGCGGCCAGGCCGACGCCGACGGCCACCTTAAGCAGGTGCCCGGGCAAGGCCAGGCCGCCCGCGGTCACCAGGCCGACGGCGAGGCCGGTGGCCCCCAGGTGCCCCAGACCGATGGGCACCAGGGCGGCCAGGACGGCCGACCGCCGCTTCGCCTGGAGGCCAAGGGCGACCGCAAAGAGCCAGCCCATCGCCGGGTTCAGGCCGTGGTAGGCGCCCAGGGCGGCGGCGAGCACCCAGGGCCACAGGCCGTTCACGGGTAGCAAAACGAGTCCGACGAGCTGTCCCCGCCCTGAAGCCTGACCTGGTGGGGCCGAATCGGCCCGAAGTCCACGAAGAAGTTCGGGTCGAGACGCAGGTCGCCGGCCGGGTCCGAATCAATCTTTATCAGCCAGCCCCGCAGGCCCGGGTAGAACTGGTCGTCCCAGGTGCTGTACAGGGAATTGGTGACGTAGACACGCCGGCCGTCCCGGCTCACCTCGACCATCTGGGGTCCGCCGTTGAGCGGGCCGGCCTTCGGGTGGGGGGCCTGCCGGGCGATGCCCCCGACCTGGACAACGCCGGCCGGCTTGGGGTTAAAGGGGTCGGAGACGTCGTAGCGGCGCAGCTCCCCGCTTCCCCAGCACGAGACGTAGAGAAACCGGTCGTCGAGGGAGAGGTTGATGTCGGTCACCAGGGGTGGAACGGCCCGAAGCTCCTTGAGAATGGGCGGGAGTCTTTCGGGGTCGGCCGGCTCGGCCGGAATGTCGATAACTTTCCGGACGTTCCACTTCTCGCCTTCCCGGTACCAGAGCCAGATGGAGCTCGAAAGGTCCTGAACATTCACCACAACCCCGACGAACCCGTAGGCCTTTGTGGGGTCATGGGCCGGCCGCAGCTCCAGCACCATCTGGTAGTCGCCGCCCAGGTCCAGGGTTTCAAGATGTCGGCGCCGGCGCAGGTCCCAGAGGTGGAGGCGGTGACCGAACCGCCGGTTCACCACATCCTCGAGCCGCAGGCCGGCCTCAAAGAGGGCCGGCGTCGCCCACTCGCTGGAAACCCCGACGTCATAGCCCAGGTGCCACCAGAAGTCATAGGCCAGGTACTGCGGCCCCCGGTCGACCTCCCAGCGGCCCAGGACGGAAAAGTCATAGTGGTCCAGCAGCAGAATGCCGCCGGGCCCCTCGGAATCCCCACCGCCCAGGGCGCTGATGTAGATTCCTTCGGGCCCGCAGTGGACGGTGTGCAGCCGACTGTAGCCGCTTCGGCCAGTGACCTCTTCGGGCTCGATAACCTTGACCAGGCGGGGGTTGGCCGGGTTGGGCTTCGTGTCAAAGACGTAAATCCGGGAAGACCGTAGGCCCGGGACGATGAGATAGCGGCGCTCGACAAACGGGTGGGGCGCGTAAGGGCAGAGGGCCGAACTGCAGGCATTCCAGCCGAAGTGGTGAAATTCATCGCCAGTATAGGGGACCTCCACCCGGCTGATAACCTGCGAATAGGTCGGGGACCTGGGGTCCAGGTCAACGACGGCGAGGCCGTCGGGCTGGCCGTCAGTGCCAAGGGTCGCAACGTAGGCGAGCCCCTCCGGGGGCGCCTGCATGGCGAGCCGGGGCGACGGGTAGAAGGTGGGGTCGGGCCGCAAGAGCACCATCCGAGAAACCTCCCATCCTGACAGACTGGGCCAATTATATACAAAGTGAATCAATAATATCAAGTACTTTCCCCTGCGAGAGTCCGTTCCCATGGCCCTCCCGGGGCAAGGGGTTCCCGGTTCCTGGTAATTATTTCCTAGGCATGGAGACCTGGACCGTAGCCGCCGTCGAAGTTGAACCCTGGCGCTACCGCTGGTTCGGGCGGGTCTTCGTCCGCCGGGGCGACGTCAGTCTTGCCCTTCCCATGACGGGGGTAGTGGCCCAGTGGCTTTCTCCCGGAGACACCGTCGAGCTCCAGCTCGAGGCCGGAACTGCTCAACCGACCTTTGACGATTACCGGCTGACCAGACTCACGCCTGAGGGGCCCGTCGAGGTCTGGCCGGTTCACCAGGATACCGTGGAGCTGGTTCGCCGCTCCCCCATTGACGAGCGCCCTATCTACGCCTACACCCTCCGTCTTCGGGAGGCCACCCGCGAGTCGGACTACACGGCGGTGGTCGACCTGGAACAGTACCACTATGCGGCCGAGGAGTCGATTCTGGCGAAGTGGGTCTGCCCCGAGGACGGCGCTGTGCTTGCCGCCAACGTCCGGCCGGTCTGCCCCAGGTGTCACCAGCCGATGCGATTCTGGGACCTGACCGACGCCACCCGGGCAAGTCGCTTCCTGCTGGCGGAGCTGGTCAACGGCCAGCCCTACGAGCCCCGGTTCATCGGCTACGTCCGGGTCGACCCGCCCCTCCCGGCCATGCACCGGCGGCTTCCGGACGGGACCATCCAGCGGGATATCCGCCGGCAGGTTTTTCCGGCCGACTGGTTCGAGCCGACCTACTGGCCGGAGGCCTACTACCGGGCCTGGCGGTCAGCTCAGCCGGAGGCCGATCCCGAGGTGCTCTGGGCCCGGGCTGAAGAGGAAGCCCTCAAGGAGTGCAATACCCGGGGCGCCCGGATCGCCCGGGTGGTGGTTCACCCCGACTACCGGGGTGAGGGGCTCGGCTACACCCTGGTAGAGCGGGCCCTGGCCTGGGTCGCGGCCCGCCGGATCCCGGAGGCCAGGCGGACAAAGATGATTGTTGAGACGGTGGCAATGATGGCCCGCTACAATCCGTTCTTCGAGCGGGCCGGCTTTCGATATCTGTGGGACACGGCCTCCGGCCGGCCGGTTCTCTACCGGGGCCTGACCCCCGAGGCTGAGGCCGCTATTGACCGGTTTCTCGAGGCCGACCCGGCGGCACGGCGGCACGGCGGCCGGCTCTACCGGCCCCGCTATCGGCCCGTTGAGCCCCTGGCCGGGCCGATCCGTTTCGAGAATGTGACCAAAGTCTACCAGAGCTGGGTCGGGCTGGAGAACCTGCCCCCGGTCCTACAGGATGTTTTGCGGTCCTTCGGGGTTGAGCGCCGCCTGATTCAAAAGTTTGTCCTCCGCAGCCTCTGGTTCCGGGTCCAGCCGGGCGAGGTTATTGCCCTGGTGGGGGCATCGGGTTCCGGCAAGACGACAATTCTCCGCCTGATCTGGGGTCAGGCGAGCGGGTGGCGGGGCTGGCGCTACCAGCCGGATGGGGGCCGGATTACTCTTCCCCGGAACACCCGGGCCGAAGCCTACCTGCCGGGGGAACTTGAGCCCGACTTCGGCAGGCTCTCGGTTCTGGAGGCCGTCTACCGGCGGGCGGGGGACGAGACCGTCGCCATTGAGGTCTTGAATGCCGTCGGCCTCAGCGACGCCGTGCTTTTCCGGGCGACGGTGAATCAGCTTTCAACGGGCCAGCGGGAACGGGCGAACCTGGCCTACCTGCTGGCCGGCGGGCCGAACCTCCTGCTCATCGACGAGTTTTGCGCTCACCTGGACCCGGCCCTGGCCCGCCGGGTGGCCCGGAAGGTGGGCGAGCTGGTTCGGCGGCTGGGAATCACCCTGGTTGTTTCCACCCACCGGCCGGAGGTTCTGGAGACCCTCCGGCCCGACCACACCCTGCTGGTCGGCTACGGCGGCGTCGCCCGCCTGACCTGAGCTCCGCTCACCCAGGTGCGGGGACCGCGGGGCCGCTCCACCTCCAGGGGCTCCGGAAACTCCTCCGGCTCTTCGAGGACCCAGGCGTACAGCTCACCGCCGCCGGCGTACTCGCGCAGGACCTCTTCCGGGGCCAGGTGCTTCTCGATGTGGACCGCCAGCTCCTCGACCGAGAAGGGGCCCAGGACCTCTACCAGCCGCACCGCCCCGATGAGGCCGCGCCCGCTGACGATGCCGATGCGGCCCCGGATTCGGGTGGGGTAGCGGCGGATCTCCCAGGTCTTGCGCCCGCCGACGATGAGGCTCGCCCACGGCTCCCGGACGACCAGGGAGCGGGCCGGAACCTCGATATCCCTGCGGTCAGCCATTGGGCTCACACATTGTCAATTTTAAGGGCGCGCTTTGCGTTTTCCCGGAGAATTTTCGGCCGGACCTCGTCTTTAATCGGCAGCTGCTCGAACTCCCGGAGCCACCGCTCCGGTGAGATAAACGGGTAATCGGAGCCGAACATTATTTTATCCTGGAGCCGGGTATTCGCCTCCCGAATCAGGGCCTCGGGGATATACCGGGGTGCCCACCCCGAAAGGTCGATGAAAACGTTGCCCTTATGGAGGGCGACGGCGACCTGCTCCTCGACCCACGGCCAGGCCGGGTGGGCCAGGATGATGGTGAGGTCGGGGAAGTCGGCGGCCACGTCGTCGTAATAGGGGATGGGGGCGCAGTATTTGAGCTTTATACCGGCCCCGCCCGGCAACCCCGCGCCGGTGGCCCCGAAACCCGAGTGAAAGAGCACCGGAATGCCCAGCTCCACGCACTTCTCGTAGAGGGGATAGAACCGGCGGTCGTTGGGCTCGAAGGCCTGCACCGCCGGGTGGAGCTTGAGCCCCCGCAGGCCCAGCTCCTTTACCCCCCGCTCCAGCTCCCGAAGGGCCAGCTTGCCCTTCCAGGGGTCCACCGTAACGAACCCGATGAACCGGTTCGGCCAGCGCCGGACGACCTCGGCAACCCAGTCGTTGCTTGATGGCTTCTCACCCGAAACGGTCTCGTCGTCAATGGTGAAGACCACCCCGAGCAGGTCGAGCCGCTCGTAGAGGGCGGCCATCTCTTCCACCGTCGGCGGGGCCGGCGCCCGGAAGTAGCGACGCATCTGCTCCGCCAGCTTGCCTTCCGGCAGCCCCGGCTCCTGCGGGACGTGGACGTGCATGTCAATCGCGAAAACCATCCAAAAACCTCCCCTGGCGATTTCAGGCCGGTCGGCCCGGTCCGCTACTCCCGACGACCGGCCTTAACCGGTAGCGCTCCCAGACCCAGAAAAGGCGGTCGACGGCCCAGCCGAAGAGCAGGGCAATCCAGGGGGCCGCCGCCCAGTACCAGGGCACGTAGGCCCGCTTTCGGGGCCGCCGGACCAGCCCGGCGATGACGGCCGCAACTTCTTCCGGCGGAATCCCCCGCTCGATTTCGGCCGGAGCTTCCGGCGAGAGCCCGGCCGAAACCCGGGCAAACTCGGTCCGGACGGGCCCCGGGTTCACGACCGAGACCCGCACACCGCTTCCCCGGAGCTCTCTGTAAAGGCCTTCGGTGAAGGCCTGGACGAAAGCCTTGGTCGCCGAGTAAAGGACGGATGGGGGCACGACCAGGTCCCCGGCCACCGACGCCACGTTGATGATGTGGCCCGAGCGGCGGGCGAGCATCTCGGGAAGCACCAGCCGGGTGAGGTGAACAACCGCCTCGATATTGACGGCCAGCATGCGGTCGGCCAGCTCCCAGGGGACCTCGGCCGTAGGCCCGTAGTGGCCGAAGCCGGCGTTGTTCACCAGCACGTCAATTCGGCCCCAGTGGCGGCGCACGGCCTCAACGACCCATTCCCGCTCCTCCGGCCGGGCGAGGTCGGCCGGGAAGGCCGCCGCCTCGCCGCCGGCCCCGGAGACCTCGGCGACGAGCCGGTCGAGCCGGTGCCGGCGTCGGGCCGTAACGGCCACCCGGAATCCGTGGGCGGCCAGGGCCCGGGCCGCGGCCCAGCCGATGCCGCTGCTGGCGCCGGTTACCAGCGCAACCTGCGGTTCCACCGCGGAGAATTATAAACCGGCGGAGGCTCCGCCGACCTTGACTTTCCAGCTAGCTGGAAGGTTTACGCTGAGGGATGGAGGTAGCGGATATGGCGTTGCGAAAACTCCACCTTAAGCTGGGCGGAATGCACTGCTCCCTCTGCGTCAGGTCTGTTGAAAAGGCCGTGGGCCGGCTGCCCGGCGTTGAGTCGGTCAGCGTGAGCATCGCCCACGGGGAGATTCTGGTGGCCTACGACCCGGACCGGGTGACCCCGGCTCAGATCCGGAGCACCCTCGAAGCCATCGGCTTCGAGCCCCGGGAGCCGGATGAGGCCGCCCTCCTGGCGGCCGAGGAGCGGGAGCTGGCCGAGGCCCGGCGCAAGGCCCTCCAGGCCGGGGTCCTCCTGGGGCTGGCGTCGGCCCTGATGCTGGCCGCCCGGCTCTGGGGTCCGACCCCGGCCGGCATGCTCGGCATGGCCGGCCTCGCCCTCTACACCGTCTTCGGACCGGCCCGCTTTATCATCTTCCGGAACGGCTGGCAGTCGCTGCGCCGGGGCATTCTCAACCAGGACGTCCTGGCCTCGGCCTCGGCCCTGGCCGGACTGGGCGGCGGCCTTGCCGGCCTGGTCGTTCCGGCCCTGCCGGCCGGGGAGTTTTTCGGGGCGACGGTCTTCGTGCTGGCGTTCCACCTGGTCGGGGGCTACGCCTCCGTAAGCGTCCACGTCCGGGCATCTCAGTCGGTCCGCCGGCTGCTGAGCCTGGCGCCGCCCACGGCCAGGCGGGTGGGTCCGGACGGCGCCGACGAAGAGGTGCCCGCGGACCGGCTTCGGGTCGGCGACCGGGTGCGGGTCAGGCCGGGGGAAAGGATCCCCGTCGACGGTCGGGTTGTGGAGGGGGCGCTGACGGTCGACGAGAGCCTGGTGACCGGGGAACCCTGGCCGGTTGACAAGCTTCCGGGGGACCAGGTCGTCGGCGGGTCCCTCAACCTGACCGGGGCCGGGGTGGTGGAGGTCACCCGGGTTGGGGACGAGACCTTTCTCAGGACGGTGGCCCGGCAGGCGGCCGAGGCCCGGGCGCTCAAGCCCGGCATCCTGCGGCTGGTGGACCGGGTGCTGCTGGTCTATGTTCCGGTGGTTTTCGGGGCGGCCGGTCTCGGCTTTATTGGGTGGCTCCTGGGCCCCCTGATCCTTTCCGGCCAGCCCGACCTCGGCGGGGCGGCCTTCGCCGGCCTTGGGGCCCTGATTATGGGCTACCCCTGCGCCCTGGGTATGGCGACGCCCCTGGCCCTCATCCGGGCCGCCGGGGAGGCCGCCGCCCGGGGCATCCTCCTCCGGTCGCCGGAAGCCTTCCACGTCTTCCGGCTGGTGGATACGGCGGTCTTCGACAAGACGGGGACCCTGACGACCGGCCGGCCGGAAGTTGCCGATGTCCACGCCGTCGGCCTTGCTCCGGATGAGGTGTTGCGGCTCGCCGCCGGGGCCGAGCTCCCCTCAGAGCACCCGCTCGGGCAGGTCATCGTGGCGGCCGCCCGGGACCGGGGCCTGGGGCCGCCCAGCCCGGCTGGGTTCGCCGCCGAGCCAGGCCTCGGCGTCCGGGCAACCGTCGAGGGCCGCCAGGTCCTGGTCGGAAGTCCCCGGCTGCTGGCCCGGAAAGGGGTTGACCCTGCCCCGCTCCGCCCCCTGGTGGATGAGGTCGAGGCCCGGGGCCAGACCGCAGTTCTCGTGGCGGTGGACGGCGTCCCCGCCGGCGTCATCGGCCTTGCCGACCGGCTCAAGGCCGACGCCGCCGACACCATTTGGGCCCTCCGCCGCCGGGGGATTGTTCCGGTGGTCTTTACCGGCGACGGCGAGCCGGTCGCCCGGGCCGTTGGGGACGCCCTGGGGATTACGGAGGTCCGGGCCCGACTGCTTCCGGGTGAGAAGGCCGACGCCGTCCGGGAGCTTCAAGGGGCAGGGCGACGGGTGGCCTTCGTCGGGGACGGGATCAATGACGCCCCGGCCCTGATGCAGGCAGACGTCGGGGTTGCCCTGGGGAGCGGTCCGGACATCACCCTGGAAGCCGCCGACATCGTTATCGTCGGGCGCCAGCTCGGCCGGGTGGTCGACGCCCTGGAGCTTGCCGGCCGCAGCTACAGCCTCACCGTTCGAAACGTCGCCTTCGCCCTCGCCTTTAACGCGGCCGGTCTCCTGGCCGCCCTGAGCGGCCGGGTGACGCCGGTCTGGGCCATGGTTGCCATGGGCCTGAGCGTGAGCCTGGTCGTGGCCAGCTCGCTCCTGACCCCGCTCCGGTCCGCGGCTGGGGGCGCGGACCGCCGGGAGCTGGTTCTGCGGGTTCCTGACCTCCACTGTGAGGCCTGCCTCGACCGGGTCCGGCGGGCCGTCGGACGGCTGGAGGGAGTCGAGGCCGTGGCGGGCGACCCGGCGGGCCGGGTGGTTCGGATTACCTGCCGGTCGGGGACCGTCGACGCCGGAGCGGTTCGGGCGGCCATTGAGGGCGCGGGCTTCCGGGTCGAGGCCGGGCCGGTATAATCAGGTCTGGGGAACCGATGAAACACGGACTCACCATCGGCCAGCTGGCGGCCAGGACCGGGACGAACCCGAAAACCATCCGCTACTACGAGGCCGTCGGCCTCCTGCCGCCGCCCCGCCGCACCCCGGCCGGGTACCGTCTGTACGGCCCGGAGGACGTGGCCCGGCTGGGATTTATTCGCAAGGCCCGGGCCGTGGGCCTGAGCCTGGCCGAAATCCGTGAGGTGCTCCGCCTCCGGGATGGTGGCCAGGCCCCCTGCGACCACGTCCTGGCGGTCCTTAACGCCAGGATCGCCGCCATCGACCGGCAGGTCCGGGAGCTTCGGGAGCTGCGGCGACAGCTTCGCACCCTGCGCCGGAGGGGCCGGCGGACCGCCCGGAAAGGCTGCATCTGCGGCATCATCGAGTCGGCGCCCTCAGCCGGGGAGAATAACGACTTTCAGGGAGTCGGTGCCCCGGCGGACTAGCCGAAGGCCCTCGGCTGCCCGCTCCAGGGGGAGGCGGTGGGTGATGAGGCGGCCGGCGGGAATCCGGCCGGCGGCAATCAGGCCCAGGGCCGGCCCGGTCTCCAGGGGCGTCGCCGAATACGAGGCGACCAGGGTGATTTCGTCGAAAAAGAGGCGGTGGGGTCGGACGGGCAGTTCGACTTCCGGGGCCGTCGGCGCATACAGCAAAATGGTTCCGCCCGGTTCGACCAGCTCGAAGGCCAGCTCAAGTCCGGCCGGATTGCCGGTTGCGACGATGACCAGGTCGGCCCCCCGGCCGCCGTTTGCGGCCCGCAGGGCCTCGGCGGCTGCCTCGGGAGGGAAGGCCCCGGCCGCCCCGGCGCCGACGGCGGCCTGGCGCCGGAATTCCACGGGGTCGACCCCGAAGATTCGGCCCACCGGGTGGAGCCGGCCGGCCATGATGAGCAGCAGACCCGACACGCCGCAGCCGACAACAGCCGCCGTATCGTCAGGGAAGACCCGGAGCCTTTCCCAGGCCCGGAGGGCACAGGCCAGGGGCTCGACGAGGGTCGCCTCCTCGTAAGAAAGCTCTTCGGGAAGCTTCCAGACGTCCTTCTCCACGTTGGGGGCCGGCACCCGAATATATTCGGCAAAGCCGCCCGGCTCGATGCGGGTCCGGTGGAACTCGGCGCAGAGGGTGTGGTGGCCGCGGCGGCAGTAGTGGCAGGCAAAGCAGGGCACGTGGTGGTGGACGAAGACCCGGTCGCCCGGCCGGAATTTTTCTACCCCGGGCCCGACCGTGACGACTTCCCCGGCCGGCTCGTGGCCGGGGACCAGGGGCGCCCGGGGCTGGAGGTACCAGTCGAGGGTGTCGCTGCCGCAGATGCCGCAGGCCCGGACCCGGACGACGATTTCGCCGGGGCCGGGCGCCCGCACGGGCATTTCCTCCACCCGGATGTCCTCGGGTCCGTAGTAGCGGGCGACCCGCATTGTTCCGGGCAGGCTCATCTCATTCCGCCCACGGGTTCACCGCGTACTTCAGGCCCTGACGGGCGGCCATCAGCTCCAGGGCTTCGGTGAGCCGCCGCAGGGGCACTTCGCCCGAGATGAAGGCTTCGGCCGGAACGGCCCCGGCGGCAAGCAGGCTGAGGGCTTCTCGAATGTAGGCCGGGTGATGGTGAAAAACACCCCGGAGCGTAAGCTCCTTGTAGTGGACCCGGCCGGTGTCAAAGCAGGCCCGGGTTCCAGGTGGGCACCCGCCGAAGAAAACCACCAGCCCGCCCGGCCGAACCAGCTCAGCCGCTTCCTCCCAGGCCTCCGGCCGCCCGACGGCTTCAAAGACCACGTCGGGACCTTCGCCGAATTCCCGGCGGACGGGGTCGAGAGGGGGATCGGCCGTCCGGTGAAAGCCGAAGTCGGCCCCGAGCCGGCGGGCGATGGCAAGCCGGTCCGGGTGTCGGTCGACAACCCCCACCCGGGCACCCCGGAGCCTGGAAAGCCGGGCCAGCATCAGCCCCAGCGCCCCGCCCCCGACGACGAGCACCGCTGTCGCCGGTCCGACCCGGGCCACCTCGACGGCCCGGAGGGCGCAGGCCAGGGGCTCAACCAGGGCGGCGTGGGCCGCCGGCAGGCCGGCCGGGATGGGGTACAGGTTGAGTTCAACGACCCGGGCGGGAATGCGGGCGTACTGGGCGAAGGCGCCGAAGAAAAAGACCATGTCGGTGCAGAGGCTGAACTGGGCCCGCCGGCAGTAGTCGCACCGCCCGCACGGGGCCGAGTTGCCCAGGGTGACCCGCTGGCCAACGGCCACGCTCTTAACGCCCTCCCCGACAGCGGTAACCTCCCCGGCAACCTCGTGGCCGAAGGGGGCGGGCAGGGTGCCCATGGCCGGGTGGATTCCCTGGCGGAAGATTTTAAGGTCGGTGGTGCAGGTCAGGGCCCGCTCGACCCGAAGCACTACCTCGCCCGGTCCCGGCTCCGGACAGGGCAGGTCTTCAAGCCGGAGGTCGCCGGGCCCGTGCAGCCTGGCCGCAAGCATGGGAAGGCGGGGCGGCGAACCGGCCTAGCCGCCGCTGAGGAAGCCCTGGACGCCCGTGAGCCCGAGGAGCAACTTCACCTCATCGCTGGCGTGAATCCGGGGGTCCCAGGGCGGGTCGAAGGTGATGTTGATTTTAACGTCGGTGATCTCGGGCAGGTCCAGGACCGCAAGCTTGCACTGCTCGATGAGGGCCGGGCCGTAGGGACAGAACGGGGTGGTCAGGGTCATCGTTATCTCGGCTACCCCGTCGTTCACCTGGATGTCGTAGACCAGGCCCAGCTCAATGACATTAAACCCGATCTCCGGGTCGTACACCTGGGAAAGCTGGGCCCGCACTGCTTCGACCAGTTCTTCTCTGGTTGGCTCCGTCATCGTCATCTCCCTCCGGTCGCCGTTACTCGGTTACGACCTTGACCTCGCCCCGACCGACCCCGGCCCGGTAGCTGGCCAGGGCATCCTTCAGGGTGTTCCAGCTCAGGATGGCGCACTTTATGCGCACCGGGAACTTTCTAACCCCCTGCAGGGCTTCCAGGTCGCCCAGGTCGGGCCCGGGCTCCCTTTCGCCCAGAAGCATGCCCCTGACCTCGTCAGCCAGCGCCTCCGCCTCCGCCACCGACTTGTTCTTGACCGCCTCGGTGAGCATCGAGGCCGAAGACTGGCTGATGGAACAGCCCCGGCCCTCAAACCGGATGTCGACAATTCGGCCGTCGGCAATTTTTATATAAATGTCGACCTCGTCGCCGCAGAGGGGGTTGTAGGCCCCGGCGGCGGCGCTCGGGTCGTCGATCCGGCCCCGGTTCCGGGGGTTCTTGTAGTGGTCGAGGATTATCTCCCGGTAGAGCTCGTCAAGAGACATGGCTGAAAATCTCTTTCACCCGGGCCAGCGCCTCGATGAAGGCGTCGACCTCGGCTTTCGTGTTGTAGATATAGAAGCTGGCCCGGGCCGTGGCCACAACCCCGAGCCGCCGCATCAGCGGCTTGGCGCAGTGGTGCCCGGCCCGAATGGCCACCCCTTCTGAGTCTAGCACGGTTCCGACATCGTGGGGGTGAACGCCCGGGTAATTGAACGAGATGATTCCGCCCTGAATTTCCGGGTCCTTGGGCCCGTAGACTTCCAGACCCTCAATTTCGGCCACCCGCTTGAGGGCGTAGGCTAGGAGCTCCTTCTCGTGGGCTCGGACGTTCGCCATCCCGAGGCTCTGCAGGTAGTCAACGGCCACCCCGAAGGCAACGGCATCGGCAATATTCGGGGTGCCCGCCTCGAACTTCCAGGGCACCTCGTTCCATTCGGAGTAGGTCAGGTGGACGTCACGGATCATACTGCCGCCGCCCATGAAGGGCCCCATTCGTTCGAGGAGCTCGAGCTTGCCGTAAAGGGCCCCGATGCCGGTCGGCCCGCACATCTTGTGCCCCGAAAACGCCAGAAAGTCGGCATCCAGGTCCTGGACGTCCACCGGCATGTGGGGGGCGGCCTGGGCGGCGTCCACAACCACCACCGCCCCCACGTTGTGGGCGGCCCGGGCAATCTCCCTGATGGGGTTGATCGTCCCCAGGACGTTGGACATCAGGGTCAGCGCAACGACCCGGGTGCGCCGGGTAAGAAGCCGGTCCAGCTGGGAGAGGTCGAGCCGGTGGTCCTCGGTAATGTCCAGAAACTTAAGCTCGGCGCCGGTCTCCTGGGCTACCAGCTGCCAGGGGACCAGGTTGCTGTGGTGCTCCATGACCGAGAGGAGAATCTCATCTCCGGCCTTGAGCTCGCGGCGGGCGTAGGCGTAGGCCACCAGGTTTATCGCCTCGGTGGTGTTGCGGACGAAGACCACCGACCGGGGGTCAGGGGCGTTGATGAACCGCGCAACCTTTGCCCGGGCCCCCTCATAGGCCTCGGTGGCCTCCTCGGCCAGGGTGTGAACCCCCCGGTGGACGTTGGCGTTGTAATGCTCGTAGTAGTGTTTCAGGGCTTCGATGACCGCCCGCGGCTTCTGGGAAGTCGCGGCATTGTCCAGGTAGACCAGCCGCTTCCCGTCCCGAACCGTCCGCCCCAGAATGGGAAAATCCCGGCGGATAGCCTCAACGTCCAGCATATCTAACCTCCCCCGGGCGGCCACCGCCCGATATCAGGCCGGCGCAACGTAAATTTCGCCGTTCTCGACCACGACCGGGTAAGTTTTGAGGGGGACGACTGCCGGCAGGGCCAGGACCTGTCCAGTCCGGATGTCGAACCGCGACCCGTGCAGGGGACATTCGATGGCCCCATCGATGATTTCCCCCTCGGAAAGGAACGCTTCCTCGTGGGTGCAGATGTCACTTATAGCGTAAAACTCTCCGTCCAGGTTGACAACCGCAACCCGGTCGAAGTCCAGTTCAAAAGCCTTGACCGTGCCGGGCGGGATCTCCTCCACCCGGGCGACCCTGACAAAGTTCGAGCCCACGCTCAACGCCCTTCACCTCCGTAAACCAGCTTTTCCCGGATGAAGCGGGTGATCCTGGTCCGGACCTGTTCCAGGGGGATTCGGGCCAGCAGGGGCTCGAAGAAGCCCTCGATAATCATGGCGGTGGCCTCGGCCCGGCTCAGGCCCCGGCTCATCAGGTAGAAGAGCTGGTCCTCGTCCACCTTGCCCGTGGTGGAGCCGTGGGTGCACCGGACGTCGTTCGCCTCGATCTCCAGCATCGGAATCGAATCCGCCCGGGCCCGGCCCCCGAGAATCAGGTTCCGGTTCGCCTGGTAGGCATCCGACTGCTGGGCACTGCGCAGGACCTGGATAAGGCCCATGTAGAGGGCATGGGCCCGGTCCCGGAGGGCCCCCTTGTAAAGCAGGTCGCTTACGGTGTGGCGGGCCAGGTGCCGCTGGAGGGTGTGGAAGGCCAGGTGCTGACGGTCGGCCCCCAGGTAGAGGCCGAGCATCTCGCTCTCGGCCCCGACCCCCTCCAGGTAGCACTCAACTTCGCTGCGGGCAAGCCGGCTTCCGACGCCGATAACCAGGGAGTTGACCCGGGCATCCCGGTCCAGGCGCATTCGCTCGGTGCCGAAGTGCCAGACGGTCGGGCCCCAGTTCTGAATGGTGACGTACCGGAGCTGGGCCCCCTCCTGCAGGAAGAACTCGTGGGCGGAAGCGCTGAATCCCCCGGCCTCGAAGCCGGGCGACGCAAACTCCTCCAGGTAAGTTACCTGGGCGCCCCGGCCCAGGACCACCAGCGTGTGGGGGAAGGCGCCGACCTCCGGCCGGCTCAGCCAGTAAACGCTCCGAAGGGGAATTTCCACCGCAACCCCGTCCGGAACAAACAGGAAGGAGCCGCCGGACCAGAAAGCGCTGTGCAGGGCGATGAACTTGCGCTCGTCTGGCAGGATATTCCGGGTCAGCAAATAGTCCCGGACCAGGTCCGGGTAGTCCCGGACCGCCCGGTCGAGACTGCAGAAGATGACGCCCTGCTTTTCCAGCTCCGGGACAAGGGTCTCGTAAACCGACTCGGAGTCCACCTGGACCAGGAAGCCCGCTTCGGCCCCGGGCTCGGCCCGCAGCTCGGCCGGGAGCCGGTTCAGGTCCGACGCCGGACCCGAACCCTCGGCGAAGGGGACGATGCCCGAGAGGTCCAGGGCACTTATGTCCGTGCGGCGCCACTCCTCTTCTTTTGAGGGCATTGGCAGCCGCTCCCAGGCCGTCCAGGCCCGGAGGCGCCGCTCCCGGAGCCAGTCCGGCTCGTTCTTCAGCCAGGAAAGCTCTTCGACAGCTTCACGTGAGAGCGATTCGAGTTTCCGGGATGCCGGTTGCATCTTTTCTCCCCAGAATTCAACGGTCTTACAGGTGGCGGGGCGGGCGCTGGGGCCCGCCCCGGCCGGAAAGTTCGGGTGCCGGGCCGGTCCGGCTGACCTTAGCCGACCGAGCCCTCCATCTCGAGCTGGATGAGCCGGTTCATCTCCACGGCGTACTCCATGGGCAGTTCCTTGACGATGGGCTCAACGAACCCGTTCACGATCATCGCCACGGCATCCGCCTCGGGAATGCCCCGGCTCATCAGGTAGAAGAGCTGCTCCTCACCCACCTTGGAGACCGTCGCCTCGTGCTGGATCATTACATCCTGCTCTTCGATCTCCATGAACGGGTAGGTGTCGGAGCGGGACTCTTCGTCCAGTAGCAGGGCGTCGCAGCGGACGTTGCTTTTGACCCCAACACAGCCGGGGTAGACCTTCACCAGGCCCCGGTAGGTCGTCCGGCCGCCGTCCTTGCTCACCGACTTCGACGTGATCACCGACGAGGTGTAGGGGGCGGCGTGGATCATCTTGGCCCCGGCGTCCTGGTGCCGGCCCCGGCCGGCAAAAGCCAGGGAGAGGACCTCGCCCCGGGCGCCCTTGCCGAGCAGGTAGACCGACGGGTACTTCATCGTAACCTTGGACCCGATGTTGCAGTCGACCCACTCCATGACGGCGTCCTCGTAGGCGACGGCCCGCTTGGTCACCAGGTTGTAGACATTGTACGACCAGTTCTGGATGGTCGTGTACCGGCAGCGGCCGCCCGGCTTGACGATGATCTCCACCACCGCCGAATGGAGGGAGTCGGTCGAGTAGATGGGGGCCGTGCAACCCTCGACGTAGTGGACGTAGGCCCCCTTCTCGACGATGATCAGGGTCCGCTCGAACTGACCCATGTTCTGGGCGTTGATCCGGAAGTAGGCCTGGAGCGGGATTTCGACTTTGACTCCCTCAGGGACGTAGATAAACGAGCCGCCGCTCCAGACCGCCGAGTTCAGGGCCGCAAACTTGTTGTCGGCCGGCGGCACCACCGTGCCGAAGTACTGCCGGACCAGGTCCGGGTACTCCCGGACGGCGGTATCGGTGTCAACGAAGATGACGCCCTTCTTCGCCAGGTCCTCCCGGATGGAGTGGTATACCACCTCCGACTCGTACTGTGCCCCGACACCGGCCAGGAACTTGCGCTCGGCCTCCGGGATGCCCAGCCGGTCGAAAGTGCGCTTGATGTAATCGGGCAGGTCGTCCCAGCTGCGGCCCTTCTTTTCGGTCGGCCGGACGTAGTAGTGGATATTGTTGAAGTCAATGGCCGAAAGGTCCGCCCCCCAGGTGGGCATCGGCTTGCTGAAGAAGATCTCCAGGGCCCGGAGCCTGAACTGACGCATCCACTCCGGCTCCTGCTTGATCCAGGAGATCTCTTCGACAACCTGGCGGGAGAGGCCCTTGGGCGCCTTGTAGACGTACTGCTCGGGGTCGTGGAAGCCGTACTTTTCGAGATATTGCTTATCCAGGTCCCTGAGCAGTTCCTCCGGGGTGGTGGCCATGGCTTACGCCTCCTTCTGACTCAAAACTTCCCGGACGATCCAGTCGTAGCCCCGCTGTTCGAGCTCATGGGCGAGCTCGGGGCCGCCGGACCGGACAACCCGGCCGTCCACCAGAACGTGGACAACATCCGGCTCAATGTAGTTGAGAATCCGGGAGTAGTGGGTAATTATCAGGAACCCAACGTCCGGCCCCCGCATGGCATTCACGGCGTTGGCGACAATCCGGACGGCATCAATGTCAAGCCCGGAGTCGGTCTCATCCAGGATGGCAAACTCGGGCTGGAGCACCGCCATCTGGAGGATCTCGTTCCGCTTCTTTTCGCCGCCGGAGAAGCCCTCATTAAGATAGCGGCTGACAAAGGCCTCATCGACTTTAAGAAGCTGCATCTTCTCCCGGAGAAGCTTGCGGAACTCGACCACCGGGACGTCGGTGCCCCGCAGGGACTTGAGGGCCATCCGCAGGAAGTTCACGACGCTTACGCCGGGCACAGCCACCGGGTACTGGAAGGCCATGAAGAGCCCGAGCCGGGCCCGCTCATCGGGGCTGAGCTCCAGGATGTTCTGGCCCTTCCAGAGCACCTGACCCTCGGTGACCTTGTACTGGGGGTGACCCATGAGGGTGTTTGCCAGGGTGCTCTTCCCCGAGCCGTTGGGCCCCATGATGGCGTGAACCTCCCCCTTGGGCACCACCAGGTTCACGCCCTTAAGGACCTGCCGGCCCTCAACCTCCACCTTCAGGTTCTCGATAATAAGCTGGTCCTTTGCGCCGGTCAACTGTCCCTCCACTGGCTGAGCAGGTTTCTATCCCAAGCATAAACCATTGCCCCGGATTTTGTCAACGCTGTGGTTAATAAAAGTTGACAGGGGCCCGGATACCCTTTATAATCCGAAGTGAAATGGCGGCTCTCAGTTCGCCCGCACGCCTGGCGGTTCTGCGGCTTCTGAAGCAGCGGGGCCCGATGACGGCCAAGGCCATTGCCCGGGAGCTGGGCATCACCCCGGTGGCGGTTCACAAGCACCTGGAGGCCCTCGAAGCCGACGGGCTTGTTGAGGCCACCGTGCGCAGACAGCCCCGGGGTCGGCCGGCCCTGGTTTATCAACTCTCGGCCCGGGCCCTGGAAGTATTCCCCCAGGGTTACCGGGACCTGCTCATCGGCCTCCTCAACCGGGTGGCCGAACTGCACGGTCCGGATGAGCTTTACCGGCTGCTGGCCTCCCACAGCCAGTCCCTCCGGGAGCGGTACCGGATCCGGCTCATGGGTAAGGACCTGGCGGAGCGGGTCCGGGAGCTGGCCCGGATTCGGGATGAGGAGGGCTACATGGCGGTGGCCCGGGAGGAGCCCGGGGGTCTGGTGCTCATTGAGCACCACTGCCCTATCTACGAGATCGCCCGGGAACATCCTGAGGCCTGCCGGTGCGAGGAGGAGCTCTTTACCGAAATCCTCGGGGCGCCGGTCCGCCGGGAGGCCACCCTGGCCCGGGGCGACCCGGCCTGCCTTTACCGGATCGAGCCCCGGCCGCGGGCGACCGGCCGGCCCGTTTTTGACAGCCCTTGACGGGCCGTCTATAATAATTAGTGGACGACGCGGGGTGGAGCAGCGGCAGCTCGCCGGGCTCATAACCCGGAGGTCGTGGGTTCGAGTCCCACCCCCGCTACCGACCTGTGGGGCCGACGGCCGTACCGTCGGCCCCAAACTTTTTCAGGACCGGGCCGCCCTTAGCCGGGATTAGATGATGCCTGCGGCAGGCGCCGGAAGTTCGCCCCCGGCCGACCTGGACCGGCTCGTCGGCCGGGTCCGGGCGTTCGCGGCCGAAAACTGCCTCTTCGGCCCCGGCGACCGGGTGGTTGCCGGGGTATCCGGCGGCCCCGATTCGCTGACCCTGCTGTACGTCCTGGTGCGGGTTGTCCCCGACCCGTCGGGGCGGGTGGCGGTGGCTTACCTCGACCACGGCTTGCGGGGCGGGGCCGGAGCCGAAGAGGCCGCCTTCGTCCGTGGTCTTGCCGAGCGGTGGGGGCTCACCTTCTTCACCGACCGGGTGGACACCGCCGCCCACCGGCGGGCCCGGGGCCTCTCCCTGGAGGCCGCAGCCAGGGAACTCCGCTACCGGTTCCTGGGGGAAACCGCCCGCAGGTTTGGGGCCACCAGGGTGGCGGTCGGGCACACGGCCAGCGACCAGGTTGAAACCGTTCTCCTCAACATCACCCGGGGCACCGGTCTTGCCGGCCTGAGGGGAATGCGGCCGGCATCCCCCTACCCCCTGCCGGAGTTCGGGGAGTTGACGCTGATTCGACCCCTCCTCCGCCTTTTCCGGGAAGAGACGGTTGCGGCCTGCCGGGCCCTCGGCCTCGAGCCCCGGGAGGACCCCATGAACCTGGACCGGCGCTACCCCCGGAATCGCATCCGCCTCGACGTTTTGCCTGCCCTGCGCCAGGTGAACCCCAGGGTTGACCTTGCGGTCCTGCGGCTGGCTGAGGCCGCGGCCGCAGACCTCGGCCTCATCGAGGCCCAGGCCGAGGCCGCCCTGGCCGAGGCCCTCGTTTCGGCTTCGGACTCGGAACTGGTCCTGAGGCGGGACCCCCTGATTGCCCGGCCGGAGCCCCTGCGTGCCCACATCTTTCGTCTGGCCCTCCTGCGCCTGGGCGCCGGGGAGCCGCTCATCACGGCCTACCACCTGGAACGGCTCGTCCGACTGGCGGCGGGCAGGGTTGGCACCCGTCTGGACCTGCCGGGCGGCCTCAAGGCCCGGGTTGACTACGATGTCGTCCGGGTCGGGCGGGAACTGGGGGGACCTGCCGATTTTCCGGCGGTGGCCGGGGCTGTCAGGTTCGCGCCCCCGGCCCGTGTGCTGCTGGACGGGTGGGTGCTGGAGGCGGTGGTGATGCCCCGGCCCGCGGACTGGGACCCCCGTCAAATCCCGGACCGCTGGACGGTTTTTCTGGATTTTGATAAGGTAGTTGGGGACCTTGAAGTCCGGCCGTGGCAGGCCGGGGACGTTTTCGTCCCCCTCGGACTGAGCGGCCGTAAAAAACTGCAGGACCTCTTTACCGAGGCGAAAGTGCCCCGGGACCTGCGTCGCCGGTGGCCGGTCCTCACCGACCGGGCCGGCATCATCTGGGTGGCCGGCCTCAGGCTTGCAGACCGGGTGAAGGTGACGCCGGAGACCCGGCGGCTTCTCAGGGTCCGGCTTTGCAGGGAGCAGGGTGAGCGCGGCGCTTAAGACGCGGATCGCCGGCGTCTTACTCGATGCCGATACCATCCGCCGCCGGGTTGAAGAGCTCGGCGAGCAGATTACCCGCGACTACGCCGGCAAGGACCTCCTGCTGGTCGGCCTCCTCCGGGGGGCAGTGGTTTTCCTGGCCGACCTGGCCCGCTGTATCAACCTTCCGGTGGAGATCGACTTCATGGCGATAAGCAGTTACGGCACCCGGGCCGAGTCGTCCGGGGTTGTTCGGATCCTCAAGGACCTGGACGAGAATATCGAGGGCCGCCACGTCCTGGTCGTCGAGGACATCGTCGATTCAGGCCTCACCCTTGAATACATCCTCAACCTTCTGCGGGCCCGGAATCCGGCCAGCCTGCGGGTCTGCGCCCTCCTCCGGAAGCAGAAGGCTGACGCCCGGCCGGTCCAGCTGGACTATGTCGGCTTCGACATTCCCGACAGGTTTGTTGTCGGTTACGGTCTGGACTACGCCCAGGCGTACCGTAACCTCCCGTACATCGCGGTGTTAGAGTTCATAGAGAGGGTTGGTATCCCCGGGTGAGCGGCTGAGCATCCGGGTTTGCCGGAGGGTATGGGATGACCCAACGCTGGCTCCGAAACGGCTTTCTTTATATCGCGCTGCTCGGCGTCGCCGCCGTAATCTTCCTGGCCATCAATATGCCGTCCCAGCCGGCCGGCTGGGTGCCTCTGACCGACCTTATCCTCATGGCCAAGGCCGGTCAGATCGACCGGATCGAGGTACAGGGCGACAACCTTACGGCCTACGCCCGGGACGGCAAGACCAGGTACACCTCCCGCAAGGAGCCCTCGGCCAGCATCATTGAGCTCCTGAATGAAAATGGCGTCCGGGTCGGCCCGAACGGGGTCCGGGTCACCGTCCGGGAGCCGAGCGCGGCCGGGAACCTCCTCTACTCGGCCCTGAACCTGGTTCCCCTGGTCCTCTTTGGCGGGCTGCTCATCCTCCTCTTCCGGCAGGCGCAGGGTGCGAACAATCAGGCGTTCAATTTTGGCAAGTCCCGGGCGAGGCTTTTTGGTGGGAACCGGCTGACGGTGACCTTTAATGACGTGGCCGGTGTGGACGAGGCCAAGCAGGAGCTTCAGGAGGTTGTGGAGTTTTTGAAGTATCCCGAGAAGTTTGCGGCCCTGGGCGCCCGGATTCCCAAGGGTGTGCTGCTGGTGGGGCCGCCCGGGACGGGAAAGACGCTGATTTCCAAGGCGGTTGCCGGTGAGGCCGGGGTACCCTTCTTCAGCATCTCGGGCTCGGAGTTTGTGGAGATGTTCGTTGGGGTTGGGGCCTCGAGGGTAAGGGACCTTTTTGACCAGGCCAAGCGCAATGCGCCGTGCATCGTGTTTATCGATGAGATTGATGCGGTGGGCCGGCAGCGTGGGGCCGGGCTTGGGGCCGGCCATGATGAGCGTGAGCAGACCCTGAACCAGATACTGGTGGAGATGGACGGTTTTGACACCTCGACCAGCGTGATAGTGATTGCGGCGACGAACCGGCCGGACATTTTAGACCCGGCGCTTTTGCGGCCTGGTCGGTTTGACCGGCAGATTGTGCTGGACCCGCCGGATGTGCGTGGTCGGAAGGCGATTTTGGAGGTGCACTGTCGGGGCAAGCCTTTGGCGCCGGATGTGGACCTTGAGCTATTGGCCCGGCAGACGCCCGGATTTTCGGGTGCGGACCTGGCCAACCTGGTGAATGAGGCGGCGATACTGGCGGCGAGGCGGGACAAGAAGGTGATTGGGATGGCGGAGCTTGAGGAGGCCATTGACCGGGTAATTGCCGGGCCTGAGCGCAAGAGCCGGGTGATAAGCCAGCGGGAGCGAGAGATAACGGCCTACCATGAGGCCGGGCATGCGCTGGTGGGCTGGGTGCTGCCCAACTGCGACCCGGTGCACAAGATAACCATTGTGGCCCGGGGGATGATGGGCGGCTACACCAGGTTTCTGCCCGATGAGGACCGCCGGCTCTGGACCCGCTCCCAGTTCCTGGATAACCTGGCCGCCATGCTCGGCGGCAGGGCCGCCGAAGAGGTGGTGTTCGGGGAGGTGACAACCGGGGCTGAGGACGACATTCAGAAGGCCACCCAGCTTGCCCGCCGCATGGTCACGGAGTACGGCATGAGCGACCGACTCGGGCCCCGGACCTACGGGAAACGGGAAACCCTCATTTTCCTCGGCCGGGACCTGAACGAAATCCGCAACTACAGCGAGAAGATCGCCCAGGAGATCGATGCCGAGGTGAACCGCCTCATCCTGGAAGCCTATCAGCGGGCCCGGGAGGTTCTCCTCGCCAACCGCCCGAAGCTTGACCGGCTCGCAGCTTACCTGCTCGCCCACGAGTCGGTGGAAGGTGAAGACCTCAAGCGGCTGCTCGGGGACGAGCCGGCCGGACCCGAGGGCACCCGGGCTGCCGCCGACTGAGAAGCGGAGACCGGCAGTGGAAGAAGTTATCAGCCGGCTTCGGCCGGGCCTGGTCGGTGAGGTCGAAGCCGAGGTTACCGAGGGCATGCTGGCACCCGGCGGCCGCCGGGTGCTGTCAACACCGTCCATGATCGGCCTGATGGAGGGGGCCTCCACCCGGGCCGTTGACCACCTGCTGCCCGAGGGCTGGCTGACGGTGGGTTACCTGGTCAACGTCAGGCACCTGGCGGCCGCCCCCCTGGGTAGCCGGGTTCGGGCCCGGGCCGAGCTCATCGAGGCTGACGGGCGGCGGCTCGTTTTCCGGGTTGAAGCCTGGCAGGGAGATAAGAAACTGGGCGAAGGCATCCACGAGCGGCGAATTGTCGAACTCAGGCGATTCCTTGAGCGGGCAGGGGGCCAGTGAGGACGGTCTTTATTCACGGCTCGGGCGGGATGGCCGAAAGCTTCTACCACCAGCTCCGGGAGATCCCGGAAAGTGAGGCCGTCGACCTGCCGGGCCATCCCGAGGGCCGGCCGTGCACCAGCGTCGACGCCTACGTCGAGTGGGTTCGGGGCTACCTGGCCGCTAAAGGCTACCGGGGAAACGTGGTGCTTGGGGGCCACTCCCTGGGTGGGGCCATCGTCCAGCTCTACGCCCTCAAATACCCGGAGGAGCTTAAAGGCATTATCCTCATCGGAACCGGGGCGCGGCTCCGGGTCCACCCGAACATTTTAAACGAGCTTGAGCGGGCGATTCGGGACCGGGCGGAGTGGGACGAGCAGCAGCGCCGGGAGTTCGGGGCGGGGTTTCTGCCGCCTGAAGAGCGGGAGCGGCTCCTCGCAAAGCGGCTGCGCATCGGCCCGGCCGTGCTCTTAAACGACCTGCTCTGCTGCGACCGGTTCGACCTGCTCGACCGGGTCCATCTCATTCGCCTGCCGACCCTCATCGTGGTCGGGACCGAGGATACCCTGACCCCGGTTCGCTACGCCCGCTACCTGGCCGAGAAGATCGCCGGGTCCAGGCTGGTGATCGTGGAGGGTGCCACCCACCACGTCCACCAGGAGCGGCCGGATGTGGTCAACCCGGCGATCCGGGAGTTCTTAAAGGGGCTGGCCGAACCAGGTCGCTGAGATGAACCCGGCGGCGAGGGCCAGGGCGAGGCCGGCCGCGACGAACGCAAAGGTTACTTCGGTCCGCTGTTTCTCCCAGCCGATGGTGCTTCCCAGGTTCTGGTAGATGGCCGAAAGGTCCTTAGCGGTCGGGGCAAAGAAATACTGGCCGCCGGTTATCTCAGCAATCTGCTGGAGGGTCCGCTCATCCAGGAAGACCCGCAGGAACTGGTTGCCGTAGAACAGGATGCCCCCCTCCCGGCTGCCGACGCCGATGGTGTAGACCCGGACGTTGCGCTGCTGGGCCTGGGTCGCGGCGTCAATGGGGTGGATCCCCCGGTTGTTCGCCCCGTCCGAGAGGAGCACAATGGTCGCCACCGGCGAGGAGGTCGCATTGCTGTCCCGCCGCGGGGCGGGCTGGGCGCGTCCCCGCCCGTCGGCCGACCCGCCCTGGGCATCGCCCCCGGGCAGGACCGAAAGCGCCGCCATGATCCCGTCGCCGATGGCCGTCGCCGACATGGTGCGCAGGTTATCAATGGCCTGGTTTACCAGCTCCCGGTCGGTCGTGGGCGGAACCAGGACGCTGGCGCTGTCGCTGAAGCTGACCACGCCCACCCGGGCGTCCGGCGGCAGCTCTTCCACCAGGCTCTTGGCCGCGGCCTTGGCGGCGGCCAGCCGGTTAGGGGCGATATCAGTGGCTTCCATGCTGCGGGAAACGTCGATAACCAGCATGACGGTGACCTGCTTGACCGGGATGGAGATCAGCCACTGGGGCCGGGCCACCCCCAGCGCCAGGGCCGTGAAGGCCAGGGCGTAGAGGGCAGGCGGCAGGTAGCGGCGCCAGGCGGCGGGCGACCGTGTCAGCGCCTTAATGGCCGCAAGATTGCTGTAGGTCAGAAAGTACTTTCGCCGGCGCCGCTGCTGCCAAACGTAAAACCCCAGAAAGGCCGGGCCCAGGATTACCAGGGGTAGCGCGGTCGGCCAGAGGAACTCCATCCCTTCTTTCGCCCCCGTCTTAACGAAACAAACCGCAGGACCGGTTCCAGCAGCCCGCGGTCGGTCGACAGGTCGAGGACATCGACCCCACACCGCCGGAAGATGTCATCCTGCTCGGCCCGGTGGGCCTGCATGTAGTCCCGCAGCCGCCGGCGGAGCCGCCGGTCGGAAAGGTCGACCCAGAGCTGCTCGCCGGACTCGGGGTCCTGCAGGCGTAAAAGCCCAAACGGCGGCGGCTCAACCTCGGCGGGATCCTGAACCCGCACCGGCACGACCTCGTGCCGGAGGGCTAGCAGTTTAAAGGGCGCCTCCCAGTCATTCGGTCCCAGGAAATCTGAAACCAGGAAAACCAGGGACCGCCGCCGGAGTACCCGCCCAACCATGCCAATAACGCCGGCCAGGTCCGTGGGTACCGGCCGGCTCCAGTCCCAGGTCTGGAGCTCGTGGACGATGCGCACCGCCTGACTGCGGCCGGACCTGGGAGGTACCAGCCGGTCGATGCGATTGGTGAAGCCGGCCAGGGCAACCTTGTTGCCGTGGCGGACGAAGAGAAACGAGATGAGGGCGGCAAACTCGGTGACCAGGTCGGACTTGAGGCCGCCGGCCCAACCGAAGTGCATCGACCCGCTCAGGTCGACCGCCAGCCAGACGGTTATCTCCCGCTCCTCGACGGTTTCCCGGATGAATGTCCGATTCATCCGGGCGGTGACGTTCCAGTCGATCCGCCGGACCTCATCCCCGGGCTGGTACTCCCGGATCTCGGCAAGCTCGTAGCCCGGACCCGGCCAGAGGCCGGTGTAGTCCCCCTGAAGGATGCCGTCCAGGCGCTTGAGGACCGTAAACTGAACCCGCCGCAGGAGGCGTTCGGCCTCGCCGACGGCAACTTCGGGGGAGGCGCCCGGTCCGGGCGCGGCGGCCGTCATCCTTCGCCAACCGGTTCGGGGGTTCGCCGCTCGATGAGCTCGATGCGCGGCGGCCGGACAACTTCCATGATGCGGTTCAAAATTTGCTCGGGAGTGATGCCCTGGGCCAGGGCCTCATAGGTGAGGATAAGCCGGTGGCGCAGGGTATCCATCACCAGGTAGGTCATATCCTCGGGCAGGACGTAGTCCCGGCCCCGCAGGGTTGCCAGGGCCTTGGCACCGGCGATGAGATAAATCGACCCCCGGGGGCTCGACCCGTAGGCCACGTACCGGCCGAGCTCCGGGATGCCGAACTCGGCCGGCCGGCGGGTTGCCGCAACCAGGGTCACGGCGTAATCCACCAGCTTCGGGTCGACGTAAACCCGGTCGGCAACCCGCTGGTATTCCAGGAGGTCCTCCGGGGTCAGCACCTGGTTCACCTCGGGGAGGCGCTCGGCGGTGACCCGGGCGACGATGGCCGCCTCCTCCAGGCGGCTCGGGTAGTCGATAACGACCTTAAACATAAAGCGGTCGACCTGCGCCTCCGGCAGGTTGTACGTCCCCTCGGATTCGATGGGGTTCTGGGTGGCCATGACGAAGAAGGGCTCCGGAACCCGGTAGGTCTCGTTTCCGATGGTGACCTGATGTTCCTGCATCACCTCGAGCAGGGCGCTCTGGACCTTGGCCGGGGCCCGGTTGATCTCGTCGGCCAGCACCAGGTTGGCGAAGACCGGCCCGAGCTGGGTCGTAAACTCGCCGGTGTGCTGGTTGTAAACCCGCGTCCCGACCAGGTCGGCCGGAACCAGGTCCGGGGTGAACTGGATGCGCTTGAAGGTCCCGCCGATGGCCTGGGCCAGGGTCTTGACGGCCAGGGTTTTTGCCAGGCCGGGAACGCCCTCAATCAGGAGGTGCCCCCGGGCAAGCAGGGCGACAAGCATCATCTCGAGCAGGTGCTCCTGGCCGACAATGATCTTCTTTACTTCGAAAAGGGTCCGTTCGAGGCGGTTGTCTGCCGGTTCGGGTATCATTTTTGAGATTCAACCTCCGGGTTCATTTTGGGCATATTTAACAGCAGAAGTCAAACGCTTGCGGCTGAGCCGCGGCGGCGGGTAGAATGAGGAGGTCGCGGCCCATGCTCAAGCACGCCTTCGACGGGGTCAAAGTCCTCGACCTGACCAGTTACATTGCCGGCTCCTTCGCGGCCACCTGGCTGGCCGACCTGGGGGCCGAAGTCGTGAAAATCGAAAACCCCACGGGCGACCCTTTTCGGGTGACCCGGGGCTTTCTGGTCTGGAACCGCAACAAGCGGGGAATTGTTCTCGACCTCAAGCACCCGGACGGCCTGGCGGCCTTCTACCGGATGGTCAGGCAGGCCGACGTGGTCATGGAGAACTACCGTCCAGGTGTGGCCGACCGGCTGGGGGTCGGCTACGAGCGCCTTCGGGAAATCAATCCCCGGATAATCTACTGTTCGGTCTCCGGCTACGGTCAGACCGGCCCCTACAGTCAGAAGCCGGCCTTCGACCCCCTGCTTCAGGCCATGGGCGGGGTGATGGCCGGACAGGGCGGGCCCGGCAACCCGCCGGTGTTTCTGCGCATCGCCGTCTCCGACTATTATGCCGCCGCCCTGGCGGCCTATGGGGTGGCGTCGGCCCTCTACGTCCGGGAGAAGACCGGCCTCGGCCAGCGGGTTGAGACCTCCCTCCTCAACGCCGTTATCGCCATCCAGGCCTGGCCCTTCCTCCGGCTTGAGGACGACCCCGAACCGTTTCGGCCGGGCTCGGGCCTTGTGCCCTACCAGCTCTTTCAGACGGCCGACGGCTGGATTTTCATCGCCTGCGGCAACGACGGGTTCTGGCGGAACCTGTGCCGGGCCCTGGATATCGAGGCCTTTGCCGCGGACCCCCGCTTTGCCACCCAGCCCGCCCGCTATCAGAACCGGGAGGAGCTTCTGGGCATCCTGCAGGATATCCTCCTGACCCGGACGACCGCCGAATGGGTTGAGCTGCTGGAGGCCCACGACGTGCCGGTCGCCCCCGTTCGGGGCATCGAGGCCCTCTTCGACGACCCGCAGGTCCGCCACAACGAAATGGTCGTCGAGGTTCAGCACCCGAAATTGGGGCGCATCCGGCAGATGGGCATCCCTGTCAAACTGGGGGCGACGCCGGGCGAGGTGGTCCGGCCGGCCCCGATGCTCGGCCAGCACACGGAAGAGGTGTTGCGGGAGTACGGATTCAGCCCGGAGGAGATTGCCGAACTTCGGGCGAAGGGAATCACCGAGCCCCGGCCCCAGCCGGGGTACGTCTAGTCGCCGGAGGCCTGGCGCCGGACGTAGAGAATCCGCTGGGTGACGGTGACCGCCCCCAGCAGGGTCAAAACCCCCAGGGCCACCTTCACCGGCCCGGCCACCAGGCCGGCCCCGAGGAGAACGACCCGGACGCCCCGGTCAGCGACCCCAACGTCTCCCCGGAGCCCGAGCCCCTCGGCCCGGGCCCGGGCGTAACTCGTGAGCAGGCCGAAGGCGGCCGCGCCGAAGGCCAGCCCGACGCCGACCTCATCCCCCCGGCGGCCGAATTCATAGGCCGCCGCCCCGAGTACGACCGCCTCCGAGAGCCGGTCCAGGGTCGAGTCGAGAAAGGCCCCGAACCGGCTGGTCCGGCCGGTAAGCCGGGCAAGGCCCCCGTCCAGCAGGTCGGTCAGGCCCGAGGCCCAGAAGACGACGCCCGCGGCCGGCCAAAACCCGGCCAGGATGAGGCCGGCGGCGGCCAGGCTCAGGCTGAATCCGACCACGGTGACCAGGTTCGGGCTCACCCCGGCGGCGGCCAGGGCCCGCAGAACCGGATTTAAAAGGCGGTTGGAGGTCGGCCGGAGCTTGCCTGCCGTCACGGTCCCGACGCGAGGAGCAGACGGTCGGGCCAGGCGGGCTGGGCGGCGGCCCGCCGGGCCGTGCGGTAAACTTCCAGAACCTGCCGAACCACCCGGTCCCAGTCGAACCTTGCCGCCCATTCCTGACCGCGGCGGCCCAGCTCGGCCCGTCGGTCCGGGTCGCCGATGAGGTCAACCAGCTCCCGGGCGAGGGCAGCAGGGTCCCTGGGCGGAACCAGCACCGCTCCCGACGGGCCTCCGGCGACCTCCCGGTAGCCCGGGATGTTCGAGGCGACTACCGGCAGGCCGGCGGCCATAGCCTCGAGCAGAACGAGGCCGAAGCTTTCCCCGCCGATGGCCGGGGCGCAGAAAACCCACGCCGACCGGTAGCGGCGGACAACTTCCGCCTCGGGCAGAAAGCCTGCAAGTTCAACCCCGTCCAGCCGGTGCCGGCCGATGTAGTCTTCGACCCGGCGCCGCAGGCCGCCGTCGGGGCCGACAATTTCGAGCCTGGCGTCGGGGAATCTTTGTCTGACCAGGCGGAATGCTTCAAGGAGCACCGGCAGCCCTTTGCGCCGTTCAAGTCGGCCGACGAAGAGGATGGTGGGCGCGGCCCGGGGGCGGCGGGGCGGGGTGGCAAAGCGGCTGAAGTCGATGCCGTTCGGAATCACCCGGTAGTCACCGGGAAAGAACCGGCTTATAAAACCCCGGGCCGTTTCCGAAACGCAGATGCGGCCGTCAAGTCGCTCATACCAGCGCCGGACAAAGAACCCGGCCAGGCGATAGCCCAGGCTGGGGGTGGATGCGGGGCCGCCGCAGGTTGCGTGAAAGGTCGCAATGTTGACGCTCCGGGAGTATTCGAGGACGGCGAAGGGCAGGACCGGCACCAGGGGCTCGTGGACGTGAATCACCTCGAAAGGCACGGACCGGAGGAACCGCCGGACCCCCAGCCAGCCCCGGACGACGAAGCCGATCCGGGCCACCGAGCCGCTGGCGGGTACCGGCAGCGGCCGCCCAAAGGTGACGACCGGAAGGTCCGGGGGGATGCCGTCCGCCCGGGAGGCCGGGGCCAGAAGGGTGGGTTGCCAGCCGAGCCGGCGCAGGGCGCGGGCGAGGTTCACCCCGTGGGAGACCACCCCGCCCGGGTGGGCGATATCATAGGGCACGACGACCAGAACCCGACCCATATGCCTTCCGGCCGGCGGCTAAACCTCGACCGGCCGCTGGGGGCCTTCGGGGGCGGCCACGGCGTTGTCGAGGCCGATAATGAACTCCTCGAGGCGGCGGCGGGCCTCGTCGTCGGGCATCTGGACCGGCGGCGACTTCATGAAATAAGCCGACGGGGCGACAATGGCCCCGGCCAGCCCCCGGTCCATGGCCAGCTTGCAGCAGCGGATGGCGTCGATGACGACCCCCGCCGAGTTGGGGCTGTCCCAGACCTCGAGCTTAAGCTCGATGTTGAGGGGAACATTGCCGAAGGTCGTGCCCTCGATCCGGATGTAGCACCACTTGCGGTCGCCCAGCCAGGGCACGTAGTCGCTGGGTCCCACGTGGACGTTCTCCGGGGGCAGGGGGTAGTCGAGCATGGAGGTTACGGCGTCCGTCTTTGAAATCTTCTTCGATTCGAGCCGCTCCCGCTCCAGCATGTTGAGAAAGTCGGTGTTGCCCCCAAAGTTGAGCTGGTAAGTCCGCTCGATTTTGACGCCCCGCTCCCGCAGGAGGCGGGTAAGGACCCGGTGGGTGATGGTTGCCCCGACCTGGGACTTGACGTCATCGCCGATTATGGGCAGGCCCCGGTCTTTAAACCGCCGCTGCCAGTAGGGCTCCCGGGCGATGAAAACGGGGATGCAGTTCACAAAGCCGCAGCCGGCGGCAAGAACCTGCTCGACGTACCATTTGGTTGCCTCTTCGGACCCCACCGGCAGGAACGAAACGACAACGTCGGTCTTCGTCTCCTGGAGGATGCCGACAATATCATCGGTAGGCCCTGGGGCCTTGCGGATAACGCCGCTCAGGTACCTGCCGATGCCGTCGTGGGTCATGCCCCGGGCGACCCGGACTCCCATGTAAGGCACGTCGCAGAACCTGTAGGTGTTGTTGGGCGGGGCGAAAATGGCTTCCGAGAGGTCGCGACCGACCTTGTTTACGTCGATGTCGAAGGCGGCCACGAAATTGATGTCCCGGATATGGTAGCCCCCGAGGTTAGGGTGCATGAGGCCGGGGATGAAGCCGTCGTCCGGCGCATCTTTGTAAAAATAAACCCCCTGAACCAGGGACGAGGCGCAGTTGCCAACCCCGATTATGGCGACATTAATCTTGCCCAAAGGTAGACCCTCCTGTGCGGTTAAGCCCGCGGCGATGATGCGGAGCTGACCCTCCGCCTAAAAGTTTCGCAGGTCCCGGGGTCGGCGTCAAACGTCCCCGCCTTGACCGCCGGCCCGTCCCCGGCTGATACTCTAAGCGCCAATCCAACCCTGGGAGGTCGTCAGGAAATGGTCAGCCGACCCACCGGCGCCCGGCGGATTCGGGTCGAGGAACTCGCCCGTCTGCCCACTTTCGTTCTGCCGACTGTCTCCTGGTCCGGGGAGAAGCTGGCGGTCTACTGGGATAAGACCGGCCGGTTTGAGCTTTACGTTTTGGACCTGCGAACGGGGGATCTCCGGCCGGTGAGCCACGGGGAGGTGCCGCGGGCCATTCGGGCCGGCTTTGCCTGGGACCGCTCTGACCGCTACATTGTGTTTGCGAAGGACTTCCAGGGCAACGAGCAGCACGACCTCTACCGGCTGGATACCGTGAGCGGCCAGGTAACCCAGCTCACAAGCGACCCGACCTGCCAGGAATACCCGGTGGAGTTCAGTCCGGACAACGCCTGGCTGACCGTTCTCACCAACCGGCCCCTCCCCGAATCCCCAGACCGGCCGGGTCAGCTCAACCTCTGGAAGCTCCGGGCCGACGGGGGCGAATACGTCCCCCTGACCCGGTTTTCATTTCCGGTGTGGGGCGGGATGTGGAGTCCTGACGGGCAGTGGATTGCCGTTGTTACCAACGAGGACCCCACCAACCTCCGGAACCGGGACGGGTATATCCTGCGGCCCGATGGGAGCGGCCTCCGCAAGATTTTCAGCATCCGGGCCGGTTCCCAGGACGGGCTGGTGGCCTGGCATCCGGACGGCCGGCGGCTAGCGGTTGCCAGCGACGCCTTCGGGGTCCGGCGGGCCGGGCTGCTCGACCTGGCGACCGGTCAGACCCGCTGGCTCAGCCCCGAAGACGTTGAAGAGGTGCCCGTCCAGTTCTCGAAAAGCGGCCGCTACCTGCTGACCCTGCGGAACCAGGAGGCCCAGGTTCGGCCGGTAATCTACGACCTGGACACCGGGGCCGGTCGTGTTCTGGAGCTTCCGGCCGGGGTTGCCGTCGGCTCGGCCTTTGCCCTGGACGATTCGAGGGTGATTCTCACCTACACCACGCCTTCGACCCGGCCAACCCTGGTGGCCTACGACCTTGAGTCTGACGGGACCGAGACCCTCATCCCGGCCGAGTACGGCCCCTTTGACCCGGGGATGTTCGCCGGGGCGGAGCACATCTACTACCCGAGCTTTGACGGGATGCCCATCCCGGCCATCCTTTACCGTCCCAGGGAGATCCCGCCCGGGGTCCGCCTGCCCGCCCTGATCCACGTCCACGGCGGGCCGACCGCCCAGTGGTTCATGGCCTTCGACCCGTTCGCCCAGCTTCTGGTGGACCGGGGCTTCGTTGTCCTGATGCCGAATATCCGGGGTAGCACCGGGTACGGGGTCGCTTTCCGGGACGCGGCCCTCAGGGACTGGGGCGGGGCCGACCTGGAGGATGTGGCCGCCGGGGCTGCATACCTCCGGAGCCTGGGCTACGTGGACCCGGACCGCCTGGTCATCTTCGGCGGAAGCTACGGCGGGTTTATGACCTTCCTGGCGGTGACCAAGAAGCCCGACCTCTGGCGGGCGGCCGTCGCCTGGGTCGGCATAACTGACCTGAAGCGCATGTACGAGTCGAGCATGGAACACTTTAAATACTTCCTCCGGGAGCAGATGGGCGACCCCGAGGCCAACGCCGACCTGTGGGCCGACCGCAGTGCCGTAAACTTCGCCCAGAATCTCAGGGCGAAGCTCCTTATCGTCCACGGTGCCAACGACCCCCGGTGTCCGGTCGAGCAGTCCCGCATCTTTCGGGACCGCCTGCTGGAGCTGGGCTACCGGGAGGGGGTCGACTTCGAGTACGTTGAGTTCGCCGATGAAGGCCACGGCAGTAACGACATCGAGCAGAAAATCCGGACCTACCGCCTGCTGGTGGATTTTCTCGACCGGGTGCTCTGAGACGGCGTGACCGTCGAAGTTATCCCGGCCCCGGACAGGGACCGCCGGCCGGAGGTGCTGGCCGGGGCCGAGGCCCTGGAGCGCCTGCCGGCCGGCACCGGGGGCTGGCTTGACCTCACGGACCCCACCGACGGCGAAATTGAGGCGGCGGCCCGCCGGTTCGGCCTCCACGAGCTCGTGGTCGAGGACATCCGTCGGGGCGGTCAGCGGCCAAAGTTCGAAGAATACCCGACCTACGGCTTTTTAGTCTTCTACCCAACCCGGTGGGAGCCGAAGGCGGCGACCCCAGAATCCCTGGAGTGTGCCCTGGTTGTCGGGCCGGATTACCTGCTGAGCTTTCACCGCCGGCCGCTCTGGCTTCGGGACGATATCATCGAAGCCTGGCGGTCGAATCTGGACCGGATTACTGACCAGCGGGCTGCCCTGGTCCACGCCTGGCTCGATACGGTGGTCGACGAGTACTTCGACGTTGTGGACCGGCTGGCCGAGGAGATCGGCCTGGTGGAAGAGAACATCCTCGATTCCCCGGGCCGGCCCCAGCTCAGCCGGCTCTTCGAGCTCCGGAAGGTCGCCTTTGGCCTCCGCCGTCTTTTCGGGGCCGGGCGGGATGCACTGGGCCTGCTGGTTCACCGCCACCGGGACGTTCTGGGAGCCGAAGCCGGCTACTACCTGGGGGATGTCTACGACCACATGATCCGGGTTGTCGAGAGCCTCGAGCTCCAGCACGACCTTCTGGTCAGCCTGACCGAAGCTTACCTTTCTCAGGTTTCAAACCGCCTGAACCAGACCATGCAGACCCTCACCGTCCTCTCAACCATCCTGATGACGGCGGCCCTGATTGCGGGCATCTACGGCATGAACTACCGGCTCATCCCGGCCGACGGCGAGTCGGTCTTCGGCTTCGTCTTCGCCCTGGGCCTGATGGTCCTGGCCGGCGCCGTCCTCTTCGTCGTGTTCCGGCGCCGGGGCTGGATTTAGCCGGGGCGCCGGGCCCGGCGTTCCGGGGGGCGGTCCTGCCGGTCGATGCGGTAATCGGGGGCTAGGATGGTGACCACCGTGCTCAACCGGCGGTCGCTCATCCGGGACGCCAGCCGGGGGTCGACCTCTTCCAGCCGGTGGTTGCTGGTGATAACCGTCGGTAGCCGGGCGTTGTACCGGTAGTTGATCAGCTGGTAAAGCTTTTCCTGGGCCCACGGGCTGGATGAGTGGGCCCCCAGGTCGTCCAGAATCAGGACCGGGGCGGTCCGGAGGCTTTCAAACAGCTCGTCGTAGGTTATCCGGCTGTCCGGGTTAAAGGTCGAACGGAGATGGTCCAGCAGGTCCGGAACGACCGCAAAAACCACCGGCAGGCGGCGCTTGAGGCGGTGGTTGGCGATGGCGGCGGCCAGGTGGGTCTTGCCGCAGCCGCAGGTGCCCAGGAACACGAGCCAGCCCTCCGGGTTTTCGGCGAAGTTCCGGGCCAGCTCGTAGGCCAGGGTGAGGCTGGCGCCCTGTTCCGGGTCCAGGTCCGCCCGGAGCTCGAAGTTTTCGAAGGTCATCTGCCGGAGAAGCTCGAGCCGGAGGGGCTCGAAGAGGCCGATTCCCCGGGGCCGGCCCATTCCCAGCTCAACCACCCGGGAAAGGTCCGGGTCGGTAAGCCGCGTCCGGAGACGGTCCTCCAGCAGGTCCAGCGGCCCGGCCAGGACGACCACTGTCGGCAAACGGGCGGCGTAACGGTAGTTTAGCAGCTGGAAGAGCTTCTCGTGAGCCCAGGGGGTTCCGGCCTGGACGCCGAAGTCGTCCAGGACCAGCAGGTCAACCTGGCGCAGGTAATCGAAGAGCTCGTCGTAGCTCACCTCGCTGGAGGGGCCGAAGGTGGCCCGCAGGTGGTCGAGGAGGTCAGGGGTGACCGCAAAATAGGCGGCAAGTCCCCGGTCCAGACATCGGTTGGCAATGGCTGCGGCCAGGTGGGTCTTGCCCGTGCCGCTCGCCCCGGTGAGAACGAGCCAGCCCTGGGGCTCCTCGGCATAAGCCCGGGCCGTCTCGTAGGCGTTGCGAAACCGGGCCTGCTCGAAGGGGTCATCCGTCCGCCCTTCGGGCCGCAGGTTCTCGAAGGTGAGGCGCTCAAAGGGGCCCAGGTTGCTCCGCTGACGCAGAAGCTCCCGGCGCCGGGCCTCAAACTGCCGGGCCGTGCACTGGCAGGGGACGGCTTTGCCGAAATCCGGGTGGTCGACGGGCACGTCCCGGTAGACGTAGCCTGCCCCCCGGCAGAGGGGGCACGGGGGCTCTGGTGCCGGGTCGTTGCCGGGGCCGCCGTGATCTGCCCCGCCCGTGCCCGAGGACCCCTCGAGGTCCCGGGCCAGCCGCCGCAGGATGAAGGCGAAGCTTTCCATCAGTTAAAGGGACCTCCGCGGGTCAGTTCCAGGTTGACAAACTTGGTCAACCGGTCGAAGAAAAGCAGGCTCACCTGACCGGTTGGACCGTTCCGGTGCTTGGCAATGATGATATCCGCAATCCCCTTGGGGTAGGGCTTGTTGGGGAACCGGCGCTCCCACTCCTTCTCGGTGTAGTAGACGTCCTCGCGGTAAATGAACATGACGACGTCGGCGTCCTGCTCCAGGCTTCCGGATTCCCGCAGGTCCGAAAGCATGGGGATGTGGGGTGACCGGGCCTCGACGGCCCGGGAGAGCTGGGAGACGGCCAGAACCGGGATGTTCAGCTCCCGGGCCAGGCCCTTGAGGGCCTGGGAGATCTCGCTGATTTCCTGGACCCGGTTGTCCGTCCGGCCGCTGCCCCGGGCGAGCTGAAGGTAGTCAACGATGAGGAGGTCAATGGGGTGCTCACTGTGAAGCCGCCGGGCCCGCGACCGGATCTCGATAATGGGAATCATCGGCGTGTCGTCGACGTAAATGCGGGCCTCGGCCAGGACGCCGATAGCCGCCATCACCCGCCGCCGCTCGGCATCCGAAAGCTGTTCGAGCCGAACCCGCTGGGAATCCACCCCGGCCTCGATGGCGATGAGCCGGTGGGCGATCTGCTCCTTGGACATCTCCAGGCTGAAGATGGCGACGCAGGCGCCCTGGCGCATCGCCGCGTGGTGGGCAATGTTCAGGACAAAACTGGACTTGCCCAGACCCGGTCGGGCCGCCAGGATAATCAGGTCCGAGCGCTGGAGGCCACCCAGGATTTTGTCGATTTCGACGAAGCCGGTGAGGACGTGGGGAAGTTCCCCCGGCGTCGGGGTCGGGGGGGAAAGGATGGCCTCTTCCAGGTATTTTTCGAGAATCTGGCGAATGTGGACGAATCCGGTGAGGGTCTCGGCCCGCCGGACGCTGAAGAGGGTCTGCTCGGCCCGGGCCAGGACCGCGTCAACGCTGGGCCCGCCCTCGTACGCCAGGGCTGCGATTTCGGCGGCGGCCTGAAGGAGCCGCCGGTATGTGGCGCACCGGTGGACGATCTGGGCGTAGTCTTCCACGTGGAGGGTCGAGGGCACGGCCGCCACCAGCCGGTGCAGGTAGGCAACTCCGCCCACCTCGCTCAGCTTTCCCCGCCGGTTCAGCTCGTGGGCAACCGTGACCGGGGTGACGCCCTCATTGCGGTCGTAAAGGTCGACGCAGACCTGGTAGATGAGCTGATGGGCCGGGCTGTAGAAATCCTCGGCCTTGAGGAGGGTTATAACCCGGAGAATGGCGTCGGGGTCCAGCATAATGGCCCCCAGCACCGCCTCCTCGGCCTGGGGGTCGTGGGGCGGCTGCCGCTCCTGGGCCACGACCCTACCCCTCCTGACCGGTAACGACCACGTTAACCCTGGGGGCCAGGTCCCGGCTGAGCCGGACCACCACCTGGTACTCGCCGGTTTTGCGGATGGGCGCCTCAAGCTCAACGCGCCGGCGGTCAACGGGCCGGCCCACCCGGGCGGAAATGGCCTCGGCGATGTCGGCGGCGGTGACCGACCCGTACAGACGCCCCTCTTTGCCGGCCCGGACGGCCACCGTAACGGTCAGCCCGTCAAGGCGGCCGGCCAGCTCCCGGAGCTCTTCGGCTTCCCGGGCGGCCCGCCGGGCCTCGGCCGCCTGCCTGGCCCTGGCCTGGTCAATGACCGCCTCGGTCGCGGCTACCGCAAGCTTGCGGGGAAGCAGGTAATTCCGGGCGTAGCCCTCGGCCACGTCCTTGATCTCACCGGCCCGGGCAACACCCGGCACGTCCTTCAAAAAATAGACCTTCATCCCAGAACTCCTGTTCTAGTTATAGCCAGCGGCAGGCTTTCTGTCAACGGCCAGCCGTCTGCGTGGTGCATTGAACCCTTTTGGCCGTCCGGTTGGAGTATATTCGGGCGGGCGCGGGCCGCCGGGCGGAGGTTTTGGGCGGAGTTTTCCCCAGTCCGGACCGGCCGGGGGCTTTTGGGTGGAAACCGCCCGGATAAAGGGACTTACTCTTCTTCGTCTTCGTCCGGTTCGGGGGCTGAAACCTGCGGGGCGGCAGCCGCGGCCGTCGGCGGAACGGTGACCGCCGGCCGCTCTCCGGCCGGGACCCGTCGGCGGGGAAGTTCGGCCACGGCCTCGCTGAGCCGGCGGAGCTCCGCCAGCCTTGCGGGGACAGCCGGCACGGCCAGGGCCACAACCCCGGCATCCCGCAGGGCCGGGAGCTCCCCCGGGGCTGGAAGCTCCCCCGGCTCGTAGACGACGGGTTTGCGGGTGACGGCGGCAAACTTCAAGAAGGCCAGAAGCTCTGAGACCGTCAGGCCCCGGGCGGCCCCAATCCGGACCCAGAAGCCCTCAACCGGAAGGAGGTCCAGCGACCGGAGAAGGCTGTCCGGAAAATCGGGCGTCAGGGCCAGGTAGGTGCTCCCTTCCCGGCCGAGGATTTCAGCCGGCGCTCCCGGGTCGATAAGAACAAAATCGGCCCCGGCCTCAAAATGGGCCTGCGCCAGGCCGGCCGCGGCAGGACCGGTCAGGTCAATGCCCCAGGTTACCCCGGCCAGCGATTCCAGTTCAGCGGGCCCGGGCGGTTCAGAACGCCCGGGCAGAACAAGCAGGTCAAAGCCGGCCGAGCGCAGGCCACCGACCAGGTCCAGGTCCCAGTCGGCGAGCCGGGCCACCAGAACAAGGGGCGGGACCCGGCCTGAGTCGGCCGGGGGCCGGCCAAAGCCGAGGGGTCGGGGGGCCTCGCCCCGGACTGCCCGGCGGAGCCTTTCAAGAAGCCTGCTCACCGAAATCCCCGGGATTAAGTATCGGAGCCGACGGCGGGATTCGAACCCGCGACCTGCCGCTTACGAGGCGGCTGCTCTACCGCTGAGCTACGTCGGCGTCCGTTAGCAGTATACGGCCCACCGGGGCCGGGCGCAACCCGCCGCCCAGGCCCGCCCGTTTTATAATTTTCCGGGCGGGGAAATTCAAAATGGACCCCACGATGGCCTACCGCGGCCTGGCCCTGAGCCTGGCGGCCAACCCCCTGGTGCGCCGGGCCCTGACCGTCAACGGCCGCCGGCTGGCCCTCCGGTTTGTTGCCGGCGAGACCCTGGATGACGCCCTGCGGGTCGCCGACCGGCTGTATCAGGAGGGCATTCTGACGATTCTGAACTTACTCGGTGAGATGGTCAGGTCCGAAGACCTGGCCCGCCGGTTCAAGGAGCAGGTCATCCGGATGCTGGACACCGTTGCCGACCGACCCTGGGCCCGGTACATCTCGGTGAAGCTGACCGAGCTGGGCGTCGACATCTCCGAGGAGTTTGCCTTCGACCAGCTGGCCGAAATTCTTGAGCGGGCCCGCGACCGGGGGTGTTTTGTGCGCATCGACATGGAGGATTCGGCCCACGTCGACGTGACCCTGCGCATTTACCGCCGGTTGCGGGCGGCCGGCTTCGACCAGCTGGGAATCGTGCTTCAGGCCTACCTGCGCCGCACCGAATCCGACCTGGAGGCCCTGTTGCCCCTGCGGCCCAATGTCCGGGTGGTGAAAGGGGCGTATAAGGAGCCCCCGGAGGTCGCGTTCCCCTCAAAGCGCCAGGTGGACGACAATTTTCTCAGGCTGGTCCGCCGCAATCTTGGGGCCGGGAACTACACGGCGGTGGCCACCCACGACCGGCGGATAATCGATTCCGTGAAGGTCTGGACCCGGCAGGCCGGCGTTGAGCGGCAGCGCTTCGAGTTCCAGATGCTTTACGGCATTAGGCCCGACCTGCAGCGGGCCCTGGCCCGGGAGGGGTATACGGTCCGGGCCTACGTCCCGTACGGCGAGGACTGGTACAGCTACTTCGCCCGCCGGATTGCCGAGCGGCCGGAGAACCTCCTTTTCGTGATCCGGGGCGTTCTGGGGGTATAATAGGCTCAGCGGAAAGATGACCGGGCCCCTGGCTGACCCGAAAGCCCGGGCCGAGCAGCTGCTCGCCCTGCTTAAGGCCGCCTTCCCGGACCGGTTCGGGCCGGAGGCCGAGGCCGACCTGCGGACCCGCCTCCAGGCCGACGCCGAACGGGCAGCTCAGCTCCGGGCCCAGCCGCTGGATTTTACCGACGAGCCCGACGTCGTATTCCGGGCGCTCCCCGATGAGCCCTGAGTTTGCCTTCCTGCCGGTCCGGGAGCTTGCCCGCCGGATACGGTCGGGGGAGACCCGGCCCCTGGAGCTGACCGAGTACTTTCTTGACCGCCTTGGCCGGCTCGGGCCGGCCTACAACGCCCTGGTGACCCTGACCAGGGAGCGGGCCCTCCGGGAGGCGGCCGAGGCCGAAGCCGAACTTCGGGCCGGCCGGGACCGGGGCCTGTTGCACGGCATCCCCTACGGGGCCAAGGACCTGCTGGCCGCCGCCGGCTACCCGACGACCTGGGGGGCCGCGCCCTTCCGGGACCGGGAGTTCGACTACGATGCGACCGTTATTAGCCGGCTCCGGGAGGCCGGTGCCGTGCTGGTCGGAAAGCTGGCGACGGTTGAGCTGGCCGGGGGCATGGGCTACACCCAGCCGAATGCGGCCTTCACCGGACCGGGTAAAAACCCCTGGAACCCGGAGTTCTGGAGTGGGGGCTCATCCAACGGGCCGGGTTCGGCGGTGGCCGCGGGCCTCGTGCCCTTCGCCCTGGGGACCGAAACCTGGGGCTCGATCATTACCCCGTCGGCCTTCTGCGGGGTGTGCGGCCTGCGGCCCACCTACGGGCGGGTGAGCCGCTTCGGGGCGATGCCCCTGAGCTGGAGCCTGGATAAAATCGGCCCGATGGGCCTGACGGCCGATGACTGCGGCATCATCCTGGCGGCGCTGGCCGGCCGCGACCCCAGGGATCCCACCACCGTCGACCGGCCCTTCCGCTGGGACCTGCCCGACCGGACCGAGGGCTTCAGGGTCGGGGTCCTTAAGGGGTCGGCCGAGAACGCCCAGCCCGAGGTGGCCCGCAACTTCGAGGCGAGCCTGCGGGTCCTCGGGACCTTCTGCCGGCTCGAGGATGTCGAGCTTCCGGAGTTTCCCTTTAACGAGATTGCAAGCACCATCCTGTTCGCCGAGGCCGGCTCAATCTTCGAGGAGTTCATAACCTCGGGCCGAGTTGGCGAACTTACGGCCCCGGAAGACCGCTACCGGCCGTACGCGTACCTGGTCGTGCCGGCCAGGGACTACCTGCGGGCCCTCCGCCTCCGGAAGAAGGCGGTGCGGGCCTTAAACGACCTTTTCAGCCGGTATGACGCGGTTGTCAGCCCCTCCCGGCTGACGGTGGCCGGCCGGATTGACCAGGACTTCCGAACCTACATGCCGCCCCGAACGGCGGGGGTGCCCATCAGCGCGGCCGAAAACGTCGCCGGCCTGCCCGGGGTGAGCGTGCCCAACGGGTTCGGCCAGAACGGCCTGCCGACCGGCATTCAGTTTACCGGGGCGGCCTTCAGCGAAGACCGCATCCTGGCCGTGGCCCACGCCTACCAGCTGCGAACCGACTGGCACCGGCGCCACCCGGCAGTTTAACCGGGGTCGGGCCTACTCGAGCAGGTTGCCCAGGTGGCCGTTGCTCCGGGGGCAGACGTGGGTTTCGCCCAGGTTTATGGGCAGGTGGCAGAGGGGGCAGCGGGGCCGTCCGGACGCCAGGATCTCCTGGATTTCCCGGTCGAGGCCTTCGAGCTGTTCCCGGTCGACCAGGAGGCTCACCGCCTCGACCTGAAGGCCCTCCTCGTCTTCGGCGGCATCGGCGGCGATAACAAAGAGGTCCCGCCGCTCGTCGTAACCGATGGCCAGCTGGCCCACCTTGAACTCGATCTGGTAGACGCCCTCTTCCGGCGGGTTTCCCCCGCTCCGGCCGACGCCGCTGCGGACGAGCCCCAGCAGCTCATTGATGGCCAGGCTGAGGGCCTCAAGCTGTTCCCGCTCCACCCACAGGTACGCCTGGCAGGGGCCGCTTTCAACGCTCAGGCGGAAGGTTCGCTGGCCGGGCAAACCGAACGCTTCGGCCCGGATTCGTTGAACGTGGCCGAGGCCAAATCTGCGCGCCATCCGGGCTGATTCCTCCCTCCTAGTCGTTAGCCGAGGGCGCCTCGACGTTCTCGATGCTGTCCCGATGGAGCAGCATCGACCGGCCCATCTCGATCAGGTCCAGGTATCTGGCCCGAACCCCGGCAAGCTGGGCCGCCCGGGCGTCAACCTCGGCCGGGTCCCCGACAAAGACCCGCCCGAAGGGTTCAACCCGGCCCCCAACCTGCCGGAGCCGGCTGTCAATTATGCCCAGGTCACAGGGCAGGGTAAAGTAGAGGTCGGCGATAAGGCCGTGAAGGTCGAGGCGGTGAAACTTCTCCCGGAGCAGGCTAAGGCCCGGCCCGTACTTGGCCGCCGGCAAAAGCCCCAGCATGTTCTTGAGCGTAAATCCGCAGGTTGCCTCATCCACCACCCGGAAACTGGAAACCGAGATCAAAAAGTCGCATGAAAGGACCACGTTCGGGACCCAGATGCTCTGAAGGACAAAGGGCTTGGGCAGGAGGTTTTCCACCTCGACATAACTGCAGTCGCGAACGTCGACAGCGATGACCCTGGGGAAATCGTACCCGAGCTGTTTGAACACTTCATGGGCCCGCTCGGATACGCTTGGGCCTTCCAGGAAGATTATGTCCGCGTCGGAGTGGCGTCTGATACCCGCAATCACGGCCGCCAGCGTTTCCCGGCTGGTCGTTGCCGGGTGGGCGGCCACCACCGAGGCGTCCGGTTTTATAAGAATCCGGCGGGCAAAGGCAACCTTTCGGGGCGGATTAAACTTGAAATCCTGCGCGCTGTAAATCATCGTTGACTCCATTCCACGCCTTCGTTGTCTGGCCACTCCAGCAGGATAACCCGGACGGTTTCCCCAGCCCTGATACCGGGGGAGTCCTCCGGCACCACGGCCAGGCCGTTGGCCAGGGCCATCGAGGTGAGAATGCCCGAACCCTGCGGGCCCGTGAGCCGCGCCACGTACCCGCCGTCCGGCCGTCGCCGGACGATAACCCTGGCGTAGACCCGGCGGCGGTCGCCGGGGATGTCCTCGGCGGCCACGGCTTCAATCACGGGCCGGCTGAAGTCCGTACGGCCCATTAACTTCAGGACCGCCGGCCGTCCGAAGAGCTCGTAGGTCACCAGGGCGCTCACGGGGTTTCCCGGAAGCCCAAGGTGGGGCACCCGGCGGACGGCGCCGTCCGGCCGGCGCTGGATAAGCTCGCCGAAGGCCAGGGGCTTTCCCGGCTTCATCCGGATGCTCCAGAAGCGGACCTCCCCCAGCTCGGCCAGGACTTCCTTGACGAGGTCGAAATGCCCGACCGAAACCCCCGCCGTGGTGATAACCAGGTCGGCGGCCATTGCCGTCCGGAGGCGGGCGGCCAGGGCCTCGTAGTCGTCGGGGGCGATGCCGAGAAGCCAGGGAATGCCGCCGTCCCGCCGGACCATGGCGCCGACCCCGTAGCTGTTGCAGTCGTAAAGCTGGCCGGGGCCCAGGGCTTCCCCCGGCGGGACGAGCTCGTTGCCGGTGGCAACCACGGCCACCGTGGGGCGCCGGATGACCCGAACCCGGGGCCGCCCGACCGCGGCCAGGAGGGCGAGCTGGGCCGGGCCGAGCACCTGCCCCCGCCGGAGGACGACGGTTCCGGCCCGGACATCCTCGCCGGCGGCCCGGATATTCGCCCCCGGCGGCAGTTCTTTAAAGACCAGGACCTCATCCCGCCGGGCCCGGCCGTTCTGCATCTCGTCGGTGAGCTCGAACGGCACAACCGCATCGGCCCCGGCCGGGATCGGGGCCCCGGTAAAAATCCGGGCGGCCTGACCGGGTCCGACCTGGAAATCTGCCGGCCGGCCGGCCGGGACCTCCCCGATAACGCTGAGCCGCCGGGGCGACTCCCCGGACGCCCCCCGGATGTCGGCGGCACGGACGGCGTAGCCGTCCATGGCCGAATTCGGCCAGCGGGGAATATCGAACCCGGCCACGATGTCCTCGGCCAGAACCTGGCCCTGGGCTTCGAGAATAGGCTTTTCCTCAGGTTCCAGGACCGGCACGTAGGCGAGGACCCTTTCCAGCGCCTCTTCCACGCTGAGCATAGCCATTTCCATCATCCCCCCAGGTAGACCCACCGGATCACCTGCGGCGTCAGGTTGGCCTCGATATAGGCCGCGGCCATGAACAGCGGAAGCAGCAGGAAGCCGACCTTCAGGAGGTTGGCGATGCTGAGAAGCAGGCTCTGGCCGACGGTGTAGCCGGCCGGCGGGGCCATTATGGCCAGCCCCAGCCGCAGGCAGAAAGCCCCGGCCAGGACGGCGGCCGGGATTTCGAAGAGGCCGTGGGGCAGAATAAACGCCGCCAGGAAGAGGAGCGGGTCCTCGCCCCCGGCCGCGAGCTGGCCGGCAATGAAGCCGGTGAGAACGAAGGGCGCCATCAGGAGCAGGAGGGCCGCGGCCCCGAAGCTGAAGAGGGACAGGACGGCGGTAACCGCCACGGCCCGCAGGTTGTGGAAGAGGATGGCCCCGAAGCTCAGCTGGATGGGCCCGCTGGCGAGCCCCGCTTCCAGGGCCGTCCGGAGGTGGACCCAGTTGACGCCGCGGCTGCTCTGAACGCCGAGCACGTAGCCGGCGGCGAGGCCGACCACGAAGAGGCCGGCAACCACCAGGATGGGCGTCCGATTAAGCCGGAGAAGCTGGGGCAAATCGTAAACGTAGAGCCGGACCGGGAGCGGCAGCCGTCCCACCCCGGCCGGGACCGGCTCGGCGGGCGGCGACGCTAGGAACGACCAGAAGGTCCGGACGAGGTTCCGGATGCTCAGGCCCCGGTATTCCCGGGCGATAATCTCCTCCCGGTTAAAGGCCCGCATTCCCGTCCGGACCAGAATTGCGGCGACGCCCCCGATGCCGGCGGCCACCAGCCAGAGGACCCGGGTCTGGCCGATGAGGAAGAGAACCGACTCGAGCTGGAGCAGGAGGGCCATGGGCAGGATGATAAAGCTGGCCAGGATGCTGGCGGCCCGGACGGTGGGGGCGTGGGCGGAGACAACCACGGCGGCCGCAACCATGGCCACCGCCTCGGCGACGCTGAGGAGCCCGACCACGACGAGTGCCTCCGCCGGGATGTCCCGGCCGGCGCCAGCCCGGACGGCCAGGGTGAAAATGGCCATGGCGGCCAGGCTGAGGGTTACGGGCGGCAGGAGGACGGCGGCCATCTTGCCGAGGAAGAGCTCGCCGTCGGAAAGGGGGCTTGTGAGCAGGGGTTCGAGGGTGTTGCGGTCCTTCTCACCGGCAAAGCTCTCCAGGGCAAGGACCAGGCTGAAGGAGATGGGGACGAAGGCGGAGACCATCAGGCCGAAGGGCAGGACCCGGGCCGACACCTCCCGGCCCTCGAGCCGGTCCAGGATGGGCAAGCCCCAGGCCACCCCGAAGGCCACCAGCAGGGGGAAAATGGCGGTGAGCAGGCCCATGGGCAGGCTGATGCGCCAGTCGGTCAGGGCATCCCGGACCTCCCGGCGGGCCAGGACAAGGGGCCCCTGGAGGCTGGTCAACTGCTTCCCTCCCCTCCCACAATCCGAAGGTAGACTTCCTCCAGGGTCGGCGAGACCTCGGTAAGGCTGAGAACCCCAACGCCCAGCCCGACCAGCCGCCCCACCAGTCGGGGGTTGCAAGCCGGGTCCTCAAGCTGGTAGCGGATATAATTGGGGCCCAGGTCCACGACCCGAGCATCCCCGTTCAGGGCCTCCCGGGCGGCTTCCAGAGGGCCGGTGAACCGGAGCTCAAAAAGCGGCGGGCCGGCGAAGCGCCGCTTGAGCTCGTCCGGCCGGCCATCGGCAAGGATGCGTCCCCGGACAATCACGGCGATGCGGTCGGCGAGGAACTCGGCCTCGGCCAGGTTGTGGGTGCAGAGGATAATTGTCCGGTCCGAGCGGCGAAGTCCCGCGATGAACTGCCGGACCTGGCGAGCGCCGGCCGGGTCCAGGGCCGAGGTGGGCTCGTCAAGAAAAAGGACCCTGGGGTCGTGGACCAGCGCCCGGATAAGGGCCACCTTTTGCCGCACCCCCTTGCTCAGGGTCCCCAGCCGCCGCTCCGCCACCTCCCCAAGGCCGAAATGGTCCAGGAGGTCCGATACCCGCCGCCTGAGGACCGGGCCCGGAACCCGGTGAAGCTCGCCGAAAAACTCCAGGTACGAGCGGGTCGACATCCGGTCGTAAAGGCCGGGAAACTCGGTCAGAACCCCAACCAGGGACCGGACCGCCGGGCCGTCGATGACGACGTCGCGGCCGCAGACGGTTGCCCGCCCGGACGTCGGCCTGAGCACGGCCGCCAGAATCCGGATGGTCGTTGTCTTCCCGGCCCCATTGGGACCCAGCAACGCAAGGATCTCGCCGGGACCAACCTTCAGGGAGATTCCCTGGAGCGCCCAGAAATCAGCAAAACGCTTGGTGAGGGCGAACGCTTCGACCACTTGCGCCGCCGTACCGGCTCCCTCTACACTAAGACGTGAATTCCCGGGGGCTATACCGTATCTCGCATTTATTGTAACATGTCCCCAGGCAGCTTGAAAAGACCCGCCGCCAGCCTGCCAGCTTTCCGGTGTCCCGGCTGCCGGGCCGGTCAGCTGGCGGGCGATGAAACCCTGGTCTGCCAGGCGTGCGGCCGGGAGTTTGCCGTGGACGGCGGGATTCCGGTGCTGTTGGCGGGTCCCGCGGATGCCGCGCAGGCCGAACATTACGACGGGATCGCCGACCGCTACGATTCCACCCTCCCGGCACCGGCCGTCGGCCACTACCTCAGGAAGCGGGTGAATCTCGTCCGGAGCCTGCTTGCCGCCGGCAAGGTTCTCGACGTCGGCTGCGGCACCGGCCGGCTGGCCCGGGCCCTGGCCGATGCCGGCTACGAGGTCTGGGGCGCTGACCTTTCCCTGGGCATGCTGCGGCGGTTCGTGGGGCGGGGGGCCGGCCGGGCCGTCGCCGCCGACGCCACGAACCTGCCCTGGTTTGACGGCACCTTCGACCTGACCCTGTGTGTGGCCCTCCTCCACCACGTCGCCGAACCCGGCCGGGTCGCGGCCGTGATCCGGGAAATGGTTCGGGTGACCCGGCCGGGCGGCTGGGTCGTCATCTGGGACCACAACCCAAACAACCCGTACTGGCCTGTCCTCATGCGGCGAATTCCCCAGGACACGGGGGCGGAGCGGCTCGTGCCCCTGGGCGAGGTCCTGGCCGTCCTGCGAGGTTGCCCGGTGACGGACATTAAGGCGCAACGCCTGGGGTTTGTACCGGACTTTGTTCCGGCGCGCCTCCTGCCCCTGGCCGCCCGGCTCGAGGCTTTGCTGGAACGGCTGCCGGTCATCCAGGCCCTGGCGGCCCACAATGTGGTGGTTGCCCGCCGGGCTTAGAGCTCTGGAGGTCTGAAATGAAGATTCTTGCCGTTGATACCGAAGTGGTTCGCCTGCCCCTCGAGGTTCCCTTCCGGGACCCCCGGGGTGAGCTCACCTTTGTGGACAACATTCTTGTCCGGGCCCGGTCCGATGAGGGGCCGGTCGGGATCGGCTGGGCCTTCAGCCTCAACGGCCGGAACACGGCCAGCCTGAAGGCCGCCGTAGACGAGCTGGCGGCTGGCCTGGTCGGCCGGGATCCCCTGCGCCTGGGCGAGGTTCAGGATGCCCTCCGCCAGGTCGCCTTCAACGTTGGGCCCGGCGGCCTGATTACCATGGCGCTGGCCGCCCTGGACGTTGCCGTCTGGGACCTGCGGGGTAAACTGCTCAACCTGTCCATTGCCGACCTGCTCGGCCGGCGGCGAGACCGGGTGCCCACCTACGCCAGCCAGGGCCTCTGGCGCAACTACGGCCCGGCGGAGCTGGCCTCCCAGGCCGCCGAATACGTGGCCCTGGGCTTCCGGGCAGTCAAGCTTCGGGTCGGGGGTGAAACCGACCCCGACCGGGAGGTGGAGCGGGTCCGGGTCGTCCGGGAGGCGGTCGGCTGGGGCGTGGACATTATGGCCGATGTCAATCAGGGCTGGACGCCCTGGCGAGCCATCAAGCTGGGCCGGCGGTTCCAGGAATACGGCCTTTACTGGCTGGAGGACCCGGTGCCCATGCTCGACCTGGCCGGCAGTGCGGAAGTTGCCCGGGCGCTGGACGTGCCCGTCTGTGCCGGCGAGTATCATTATGAGGTGGACGGGCTCAAGCGGCTCCTGGACGGGCGGGCGGTGGACATCCTGATGGTGGACCTGCTGCGGGTTGGGGGAATTACCGGGTGGCTGAAGGCGGCGGCTCTGGCCGAGGCTTATCAGGTTCCCGTTGTTAGCCACCTGGTGCCTGAGGTCCACGTCCACATCTTTGCGGCCATCCCCAACGGCCTCACCGTGGAATACATGCCGTGGTCGTTCGGGCTTTTTAAGAACCCGCCGCGGCTCGTTGACGGCGAGCTTGAGGTGCCGTCGGGGCCGGGTCTTGGCCTGGAGCTGGACGAGGACCGGATTCGCCGCCACCGGGTCTGAACGGCAGAGCCCGCCGGTAAGCCGGCGGGCCTGGCGGAGAGGGTGGGATTCGAACCCACGATGGGGCTCAGCACCCCATAGCCGTTTTCGAGACGGCCGCCTTAAACCACTCGGCCACCTCTCCGGAAAAATATTATACCATCCGCCTTCTAGGGTTCGGGGGCCGAATCCCCGGCCGGGGCGGCGGCCCCGGCCGGTCCGGCGGGAACCGGGTCGGCGTCACCGGCATTGACCAGGTAGTAGGTGAGGCTCTGGAGAATGGCCACCGGGTCGACATCCTCGACCCGGACCCCCTCGGGGACGTGAAGGGCGGTCGGGGCGTAGTTGAGGACTGCCCGGATCCCGGCGTCCACCATCAGGTTGGCCACCTTCTGGGCTTCCGCCGCCGGGACCGCCACGATGCCGATTTTGACGTTGAGGGCCCGAACCGTCTCGGGAAGTTCGGTCACGTCCTGAATCACCAGGTGGCCGACCCGCTGACCGATCTTCCGGGGGTCGTTGTCGAAGACGGCCACGACCTCAAAGCCCCGGGGCTTGAAGCCGTCGTAGCTGGCGATGGCCTGGCCGAGCCGGCCGGCCCCGACAACGACCATCGGCCAGACGCGGGTGAGGCCCAGGATGCGTTTTATCTCCCCCAGCAGGCGGCTCACCTCGTATCCCCGGCCCTGCTTCCCGAACTCGCCGAAATAGCTCAAGTCCTTGCGGATCTGGGCGGCGGTCACCCCGATGTAACGGCCGAGCTCCAAAGAACTGATGGTTTCCACGCCTTCGGCTTCCAGCTGGGCGAGGGCGCGGACGTAAATGGGGAGGCGGCGCACAACGGTTTCCGGGACTTCAACGTCACGACCCATGCACGACCTCTTTACGCTTGTTCGACACGGCTTTTTGTCGAATTTTATCACGGGGTAAGGAGCGTGTGCCGCCCGGGCGGTTCCGAACGGGGCAGGCGCCCGTGCTATAATAACCCGGCGTGAAGCTCGTACTGGTCGTGGTCAACCCGGAGGATGCTGATACCCTGGTCCGCCTGCTCCTTCAGGCTGACTTCAGGGTGACGAAAATCAAAACCGTGGGCGGCTTCCTGCGGGAAGGGAATCTGACGCTGCTCATCGGGGCCGAAGATGACCAGGTCCCGCGCATTCTGGAGCTGGTGGAGCAGAACTGCCGCCGGCGGGTCCGGCAGGTCCAGCCCCTGCCGCCCCCGGTGGAGGGGATCGACGTTTTCATCCCGATGCCCGTCGAGGTGGAAGTCGGGGGCGCAACCGTCTTTGTTCTGCCGGTCGAAGGAGTCTACCGGTTCTGAGGCCCATGCTCGGTCGGTTTGTTGAGTTCGTAAAGCGGCACCCGGCCCTCTTTGAATTCATCTTCCTGGCGGCCGCCATGGTGGCGATTCTGCTGTGGTCGGCCCGGGATGTCAACCTGTTGCCCACCCAGCTAGCTACCCTGGTGGCCGCCACCATAGTCCTGGCCGGACTCTGCGTCTGGATCCTGCACTGGGAGTAACGGGAGACTGCCATGCTCTACGAGATGCGCATTTACGACGCCGTTCCGGGGAAGTTCCAGGCCCTGCACGACCGGTTTGCCAACATCACCCTGAGGTTTTTCGAAAAGCACGGCATCAGGGTTGTGGCTTTCTGGGAGCACGTCATCGGGGTCTCCAATCAGCTAATTTACGTCCTGGCCTGGCAGGATCTGGCCGAGCGGGAGCGGGTTTGGGGCGCCTTCGCCAGCGACCCCGAGTGGCTCCAGGCCCGGGCGGAGACCGAGCGGGACGGCCCGCTGGTGGCAAAGATCACCAACTACATTCTCAAGCCGACGCCGTATTCGCCGATGCAGTAGGGCGGCATGGACTTTTTCACCCGGCTGGCCCGGGCGGTGGCGACCCGGCGGAGCCTGGTCTGCCTGAACCTCGACCCCGACCCGGCCCGCCTGCCCGATGGGGTGGACGTCGCCGGTTTTAATAGCCGGATTATCGAAGCCACCGCCGACCTGGTGGCGGCGTACAAGCTAAACTTCGCCTTTTACGAGGCCCGGGGGCTCGCCGGCCTTTCGGCCCTGGAACGGACCCGGCAGGCGGTGCCCGCGGACATTCCCGTGATCGCCGACGCCAAGCGGGCCGACATAGCCAACAGCGCCAGGTTCTACGCCGAGGCGGTTTTCAAGACCTGGGCCTTCGACGCCGTCACCGTCAACCCCTACCTTGGCTGGGACGCCATCGAGCCCTTCGCCGACTACGCCGACCGGGGCATTTACGTCCTGGTCCGGACGAGCAACCCGGGTGCCCGGGACTTTCAGGACCTGCCCGTCGGTCCGGAGGGGCGGCCCCTTTACCAGGTTGTTGCCCTGCGGGTCCGGGACTGGAACCGGCGGGGCAACCTGGGCCTGGTGGTGGGGGCCACGTATCCGGGGGAGCTGAGGGCCCTGCGGGAGCTGGTTCCCGACCTGCCGTTCCTGGTGCCGGGTATCGGCGCCCAGGGCGGGGACCTGGAGGCCGCCGTCCGCTCCGGCGCCACCGGTCGACCCGGCGGCCTGCTCATCGCCGTGGGCCGTCAGGCCCTTTATGCGTCCCGGGGCCCGGACTTTGCCGAAGCCTGCCGGGCAGAGCTGAGCCGTATTGTTGAGCGGGCGCGCCAGTTTGAGGGAGGCTAAGCCTCCCGGGTGAGCTGACCGGCCTCGACCCTGAATCGGGCCGCCCGGCCCAGAAACTCCGGCGGGAAATCGGCCAGGTCGGTCGCCGTAATCAGGAGCTGGTCGGCCTCGAGCAGGCCGCCGAGGACGTGCCGGCGGCGTTCGGCGTCGAGCTCCGAGAGGATGTCGTCCAGCAAAAGCACCGGCCACTCGCCCGTTTCGGCCCGCATGAATTCGGCCTCGGCCAGCTTGAGGGAGAGGGCCACCGTCCGCTGCTGGCCCCGGGACCCGTAAAGGTTGGTGTCGGCCCCGTTGAGGTAAAACTTCAGGTCGTCCCGGTGGGGGCCGACCAGGGACATGCCGAGGGCGACCTCCCGGGGCCCCACCCGCCGGAGTGCCCGGCGCAGGAGGTCGACCAGCTCGGCCTCGGCCTGAGGGAGTTCCGGGGGCTTTGCCAGACCGGCCAGTTCGGGCACGTACTCGATTCGGAGGTGCTCCTGCCGGCCCGTCAGCCTCGGGTGGATGAGCCGGACGTGGTCGTTGAGGGCCGCAACCGTCCGGGCTCTTCGAAGGATAATGTAGGCCGCCGATTCCACGAGGCCGTCCTCCCAGACGGCCAGGGATTCGGCGGACGCCCGCCGTTCCCGAACCTGCCGGAGGAGGGCATTGCGCTGGGCCAGGATCCGGTTGTAAACCTGAAGGGTCCGGAGATATTTCGGGTCGACCTGGGAGTTGGTGATATCCAGGTAGCGGCGGCGGGCCTGCGGGCTTCCGGCCACGAGTTCGATGTCGGCCGGGGTGAAGAGCACGACCCGCAGCTGGCCGACCAGGTCCACGGCCCGCCTTACGACCCCGTTGACCTTGATGCGTTTGACGGTGGCCCCGGTTGCCTCAGCCCCCGACTGGGGGGCAATGATAATTTCGATGTTCAGGGGGCCGGCCGTTCGGCGGCTGACCTGGGCGCTAACCCGGGCGATGGGGAAATCCTGGCTGAAGGCGAGCCAGTGAATGAGTTCCCGGTCGGCTGTGGCCCGGAAGGACTTGGTCGTTGCCAGCAGGTAGATTGCCTCCAGAAAGTTAGTTTTGCCCTGGGCGTTCTGTCCGTACAGGAGGACAATTCCCCCGGGCAGGCTGATGTCGAGGCGGGCGTAGTTCCGGAAGTTGACGAGCCGGAGCCGCTCAACGAGCATCCGGCGGCTCGCCCCAGCCGCCCCCACCGGGCGTCAGGATGACCAGCCGCGTCCCGGCTTCAACCCGCACCGTGGCCTTGGAAGGAAGGCTGCGGACTTCGGGTTCCCCGTTCCGGGGAATGACCAGCAGGTTTTCGCCCGGCTTGCCGGGCCTGCCGCCGGCAAGGCCGTAGGGGGCGAACCGGCGGCGTTCGGTCATCACCGTCACGGTGGCCGGAACCAGGACCTCGTACTCCCGGATGATGCCGTCCCCGCCGGGGAACTGCCCCGCCCCGCCCGAGCCCCGGCGGACGGCGTAACGGCGCACCCGCAGCGGATAAGTGAACTCCAGGGCCTCGACCGGGGTGTTCTGGGTATTCGTCATGTGGACGTGGGTAGCCGAAAGGCCGGGCTTTCCCCGGCCGGCCCCGGCCCCGCCGCCGATGGTCTCGTAGTAGGCGAAGTACCGGTTGCGGAACGGGTCCCACCCGCCGATGACCACGTTGTTCATGGTGCCCTGGCTCGCGGCCGGAACCCGGTCCGGAATTGCCCGGGCAACTGCCCCGAGGACGACATCCACGATGCGCTGCGAGGTCTCCACGTTGCCCCCGGAAACGGCCCGGGGCGGGCGGGCGTTAACGACGGTGCCCTCCGGGGCGATAACCTTCACCGGTCGGAAACACCCGGCGTTGGCCGGCACCTCCTCCCCGGCCAGGCACCGGACCACGTAGTAAACGGCCGACTGGGTGACGGCCTCCACCGCGTTCACCGGGCCCAGGCACTCGGGGTCGGAACCGGTGAAATCGGCCGTGAGCCCGTCACCGGCGACCCGGACCGTGACGGCGATTTTGATGGGCCGGTCGGTAAGGCCGTCGTCGTCCATATAGTCTTCAAAGTAATACTCGCCGTCCGGGATCTGACTGATGGCGTGGCGGGTGAGCCGCTCCGAATACTGGAGCAGGGCCACCATCTGGGCCCGGACCTCGTCGAGACCGTAGCGGCCGATAAGTTCGGCCAGGCGCCGGGCGCCGACTTCATGGGCCGCCATCTGGGCGTTCAGGTCGCCGAGGCGCTCTTCCGGCGTCCGGACGTTGCGGAGGATGAGGTCTAGAAGGGGCCTGTTTAGTCGTCCAGCTTCGACGAGCTTCAGGGGCGGGATGATCACGCCCTCCTGGTAGATTTCCGTCGCCAGCGGCATGGAGCCGGGCGACATGCCCCCGACGTCGGCGTGGTGGGCCCGGCTCGCCGCAAACCCGACAAGCTCGCCCCCGACGAAAATCGGCGAGACCAGGGTGATGTCCGGCAGGTGGGTGCCCCCCAGGTACGGGTCGTTTAAAATTACGAGGTCGCCGGGGGCAAAGGTGAAAAGCCGGATGGCGGTCTTAACGGACATGGGCATCGCGCCCAGGTGGACCGGGATGTGGGCCGCCTGGGCGATGAGCCGGCCGTGCTCATCGAAGATGGCGCAGCTGTAGTCCCGCCGCTCCTTGATGTTGGGCGAGTAGCCGGTGCGGCCCAGGGTGACGCCCATCTCTTCGGCGACCGAGGCGAAGAGGTTTTTAAAGATTTCGAGGGTTACCGGGTCGCTCATAAACCTTGACTCCCACGGGATATTCAGCAGCCGGATTTATTTATACCCCGGTCAGGGCAGGTTGCGCACGTCCTGCAGGGTCCACTCCACGTCCACCACCTGGCCGGGCCTGCCGAGGACACCGAGGCGGCGCCCGTTGAGATAGACCTCGACGCCCCCGGCGTTTCCGCACCGGATTGCGACCCGCTGGCGGCCGGTCCAGGTCCGGGTATCGCCGATCTCGAGGATGCCCTGAAAGACCTGCTGGTTATCCACGGTGACGGCGACCCAGGCCCGCTCAATGGCCCGGAGCTGAACTTGGACCTGGTCAACCACGGGCGTCGGGGTGGGCGGGGGTGGGGGCTGGGTCGGGGCCGGGGGCGGGGTCGGGCCGCCCAGGGCGCCGGGCGACGGGCCGGGGGCTTGGGCAGGAGTCCCCACTACCCTTACGACGGCGTAGGCCGCGGCGAGCAGGACAATGACCACGAGGGCTACGAGCATCCGGCCCGGCCAGGCCGACTCCGGGTTCCGGACCACGGGCAGCGGCCTGAACTCGGGCTGGGCCGGCCGCTGGGGAAAGAGGCTGACCACCTGGTCGGGGTCGAGGCCGAGCCAGCGGGCGTAGGACCGGATGAAGCCGCGGGTGTAAACCGGGGGCGGGAGCCTTTCGTAGTCGTCGGCCTCCAGGGCTTCGAGAAACTCCCGGCGGATGCGCGTACCCCGCTCCGCATCGTCCAGGCTCAGGCCCCGCTCCTGCCGTGCCGCCCGGAGAATCTGGCCCGGTCGGGGGCGGTTCTGGTCTTCAGCCGCCGGTCGGGCCTTCGTTTTCATTCCGTACCTCCCGGAACCGAACCTGCTGGTCCGGCCGGCCTTGTTTGGGCGGACCGGCACGATTCGGCCGCCCCTAAAGTATAAACAACTTTATTGATAGCTGCGGGTCCTGCCCGGGAAAGAGCCAGCGCCGGCCAGTCTATTACAGGAAGCTTTGTCCGGCCGCCCGCCGACCTTGACAGGGGCGGCCGACGACAAATATAATCGGCCGCAAACGGCGGTTGCGCCGGGTTGAAAGGGGGTGGTTGGCCTCAAAGTTAATCCCTCGGGTTGTTCCCCACCGCATGCTGGTCCCCTGCTGGTCGGTTTGAGTCTGACCCGAAGGAGGGTGTGATGGCTGAAATTTCGCGGGATACCCTGCTGTGGATTTATGAGCGCATGCGGCTCATCCGCACCTTCGAAGACAAAGTCGCCGAGCTCTTTGCCCAGGGACTCCTGCCCGGTTTCGTCCACCTCTACGCCGGCGAGGAAGCCATTGCCGTGGGGGTGTGCGCCCACCTCACCGACCGGGACTATATTACATCCACCCACCGGGGCCACGGCCACTGCATCGCCAAGGGTGTCGACGTCAACGCGATGATGGCCGAGCTGTTCGGCAAGGCCACCGGCGCCTGCAAGGGCAAGGGCGGCTCGATGCACATCGCCGACGTTAGCAAGGGTATGCTCGGGGCCAACGGCATCGTCGGCGGGGGCGGACCCCTGGCCTGCGGCTCGGCCCTGACTGCCAGGGTGACGGGGTCCGACTCGGTCACCGTCTGCTTCTTCGGGGACGGGGCCGCCGAACAGGGCACGATGCACGAAGCGATGAACCTGGCGGCCATCTGGAAACTGCCGGTGGTCTTTGTCTGCGAGAACAACCTCTACGCCGAATCGACCCCCTGGTTCTACCACTGCGCGGCGAAGGAGATCGCCGACCGGGGCACGGCTTACAACATCCCGGGCGTTCTGGTGGACGGCACCGACGTCTTTGCAGTCTACGAGGCGGCGGGCGAGGCCGTGGGCCGGGCCCGGCGGGGGGAGGGACCGACCCTGATCGAGGCCCGGGCCTTTCGCTACTACGGGCACTTCCAGGGCGACCCGCTCACCTACCGCACGCCGGAGGAGGAAGCCGAGTACCGCCGGCGGGACCCCATTGACCAGTTCCGGCGCCGGGTCCTTGAGCGCAACCTGCTGACGGCGGCGGAGCTCGACGCCATCGACGCCCGGGCCCGGGAAATCGTCGAAGCGGCGGTGCGGTTTGCGCAGGAAAGTCCTTATCCGGCCCCGGAAGAGTGCCTGACGGACGTGTACGTCAAGTACCCATAAGGGAGGAAGCGCGATGGCAGGCCGTGTGATAACGTTCCGGGAAGCCCTCAACGAGGCGATGCGGCTCGAGATGCGCCGGGACCCGACGGTGATTGTCATGGGCGAGGACGTGGCTGGCGGCGCCCGCCTTCCCCACGTTGAAGGTCGGGGCGAGGAGGCCTGGGGCGGGGTTATGGGCGTCACCAGGGGGCTGGCCAAGGAGTTCGGCCGGAGCCGGGTCCTTGATACGCCCATCAGCGAGTCGGCCTTCATCGGGGCGGCGGTGGCGGCCGCGGCCACCGGCCTGCGACCCATCGCTGAGCTTATGTTCGTCGACTTCTTCGGCGTCTGCATGGACCAGATCTTCAACCAGGGCGCCAAACTCCGCTACATGTTCGGGGGCAAGGCGAAGGTGCCGATGGTCATCCGGACCATGATCGGGGCGGGGTTCCGGGCCGCCGGCCAGCACTCCGGGTCCCACTACTCGGTCTTCACCCACATGCCCGGCCTGAAGACGGTGGTGCCGTCGACCCCCTACGACGCCAAGGGCCTGCTCATCTCGGCCATCCGGGACGACGACCCGGTCATCTTCTTCGAGCACAAGCTCCTCTACGACATGGAAGGCGAGGTTCCCGAAGGCGAATACACCATCCCCCTGGGTCAGGCCGACATCAAGCGGGAGGGTCGGGACGTCACGGTGGTGGCCATCGGCCGGATGGTGCACTTTGCCCTGGAGGCGGCCGACCGGCTGGCCGCCGGGGACGGGGTGAGCCTCGAGGTAATAGACCCCCGAACCCTTTCGCCCCTGGACGAGGAGGCCATTATAAACTCCGTCAAAAAGACCCATCACCTGGTCGTGGTCGACGAGGACAATCCCAGGTGCAGTGTCGCCGCCGATATCGTCGCCCTGGTGGCCAGCCGGGCCATCGAATACCTGGACGGGCCGCCCCAGATGGTCACGGCACCCCACACGGTGGTGCCCTTCAGCCCGGTGCTCGAGGATTACTACATCCCATCGCCGGAGAAGATAATCCAGGCAGTCAATACGGCCCTGGGCCGCAGCTGATGTCGACGGTCGGCATCATTGCCAACCCGGCCTCGGGCAAGGATATCCGCCGGCTCGTTGCCCAGGCCTCAATATTTGACAACAACGAAAAAGTAAACATCATGCGGCGCACGCTCAGGGCCCTGGATGCCCTGGGCGTGCGCCGGGTCCTCATCATGCCCGACACCGCCGGTCTCGGCCTGCGGGCCCTGGACGGCCTGCGGCTGAGCCTGGAGGCCCGGGTCATCGACATGACGGTTTACGGCGACGCCCGGGATTCGACGCAGGCGGCCAGAATTATGGCCGAGGCCGGGGCGGCCTGCATCGTCACCATTGGTGGGGACGGCACGAACCGCGCCGCGGCCCGGGGCGCCGGCGACGTGCCCATCGTTCCTATCTCAACCGGCACCAACAACGTCTTCCCGGTCATGGTCGAGGGGACGGTGGCCGGCCTGGCCGCCGGGGTCATCGCCGCCGGCCTGGTTCCGGCTGAGGCCGTCACCTACCGGACCAAGCGGCTGGAACTGTATGTCGACGGGGAGCTGGTTGACGTGGCCCTGGTGGACATCGCCACGAGCCGGGACCTCTTTGTCGGGAGCCGGGCCCTCTGGGACCCGGGCCGGCTGCGGGAGGCGGTTCTGGCCCAGGCCCGGCCGGGTACCGTCGGCCTGGCGGCGGTCGGGGGCTGTCTGGCGACCCTGAGCCCCCGGAATGCCCACGGTCTTTACCTGCGGCTGGGCGCCGGCGGCCGCCAGGTGCTCGCCCCCATAGCGCCCGGCCTCGTCGTTCCGGTTGGCATCGTGGAGCACCGGCTGGTCGAGGCCGGGGAGGAGGTTCGGCTCGACCCCGGCAACTGCACGGTGGCCCTTGACGGCGAACGGGAGGTCGAGGTCGGCCTCCACCAGACGGTGTCAGTCCGGCTCACCACAGCCGGGCCCCGGGTGGTCGACATCGAGGCAGCCCTGGCGGAAGCAACCCGGCGGGGAGCCTTCGACCTGGTTCGGGAAGCGGCTGAGGGTCCTTCAGGAGGTTTCTGATGGCAGTCCCGGTCGTCATGCCAAAGCTCGGGATGGCGATGACGGAAGGAGAGGTCGTCAAGTGGCTTAAGGAGGACGGGGCCCAGGTGGCCCCGGACGAGCCCATCGTCCAGGTCATGAGTAAAAAGATAACCTACGAGGTGAAGGCCCCACAGGCCGGCATCCTCCGGCATGTTGCCCCGCCGAAAGCGAAGCTTGCGGTCGGGGCCGTCATCGGCTACATCCTCGCCCCCGGTGAGGAGATGCCCGGCATCCCCGCCGCCCCGGCCCCCCAGGCAGCCGAGCGCGCGGTGGGAGCGGCGGCTTCGGCCGGTGAGGAGGTGCTGGCCACCCCAATGGCCAAGCGCCTGGCGCGGGAGCACGGCATCGACCTCCGGGAGGTCCGGGGAACCGGGCCGGGCGGCCGGGTCCAGGAGTCGGATGTGCTGGCCTACCTGGAACAGCGGCGCCAGGCCCCCGCCGCCCCCGAGGCCCCGCCGGCAGCCCGCACGGTTCCCTTTGCCGGCATGCGCCGGGCCATCGCCGAGCGGATGACCGAGAGCCTCCGGACGACAGCCCAGGTGACCATTACCACCGAAGCCGACGTGACGGGCCTGGTGGAGTTCGTCGACCGCCTTAAGGGGCAACTCGACATAAGTTATACGGCGGTTGTGGTGAAGGCGGTGGCGGCCGCCCTTAGGCGCCACCCGCTCTTGAACTCGACCCTGGTGGGTGAGGAGATCCGGCTCCTCGACGAGATAAACATCGGGGTCGGGGTTGCCCTGGAAGATGGGCTCATCGTGCCGGTGGTCCGCAATGCCGACCGGCTTACCCTCGGCCAAATCGACCGGGAGCTTAAGCGGCTCACGGCCGCGGCCCGGGCCGGGACCCTGACGGTGGATGAGGTCACCGGCGGCACGTTTACCATCAGCAACCTCGGAATGTTCGGGGTTGACGCCTTCACGCCCATCATTAACCCGCCGGAGGCGGCCATTCTCGGGGTCGGCCGGGTCGTCGAAAAGCCCGCGGTTTACCGCGGCCAGCTGACAATCCGGTGTCTGATGACGTTGAGCCTTACGTTCGACCACCGGATTGTGGACGGCGCCCCGGCGGCGGCCTTCCTGCAGACCCTGGCCGGCATGCTGGCCCAGCCGGCCCTGATTTTCGGGGAGGTCTGACCCCGTGGCTGACGCCGACCTGCTGGTGGTCGGGGGTGGGCCGGCCGGTGTTGCCGCCGCCCTCCGCGCCCGGGAGCTGGGGGCCCGGGTGGTGCTGTTCGAACAGGAGCATGTCGGCGGAACCTGCCTGCACCGGGGCTGTGTGCCCACCGTTGGAACGCTGGAACTGGCCAGCCGGCGGCGGGCCCTGACGGAGGGGGCCGCCTGGGGCCTGCCGGTCCCGGATTCGGGCCCCGACTTCGGCCTGGCCCGGCGCCGGGTTGAGGATGTGGTCGACCGGGTTCACTCGGGAACGGCCTTTTACTTAGAGCAGTTCGGGGTTGAGGTCGTAAAGGGTCCTGCCCGGCCGCTGCCGGGCTGTGCTGTCGAGGTCATGACCGGCGGCGGACGCCTGGACCGGTTTACCGGCCGCGGCGTCGTTGTGGCGACAGGGGCGGCTTTCGTTCTGCCGGAAGTTCCGGGCATTGACCTGCCGGGGGTCTGGACCACCGACCACTGCCTCGCCCTGGCCGAAGCGCCCCGCCGGCTTGCGGTTTACGGCGGCGGATTTATCGGGGTGGAATGGGCCCAGTTTTACCAGGCCTTCGGGGCTCAGGTTTCGGTCCTGGAGCCGGGACCCCAGCTTTTGCCGGGCGAGGACCCGGAGGTTGCCGGGGCCCTGCAGTTTCTGCTGACCGAGGCCGGCATCGGGGTTCGGACCGGCTGGGAGCTGGTTCGCCTGGAAGCAGCCCCGGATAGCACTCTGGCGGCCGTCGGCCGGGATGGGGCGGTTGTCGCCGACCGGTTTCTGGTCTCGGACTGCCGCCAGCCCCGGACCCGTGACCTGGGTGCGCTGGGGCTCGGCCTTAGGGGCGGGGCGGTGCTGACCGACCGCCGCCAGGCGACGACAGTCCCCGGGGTCTTTGCCGCCGGGGACGTAACCGGCGGGTGGATGCTTTCGAACTTTGCCCGGGCGCAGGGGACGGTGGCGGCCGAAAACGCCCTCGGATTCGACCGGCAGTTCGACCCCCGGCTGGTACCCCGGGTTTACCATACCCGGCCGGAGGTGGGGGCGGTCGGCCTGACGGAGCCTGAGGCCCGGGCGGCCGGACTCGACGTCGTGGTCGGCCGGGCCGACCTGGGACTCAACGCCCGGGCGCTGACCCTCGGCCAGAGCCTCGGGTTCGCCAAGGTGGTGGCCTCCAGGCCCCACGGCCGGCTCCTCGGGGTCCACCTCATCGGCCCGCTGGCCACCGAGGCGATTTCGGCCGCGGCGGTCGCCCTGAAACTGGAGGCCCTGGCGGAAGACCTGGCGGGTCTGGACCTGGGCCACCCGACCGTGGGTGAGGCCCTGGTCGAGGCGGCCCGGGATGCCCTGGCGCAGCTCCGATGATCACCGTCCTCAGGCTCGGCCGGCTCGCCTACCGCTGGGCACACCTCCTCCAGAGGCGGCTGGTTGCGGCCCGGCAGGCCGACCGGGTCGGCGACGTTCTCCTGGTCGTCGAGCATCCGCCGGTGATTACCCTCGGGCGGGGCGGGGGAACGGAGGATTTGCGGGTCGGCGCGGACCGGCTGGCCGCCCTTGGGGTTGGGCTGGAGCTCACCGAGCGCGGCGGCCGGGCGACTTACCACGGGCCCGGCCAGCTGGTTTTTTACCCGATTTTCAAGCTCAGTCCGGGCCGGCTTCACGACTTCCTGTGGGCCCTGGAGGAGGCCGCCATCCGAACCCTGGCCCGCTACGGGATCGCCGCCGGGCGGGACCCGGAGCACCCCGGCGTATGGGTCGGCCGGGAGAAGGTCGCGGCCGTTGGGCTTGCGGTGAGCCGGGACGTGACCTTTCACGGCCTCGCCCTGAACGTTGCCCCGGACCTTGGTCATTTCGGCCTGATCGTGCCCTGCGGCCTGGCTGACCGCGGGGTGACCTCCATGGCCCGCATTCTCGGCCGGGCGCCGGGGATGCTGGGCGTCGAACGGGCATTCTGCGAGGAGCTGGGGGCGATTCTGGGCCGGAGCTGGCAGGTGGGGTTTCAGGAGGCCCCCTGGCTCGTCGCCCCGGCCCCAACGGGGGCGGCAGTGGCCCGGCTTGAGGGTCTTTTTCGCCGGGAGCGGCTTCACACGGTTTGTGAGGAGGCGCTGTGCCCCAACATCGGCGAGTGCTGGGGCGGGGGAACGGCGACTTTCATGCTGCTGGGGGATGTCTGCACCCGTCACTGCCGCTTCTGCGCCGTGGCCAGCGGCCGGCCGGGGGCCCCCGACCCGCTGGAGCCGTACCGGGTGGCCCGGGCCGCGGCCCGCCTCGGCCTGCGCCACGTTGTGGTGACCTCGGTGGCCCGGGATGACCTGCCGGACGGCGGGGCGGGGCAGTTTGCGGCCACCATCCGGGCGGTCCGTGAGCGCCTGCCCCACGCAACCGTCGAGGTGCTTATCCCCGATTTCGGCGGGTCGGTCAGGGCCCTGGAGCTGGTCGTGGCGGCCCGACCTGATGTCCTCAACCACAACGTTGAGACCGTTCCCCGGCTTTATCCGGTCATTCAGCCCCGGAAGGACTACCGGCGGGCCCTGGGGGTTCTGGCTTACGCCCACCGGGCCGGCCTCAAAACCAAGTCCGGCGTCATCCTGGGCATGGGCGAAACCCGGGGCGAGGTTATCGGGGTCCTTGAGGACCTGCGTCGGTTCGGCTGTCACATCGTCACCCTCGGCCAGTACCTCCAGCCGACCGACCGGCACCTGGAAGTTGCCGAATACATCCACCCGGTGGAGTTCGAATGGTATCGGGAAGTGGCCCTGGCTATGGGCTTTGAGGAGGCGGCCGCCGGCCCGCTGGTGCGGAGCTCCTACCGGGCCGGCGAGCTACTTAGAACCGCATTGGGGAGGTGAAAAGCGTGTCCCTTACAGACGAGCTGGCCTATATGAGCGCGGTCGAGCTGGCTTACCGGATCCGCCGGCGGGAGCTTTCGCCGGTGGAGGTGGTTGACGCCTTCATCGAGCGGATCGAGCGGCGCAATCCCAGCATCAATGCGTTCGTTTACTTCGGTTTCGACGAGGCCAGGGCCCGGGCCCGGGAGGCCGAGCGGGCGCTGCTGGCCGGCGAGGCCCTGGGGCCCCTCCACGGGGTGCCCACTGCCATCAAGGACCTGTTCGACTTCAAGCCGGGCTGGCCGAGCACCTTTGGGGGCATCCGCGCCCTGAAGGACTACGTTGTGGACGCCTACTGCGCCTTTGCTGAGCGGGTCGAGAAGGCCGGCGCCATCATCCTGGGCAAGACGAACAGCCCGGTTATGGGTTTCCGGGGCACCTGCGATAACTACCTGTTCGGGCCGTCCCGCAACCCGTTCAATACCGCCAAGAATACGGGCGGCTCCTCGGGCGGCAGCGCCGCGGCGGTGGCCGATGGACTGGTGCCCTTCGCCGAAGGCACCGACGGGGGCGGCTCCATCCGGATTCCGGCTTCCTGGTGCGGCGTCTACGGCTACAAGCCGTCCTTCGGCCGGGTGCCCTTTATTTCCCGGCCCAACGCCTTCGCCGGCGATACTCCGTTCCTTTTCGAGGGCCCGATTACCCGGACCGTCGAAGACGCCGCCCTGGTGGTCACCGCCCTGGCCGGCTACGACCCGCGGGACCCGTTCAGCCTGGATGAGCAGCCCGATCTGCTGGCGGCCACCCGCCGGTCCATTCGAGGCTGGCGGATTGCATACAGCCCGAATTTCGACGTCTTCCCCGTGGAGAAGCCGGTCGCGGAGGTGGTGGCCCGGGCCGTAAGGGCCTTCGAGGAGGCGGGGGCCCACGTCGAGGAGGTCCGGCTGGGGATTAAGCGGCACCAGCGGGAGCTGAGCGACCTGTGGTGCCGGCTCATCATGCCGGTGAACCTGCTTACCCTGGAGAATTTCAAGCGCCAGGGCATCGACCTGCTACGGGACCACCAGGACGATTTTCCGCCGCAGTATCTGGAATGGGTCGAGCGGGGCTACAAGCTTACGGCCCTGGATTTTTACAACGACCAGGCCGTCCGGACCGAGATCTACGACGCCATCCAGCAGGTCTTCGCAAACTACGACCTGCTGGTGACGCCAACCCTGGCCTGTTTGCCCGTGGACAACGCGACAGACGGCAACACGGTGGGACCCAGCCGGATTAACGGGGAAGAGGTTGACCCGCTCATCGGGTGGTGTTTGACCTACTTTGTGAATTTCTCGGGCCACCCGGCGGCCTCGATTCCGGCCGGACTGAGTCCGGACAACCTGCCCGTCGGGATGCAGGTCATCGGGCGCCGCTACGCCGATGCCGACGTGTTGGCGGCCAGCGCCGTTTTCGAGCGGCTCAGGCCCTGGCAGGAAAGTTATAAAATCTGCGCCGCGAGGCCGCTTTAAGGGAATGGAGTCCGGGTTGGAAGGTCGGCTCAGGCGGCCTTAGGCACGGCCTCAACCGTGTCGGCGAGGGGCTTGCCGCGGGTTTCGACCCCGAGGAGACCGACCACCGCGCCCCCGACGATAAAGGCGGCCGCCCAGACCGTCAGCGGGACGACGATGTTATCGGCGTACTGGAGCAGTGCGCCGCCCAGGGTCGGGGCAATGGACCCGGCCAGCCGGGTCATGCCGCTGGCCCATCCCATCCCGGTGGTCCGGATCTCCGTCGGGTAAAGCTCAGGGGTGTAGGCGTAGAGGGCCCCCCAGGCGCCCAGGGAGAAGAAGCTCATCAGGACGGCGGCCGCAACAATCCAGAGGTCCCCGACCACCGCCGCAAACAGGTAGGCGAAGATACCGCTGGCCGCCAGGTAGGCGGCCAGGGTTGGGCGTCGGCCCCAGACCTCGACCAGGTAGGCCGCCGAGAAGTAGCCCGGAAGCTGGGCGAGGGCCAGGATGAACACGTACTGGTAGGTCTGAACAAAGGCGAAGCCCCGCTGGACAAACAGCTGGGGGAGCCAGCTAAAGACGCCGTAGTAGGCCAGGGAGATGCAGAACCAGGCGACCCAGAGCATCAGGGTGATGCGCCAGAATTCAGGCCGCCAGAGGGCGGCTACTGTGACCTTTGGGCGGCGGGGGATGGGAAGCAGACGACCCGGCGGCAGCTGGCGGCCGTTTGCGCGGGCAACCCGCTCCAGGATGGCCCAGGCCTCATCAAGCCGGCCCCGGGTGACGAGAAAGCGGGGCGACTCCGGGACCCGAACCCGAACCCAGAAGACCAGGAGGGCTGCCACCGCCGAGGTTGCCAGGAGCGGCCGCCAGCCGTAGGCCGGCACGATCAGCCAGGCCAGCCCGGCCGCAATGATGGTTCCCAGGGCCCAGAAGCTTTCAAGGATTACCAGGTACCGGCCCCGGTTCTGCCTGGGCAGAAACTCGGCGAACAGGGAAAAATCCAGGGGCAGGGCGCCGCCCAACCCGAAGCCCGTAAGGGCCCGGAGCAGGGCAAGGGCCTGGGGGCTGGGTGCAAAGGCCGCCAGGGTGCCAAAAACCGCGAAAATGAGGATTGTTAAAACGAAGCCGGTCCGGCGGCCGATATAGTCTGAAATGGTTCCCCAGAACCAGGCCCCAGCCAGCATCCCCAGGAAGGTGGCCGTCACGATCAGGCCGGCTTCGGTGGGGGACAGGCCCCACTCCTGCCGGATCGCGGGGAGGGCAAAGGAAATAACCAGCACCTCGGCGGCGTCGGCCGCCCAGCTCAGACCGCAGACGGCCAGAAGCCGGCGCTGGAACGGACCGACACCGGCCCGGTCGATGACGTCCTCGACGTCGTACAGCTGGTTAGACGGCGCCGCCGGACCACTCATTGGTCCCCGACTATTCTATTCCTGCCGGCCGCGTCGGTTCAAGAACCGGCGCTACCCGTCCGCCCTGGACCAGGGCGTGAAGCTGCTCCAGGACCCGCCTGTAGTGGGCCCAGGGGAAGGTGTCCACACTCGGTTCAGGCCGGCCCGTGATGCCGTCGACGGCCCCGACCTGAATCAGCGTCTCCAGCCGCCGGCGTCCCACCTCTGGGTCAGGTAGCAGATTCTTGCCTGCCAGCCGCGAAAGCTCGGCCACCAGGCCGTAGGCGCCCCAGTTGCAGACGCTGGCAATAACCAGGTGGGTGACCCGGGTTGCCGCCGGGTCGGCGGGCAGACCGGGGGTCTGGCGGACCACGTCATAGAGGTTGCCCATGCCGATTTCGTTGCCGCCGTCGCCGATGCCGACGGTCCGGTCATGCAGCCAGAAGAAGGCGTCCAGGCAGGCCGTTTCGGCCGTTATATCGGCGCCGCGCATGGTGAGGTACCGCCCGGTCCGGGTCAGGCCGCACCGTTCGATGCTTACGAGGAGCACCGGCTGCCACCGGCGCAGTATTTCCCGGGCCAGCTCGAGGGTGGCTTCCGGCCCGGCTACCGGCACCTCAATAAGGTCAGTATCCGGCCCCTTGATTGCGTCGACCGCGTCCCGGCCAACCCGGTCGGTGAGGTAGCCGACCCGGTAGCCGAGCCGCCGGAGGGCATCCCCCAGGGCAACCGCCCCCAGGGGGCCGTCGGTCTCCGCCCGGCCAAAGGTGCAAAAGCCGGTGGCGATGAGGACCGGGCCCGGACGCTCGGCGATGAAAGCCGCCGCGCGCCGGCAGAAGTCCGGGGGAAGATAAGGCCGCAGGGCGCTTATCCCCCGCCGGTCATCCTGCAGGATCAGGTCCTCAATCGTCGCCTGCATGCGAAATGCTTACATAAAAAATGTCCCCGGGCGGCCGTTCACTGCCGCTCAGGGACCATTCCCAGGGCCCCGGCGCTGCTCAACTTTATTTTACCCGAAAACTCTGGCCCTGGTATCCTGTTCTGGAAACCGGACGATGCGGCAAACCCCGGCCCGCGCCTATCTTTACCTGGTTGGAACCGCCCTTTGCTGGTCGGGGGTATTTGTTGCCGTTAAAGTGGCGGCCGCTTCCATGCCCATTCCGGCCCTGGTCGCGGCCCGGTACGCGGCGGCAACGGCCGTTTTTGCCGGCCTGAGCGCCCTTCGCCCGGGTCCCAGGCCGGCAATGGGCGACCTGCCCCTGCTTGCCATGCTGGGATTAATTGGGGTGACGGTTTATAATCTGCTTTTCTTTTACGGCGTGAGCCTTTCGACCGCGGTGAATGCCTCCCTCATTGTGCCCACCAGTGTCCCGGTGGTTTCGAACATTCTGGCGGCCGGGTTGCTGGGCGAGAAAATCACCCGGGGGCGGGTTGGCGGCCTGCTGCTGGCTGCGGCCGGGGTGGCGACCGTCAGCATTGGGGGTCAGGCCGGTTTCGGTCCGGTGAGCTTAATTGGCGACCTCCTGCTGGTCGGGGCCGTGCTGAGCTGGGCCCTTTTTACGGTCCTGGGCCGGGTGGCCCTCCGGAAATACCCGCCCCTCACCGTGACCACCTTCGCCCACTACGCCGGGACCCCACCCCTCGTGGCAGTTGCTTTGCTCGACCCTGCCAGCCCTGGCTTCCTTCTGGCCCCGCCGCTGGCCTGGGCAATGCTGGCCTACCTGGTGGTCTTCGCGACGGTCATTGCGTTCGTCTGGTACTACGCCGGCGTCCGGCTGGTCGGGGCCGGCCGGGCCGCCCTCTTTCTTTACCTGGTTCCGGTCGGCAGCGTTCTCCTGGCAGTGGTCGTCCTCGGCGAACCCCTGTATCTCGCCCAGGTTGTGGGCGGGTTGCTGGTCGTCGGCGGCCTCCTTCTGGCCCAGCGCTAGGCGGCCCCACCGGTTGGACCGGGATGTCGCCGAAGCTGCAGCTTACGGACCCGGCCGGAGCAGGCCGCACATGCGGGCGAAGGCAACAACCGGCTCCGGGGCCGACCCGACCGTTCCGGCCAGAATCTGGGTGCCCAGGTCGGTAACCTCAAAGACTATGACCAGCCCCGAAATCAGGGCTATCTCAAACCAGTGGCCGATAACGAACTCCGCAATCCGCCGGCCCAGGCCCAACCCCGCCCTCCTAACAGCAACTGCCGCCCCCGGTTCGGTCGCCCGCCAGGAAGGCCTTAAGCAGCCGCTTTAAGAAAGACTGGCGCTCCCGGGCAAAGTGTTCGGCGTGCCAGGGGTTGCAAAAGACCCGGCCCCGGGCCTCGTAGCCGGCGCCCGCAACCTCCTGCCCGCACCATCCGCACCGCCGCTCAAGCTTGGCCTTTGACCGCAGCATCGCAACTTTCCCCCTCCGGCGGGTAGCCTGAACCTTTTAGCGTCCTCAGGATGTCCTCCGGGGAGACCGCCTCCGGGTCGAAGACGACCCGCACCCGGCCGGCCTCCGCCGCAACCTGAACCGCCTTTACCCCCGGCAGCTCCAAAAGGGCATCCCGGACCGCATCCTCGGCCAGCACCACGCAGCAGCCGAGGCCCGACCCGATTACCGGGTTGTTTTTAAGCTCCGGAACCGAATACTCGATGACCCTGACCACCGAAAACCACCGGCGCCCAGAAATAAACGACGCAGGCCCCGGCGCCCCGAAATGATTTAGCGCCCGCCCCCACGGCCGAAAACCTCCTTAGCCTCCTTCGGGCGGGCCTCGCCGCCCAGCAGCCTTACGGCCAGCCCGAGGCCCGCCACAAAGTAGACCAGGCTCGCCGCCACCACAAGCCCGATATTCTGCGCCACAATGGCCGCCAGGGGCGTCCCGGCCAGAAGCGCAAGCACCAGCGGCAGGGTAAGGGGCAGGTGACACGGACAGGCCAGAAAGGCCGTAACCCCCACCACCACGCCTAAAGCCTTACGCACCATTCCCAGCCTCCCCCTAGCCGGCACAGCACGAAAGCCGGGCTACCTCCCGGCTGAAGGCCAGGGCCGCAAGCCTGAGCCCCTCCGACATCGTCAGATACGGCGCAAAGCTTTCGGCCAGCTCCTCAACCTTAAGCCCGTACTTTACGGCCAGAACCGCCCCGTAAATCGCCTCACCCGCCTGCTCCGAAACCAGGTGCGCCCCCAGAAGCCGGCCCGTCCGCCCGTCGGCCACCAGCTTGAAAAGACCCTCAGGCCGCCGGTTCACCCGGGCCCGGACGACCTCTTTGGCCGGCACCACCCCCGTCCGCACCTCGTAGCCGGCCCGGCGGGCCTCGGCCTCCCCCAGGCCCACCGCCGCCACCTGCGGGTCGGTGAAGGTCACCCGGGGCACCGCCTCAAGCTCAACCCTGCGGCCAGCCTCAACCAGGATGTTTTCGGCCGCAACCTTCCCCTCGTAGGCGGCCACGTAGACGAACTGCGGCCCGCCCGTCACGTCCCCGGCCGCCCAGACCCGGGGGTTCGTCGTCCGCAGGTACTCGTCGACCACAACCGCACCCCGGCCGTCCACCTCAACCCCGGCGGCCTCAAGCCCCAGCTCTTTCGTGTTGGGCCGCCGGCCGGTCGCCACCAGGACCCGGTCGAACTCCCGGACGAGCTCTTCGTTGCCCACCCGGGCGTAGATTCTGCCGCCCTCGACCCGCTCGACCCGGGCGTCTGTAAGGATTTCAAAGCCCCGGGCCTTAAAGGCCCCGGCCAGGGCCTCGGAAACTTCCGGCTCTTCGAAGGGCGCAATCCGGGGCATAATCTCAAAGAAGGTCACCCGGCTGCCCAGCATCTGAAAGTACTGGCCGAGCTCAAGGCCGACGGCATTGGCCCCGATGACGGCCAGCCGGCCCGGAACCTCCTTAAGCTCCAGGGCCTCAACGTAGGTCAAAAACCCGGATTCCGCAAGGCCCGGAATCGGCGGAACGGCCGGCGAAGCCCCCGTTGCAATGAGATAGGCCCGGGCCTTAATCCGCCGGCCGTTGACGGCGATGACGTCCGGCCCCTCAAACCGGGCCTCGCCGTGGACAAGCTCCCAGCCGTAAAAGTCGACCAGGTCGGCGTATTTTTCGCGGCGAAGCTCGGCGATAAGCTGCGCCTTCTGGCCGACGAGCTCGCCGGGGTCGACCCCCTCGGCCCGGGTGTAGACCCCGGCGAAGGGGTGGTGGCCGGCCTCGTAGAATACTTCGGCCGCCCGCAGGAGGGCCTTTGAGGGGACACACCCGACGTTGACGCAGGTGCCCCCCAAGGTGCCCCGCTCCACCATAAGCACCCGGGCCCCGAGCTCCACGGCCCGGATGGCGGCCGCAAAGGCGGCAGACCCCGACCCGATAATGGCCAGGTCGTATTCGGCGTCAGGCATGGGCGGCGGACCCGAAAATTCGGCCGAAAGGACGGGCTCGACGGGCCCCGGCTCGTAGCCGGCGGCCGAAACCGCCCGGGCCAGCCGGCTCAGGTCAAACCCCTCGGGAACCCCGATTAAGGCTTCGGCCTTCGGCCAGCTCACCTTTAGAACCCTGGCCCCGGCGGCCTGAAGGGCCCGGGCGACCCGCCGCTCGCAGTCGACACAGCTCATCCCCTCAATGCGCATCTTAAAGGGCTTTTCGGTCACTGTTTAACCTCCTTCAAGCCCAGCTTTCGGCCCGCGCCCGGGCCCAGTCGAAGGCCTCCCGGAGCCCCAGGACCCGGACCCGGGCCCGCAATCCGGCCGGCAGCCCCGAAAGCCAGCGGTCCAGGGCCTGCCGGTCGGGGCTCCGGATAAATTCGAGGACCCCCTTGCGGGTACGGACCGTCACCTTAGAACACCTCCTGTGGGGGAATCTAGCCGGCGAAGGGTTTGCCAGGCCGCCCCGGCCGCCGTCCGGAGGGGCGCGACCAGGGCCAAGGCCGCCACCGGCGCCAGAATCGTCTGCCGCTCGATGAACAGGAAGTAAACGGGAGGCAGGCCCATGACCAGGCCGGGGTCGACCTCCCACAGCAGGCGGGTCAGCCCCACCAGAAAGGCCGTCACCGAAAGCAGGCCATTCCCCAGCCGGGCGAGCCGGTTCGGAGCCTGGCGCCAGGCGATGAAGGCGGAGAGGGCCGCCCCAAAGGCCAGGGGAGCTTCGAAGGCGGCCAGGAAGTAAAGACCTCCGACTCCCAGGAGGGCGAAGACCACCGGGGCCAGGTATCCGGCCAGGCCAGGGGCGCAGCAGGCGAGGCCGGCCAGGGCCGCCCCGACGACGGGCCCAAGCAGGCCAAAAAGCCGGCCGAGCCGCCTCACGGCAACACCGCCTCCACCGCCCGTTTTAGCACCTCGTAGGGGGTCGGAACCTCGTCCCGGTAGGCGACCCGGCCCTCCGGGTCGATGACGATGGTGGTATCCAGGGACCTCACGCCGAGGGCGCTCACCACTTTCAGCTCCCGGTCGATGGCCCAGCGGTAGTCGGGCGGCGGGCTGGCGCCCACCAGCCGGCGGAAGCGCTCCAGGTCGGCGGGTGTCTCGTCGAACTGGGCGTCGACGGCCAGGACCTCAAGGCCGCGGTCGCGGTATTCGGCGTAGAGCCTGGCTAAGGCGCGGGCCTCGGGGACACAGCTCAGACACCAGCCGGCCATAAAGTAGACGACCACCGCCTTGCCCCGGTACTCGGAGAGGACAAAGCGGGCGCCGTCGACGGTTTCGACGGCGAAATCCGGCGCGGGCGGGCGGACGGAGTCGTCTGGGGAGGCGAACCGGGCCGTGGGCCCGGACGGGGCCGCAACCGCGCCCTGGGACGACACCGGCCGCAGGCGGGCATACGCGAAGAAAACTGCCGGGACCAGGATTAAGAGCAGGCCCCCGGCCAGGAAAGCCACCCACCAGGGCCGTCGGCGCCGCACGGCTTTACCGGCCATCTCATCCGCAGTATATCATCGTATTGTGATTCATGCAAGGCAAGGTTCTTCTCCGGCGGGAGTCCCGGCTCAGAGTTGCCGGTTGGGTAGCCCTTTGCAAAGTCAATTGCAACCTTTGCTTACGCCTTCGTTAACGGTTTTACTACCGGCGCCCCGTATACTTCCCCCCAGGAGGTCGGTCCTGGGCCGGACAGTGCCGGTCACGCCCGGCCCAGGGCGACCTGTCGAAATTCCTCGTAAGGAGGCAACTGGCATGCCGTTTTATCTGGCAACCTTCAGTTACACGCCCGAAGCGTGGTCTCAGCTCATTACCAAGCCCGAGGACAGGCGGGAGGTGATCCGGGCTTTGGCGGAGGGTGTTGACAGCAGCTGTCGATTTTATTATTGTTTATTCAGCCGAACGGATGTGCCATTGAATGAGGGTCAATCAGGCTTTCCGGTTTGAGCTGGACCCGAACCGAAGCCAGCGGGCCTCCTTAGCCAAGCACGTGGGGGCGGCGCGGTTCGCCTACAACTGGGGGCTTTCCCGCTCTCTTGAGGCCTTAGAACGGGGCGAACGTATCCCCACCGCGGCAGAGCTTCACCGGCAATGGAACGTTTGGAAGCGGGCAAATGCGCCCTGGTGGGCGGAGGTCTCCAAATGTGCCCCTCAGGAGGCCTTTCGGGATCTGGAGCGCGCTTTCAGGAACTGGCGGGAGAGGCGTGCGAAGCAACCCCGCTTCAAGCGCAAGAAAAACTTCGAGGACAACAGGGCCCGCCTTACGGGTTCGATTCGGGTCTTTCCCAGGCACGTGCAGCTTCCCCGCATGGGCAAGGTCCGGACCAAGGAGCAAACGGATAAGCTGCTTGTCCTGCTGGAGACCGGCAAGGCCAGGATACTCTCCGCCACGGTTTCTAGGGAAGCCGACCGGTGGTTTGTAAGCCTTACCTGCGAGGTGGAGCGGCCGGACCCCGAGCCCCGCCAGGGCGAGCCGGTGGGCGTGGATTTGGGCCTTGACTGTTTTGCCGTCCTTTCCGACGGAACCCGCATTGAAGCTCCCAGGCCCTTAAAGAAGTCCCTTAAGCTTTTGAGGCGCCGTTCAAGGCAGCTTTCCCGCAAGCAGAAGGAGTCAAAAAACCACGCTAAGGCTGTCCTCAAGCTGGCCAGACTTCACCGGCGCATCCGAAACATCCGCCGGGACTTCCTGCATAAAATCACCACCTGGCTGGCGAAGACCAAGCCGGCTATCGTGGTCGAGGACCTTTCCGTGCGAGGGCTTATGGGCGGACGGCAGTCCCGGTCGGTGGCCGATGTGGGCTGGGGGACCTTCCGGCGGATGCTGGAGTACAAATCGAGCTGGTATGGGGCACGGCTCATTACGGCGCCCCGAAGTTTTCCGTCTACCCGGAGCTGCTCACGCTGCGGAGCGCTCGGCCCAAAGCTTTCCCTTTCACAGCGTATGTTCCGGTGTTCGGCCTGCCAGTTTGAAGCCGACCGGGATTTTAACGCCGCGCTGAATCTGCGGTTTTACGGACTGGCCGCCGCAGCCCCCTTCGGGGGCGCCCGCAGAGCGGGCTGCGGCCCTACCGGGAGTTCCCCGGGAAGTTACGCCTGTGGAGACCCCTCTGGCGGCGGAACTGGGCGGTCCGGGATCGCCCCGGTCTACGAGCCACGGGTCGATGAAGCAGGAAGTGACCGGTCGTCTATGACACCCGCTCGGGTGAAATAGGTGACTATGCGTCACGGAACGGTGTTGGCGGAAAGCTGCATGGCTTCTGGTACGCTTTCGGTGACTACGACGGGCTAGTCCTGTTTGAGGCGCCGAATAATGCTGCGGCCGGGGCCGTTGCGGCGAGGGCTTTCTCAGGCGGCGCCCTGAAGTCCTATGCAACGACGGTTCTGTTCACGGTTGAAGAAGCAATAGAGATGCTCAAGCAGGCCCAGCACCTGGCCTACCGGCCACCCGGCGGCTAGGCGAGGAGAATCCCGAAGCGTCCCCGGACGTGCCGGCACGCCCGGGGACGCCCATTTCCCGTGGGCGTGGCCAGGGTGGTCCGGGCGGCGGCGACCGCCTGGCTGGCAGGCCTTGACGGGGAGGCCCGTGGGGAATATAATCAGGCGGCAGACGGCAGTAGCGGTAAATCAAGGCGTGAGAGCCGGCATCGGCGGCCTGTCAGGTATTTGCGCCCTGCAGGAAGGTGAGGGACCTTTCTGGGCGCGGCGTTTTTAGTTTCCGCCTGACTGGTCAGACCGTCGGATTTACTGACAACTTAAAATGGCGAAAGGAGGAGGGACCGTGGTTCGGATATCCAGGCGGCAGTTCCTCGCCTACGGTCTTTCGGCGGTTGCGGCTGCCGGTTTTTCGGCCTGTGCCCCAACGGGCTCGCCTGCCCCGGCGCCTCAGCAGGCCCCCAGCACCGGCCAGGTAACCCCGGCTCCGCCGACGCGCCCCGTCGAGTTCGTAATTTCGACGAGCCCCGGCGGCGGTTCGGACATCTATGCCCGCTTTATCATAGGCATTATTGAAAAGCATAAGCTCTCCCCCCAGCCCTTCGTGCCGGTCAACAAAGCCGGCGGGGCCGGGGCCGAGGCGATGCAGTATGTCACCTCGAAGCGGGGCGACCCCCATGTAATCATGATTACCCTTAACAGCTTCATCACAACCCCCATGCTTCAGAAGCTCCCGTTCACCACCCGGAGTTTCACCCCCATTGCCCTGCTGGCGCTGGACCCGTTCTTTCTCTGGGTCTGGTCCGACTCAAACATTAAGACCCTGGAAGATTTTCTTAAAGAGGCCCGTCAGCGGTCCATCACCGTCGGGGGCACCGGTTCCAAGCAGGAGGATGAGATCCTCTTCAAGTTAATTGAGCTTCGGGCAAATACCAAGCCCTTTAACTATGTTCCGTTCCGGGGCGGCGGCGAGGTGTGCACCGCCCTGGCCGGAAAGCAGGTCGAGGCCACCGTGAACAACCCCAGCGAGTGCGTCCAGTTTTACCCGGAGCGCACCCGGCCGCTGGCCGCCTTTCTGGATGAACGGACGCCGGCCTACAAGGACCTCCCCACGGCCAAGGAGCTCGGTCTCAACATCAGCTACGTAAACATGCGGGCGGTTGTCGGTGCCCCCGAGCTGAGTCGGCAGCACCAGGCCTGGCACATCAACCTGATGAAGCAGGTTTACGAAACCCAGGACTGGCAGGATTTTGTCAAGCAGAACGCCCTGGAGGCGAAGTTCCTCACGGGGGATGACTTCCAGAAGTTCCTGGACGATTTCGAAAAGCTCCACCGGGACATCATGACCCAGGCCGGCTGGGTCTGAAAGGAGGTTCGGGCGGATGCACTGGTCGCCGACCACCCGCCAGATGGAAGTTATCATCGGGGTCGCCTTCATCGGCCTTGCCCTGGTGGTCATCCGGGAAAGCCTACTTCTGGGGGCCGGCTGGGCGAGCATTGGGCCCCAGCCGGGCATGTTCCCGTTCATTTCGGCCGCCGTGATGGGCCTTTGCGGCCTGGGCGTCTGCGTTCAGGCGCTGAATCACGGGGGTGGGGGCCGACCCTTTGCCGACCCCAGCGAGTTCCGGGAGGTGCTCAGGGTGGCGGCCCCGATGGTGCTGGCCGTGGTTCTGCTGCCCTACCTCGGCTTCTACCTGGTGACTGCCCTCTACATCGGGCTTTTTGCGGCCTGGTACGGCCGGATGCGCTGGTACCTGGTCCTGCCCCTCGGCATCCTGATCGCCGTCGTGGCCTTCTACGCCTTCGAGCAGGGCTTTAAGGTCCTGTTGCCGAAAAGTATCCTTTACGGCTACATCCTGCCATTCTGAGCTGAGGAGCTGCCAATGGACCCGATAAGCGGCCTGGCCCTGGGTTTCAGTCAGGTCTTTCAGCCGTACAACCTGGCATTTCTCTTCCTTGGGGTGATTCTCGGGCTGGTGGTCGGTGTCTTGCCGGGCCTCGGGGGCACCAGCGGTATCGCCATCCTCCTGCCCCTCACCCTGTTCATCCACCCGAACGCGGCGGTGATGATGCTTGCGGGCCTCTACTGGGGGGCCCTGTACGGCGGGGTGATCACTTCGATTTTGTTCAACATTCCGGGCGAGCCCTGGTCGGCCGTTCTCGTCTTCGACGGCCACCCCCTGGCCAAGCTGGGACGGGCCGGGCTTGCGCTGACGACCGCCTTCGTCTCGTCGCTTTTTGCGGCCTTCGTTTCGACCTTGCTTTTTACTTTCTTTGCGGTGCCCCTGGCTGAATTTGCCCTGAACTTTGGGCCCCCGGAGATCTTCGCCATCATGCTGATGGCCTTCGCCACTTTCGTCGGCATCGGCGAGGGCTCATCCCCTCTGAAAACCCTCGTCATGATCGTGGCCGGGTTTCTCCTGGGCGCGGTGGGCCTCGACCTGGTGACCGGCCAGCCGCGGCTCACCTTCGGCACCATCACGCTGCTCACCGGCTTCAACTTCGTGCCGGTCACCATCGGGCTCTTCGGGATTGCCGAGTTGCTGGTTTCGGCCGAGGAGCAGGCCCGGGAGCAGATTGAGGAGATCAAGGCCCGGCTCGGCTGGCACGACCTGGTTGCCGCGGTCCGGGAGGTCGCCCGCCGGGTGTGGTTTCTGCTCGGGGCGGTCCTCATGGGCTTCTGGGTTGGGGTCATGCCGGGAACCGGCGCTACCCCGGCGTCGTTTCTGGGCTACGGGATGGCCCGCCAGTACTCCCGCAACCCGGAGCGGTTCGGCAAGGGGGCCATCGAAGGGGTGATGGCCCCGCAGGCGGCCGCTGACGCCGCGGGTATCGGGTCGCTCCTGCCCATGGTGACCCTGGGGGTTCCGGGCTCGCCGACGGCGGCGGTGATCATGGCCGGCCTCTTTATGTGGGGGCTGATTCCGGGGCCCAAGCTTTTCCAGGAGCGCCCCGACTTCGTCTGGGGCCTCGTGGGGAGCCTCTACGTCGGCCACCTGATCGGCTTCATCCTCTGCATCCTGGCCACGCCCCTGCTGGCGGCCATCATGCGGGTTCCTTACGCAATACTTACCCCCTTTATCGTCATGATCAGCATCCTTGGGGCCTATGCGATAAATAACTCGCTTTTCGACGTCTGGATTGTCTTAATCTTCGGGCTGGTCGGCTACGTTCTCCGGAAGCTCAAGTACCCGGCCGCCCCGCTGATTGTTGCCCTGGTACTGGGGGACCCGACCGAGTCGGCCCTGCGGCAGACGCTGATTATGGGGCACGGCTCCCCGGCTATCCTCTTCTCCCGGCCCATCTCGGGTCCGCTGATGGCCGTTGCCATCCTGCTCTTCATGCTGCCGGTTATCCGGTCGCTCGTCAGCAGGCGGCGGCCTCAGGTCCAGCAGGCCTCGTGAACGGCATATGGAGCAGGGTCCAGCGGGAAAGCGGGTTAGGACTCCGGCGACTCGTCCTCCCGCCGGCGCTGCTGGAGGCTCCGGAGGAACTCTTCCAGGTCCCGGAGGAGGGCCTCTTTGCTTGGGAGCTCTCCCGGGGGTTCCTCGGCCTCGGGCTGGGGGCTGACTCCCTCCTTTTCCTCCAGGGCCCGTACGTAGGCGGCCATCTCCGGGTTCTGGGCTATCGCCTCGTCGACCTGCCGGACAAACCGCCTGGCGGCCAGTTCCAGTTCCCAGAGGTCAAGCTCGACCCCCAGAAACGTGCGCACGGCGGTGAGAATTCCGTGAACTACCTTCGGATTCGAGGCGGTAGCCAGGTAGTGGGGCACGTTGCCCCAGATGCTGGCGGTGGGTATCCGGTTCCGGGTCAGGGCTTCGAAGAGGACCGAATGGATGCCGGTGGGTCCTTCATAGCGGGACCGGCGGACGCCCACGGACTCGAGCCGCTCGATGAGCTGCGGGCTGTTCGCCGAGCCGGTCAGCCGGACCGGGCCGGTGTGGGGAACGTCGGCCAAAAGCCCCCCGAGGGTCAGGACGAAGCGAACGTTGCAGACCCTCACCACGTGGAGGACGGCCTCGGCAAAAGCCTTCCAGCGCAGGCTCGGCTCAATCCCCACCAGGATGACCACGTCCTGACCCGGCAGGGCCCGGCGGGCGGCGAAAAAGTCGTTTTCCGGCCAGCGCACCTCCCGGCGGAAGGGCCCCACCTGCCGGACGACGGGCCGGACGACGGTGAAAACGTAAAAATGTTCGGGGTCGATGGCGGCGAATCGGCGGGCAGACCAGTACCGGACCAGGAATTTGGCCGCGGTGGTCGCCACCTCGGCGGCGTCGGGCCAGCCGGCGAACGCGGCGATCAGAATCGACTCTTCGAGCTCGGGCGGCTCAAAGAAGCTGAAGTACTCCGAAACCTCCATCCCGAGTCCATTATCCCCCGCCCTGCGGCCGGTGTCAATAGCGGCCCCGAGCCGCCTAAACCGTCCAGAAGGGCGAGGCCGTCGACCCCGGGAAGAGGATCACCCCGCCCCTTGGCTCCGGAAAGACGCCCGTAAACCGGTACCGCCGGTGGCGGAACACCTCGCTCAGCCGGCCTTCCTCCCACCGCGCCACCAGGCTCGGGGCCGGCCCCAGACCCGGATTGCTCACCACCCAGGCCCCCCGCCCATCCCAGGCCACCCCGACCCAGACCTGGCCGGGGACCGGGTCGGCAGCCAGCGCCAGGGCGTCCGGGGTCCAGCGGTAAAGGATGGCCTCCCGACCGCCGGTCCCAACCCTCGACGGCCTGAATCCGGCCACCAGGGCCTCAATCCCGTCCGGCCGGAAGGCCACGGCAATGAGGTCACCCTCCGGCTCTTGGTGGACGGGAATAAGGTCAGGCGCCCCCGGCTCGTAGCGGTAGAGGGCCCGGTTGCCCGCGACCAGGGCAAAGGCCCCCGAAGGGTGGAAGGCAATCGACCGCAGGTGGTGATAGGCAAACCCCACGGCTGACACCCGGCCGTCCTCGTAGCGGAGGGCCAGGCCGTCGTTGCCGGCTATCAGGGCATAGCGTCCGTCGGGCGACCAGGCCACCCGGCGGAGGGCGACGGCCGAAAAGAACGGCACCCGGTCCCAGGCGCCCCCTTCGAAGCGCAGGATGGTGCCGGCATTGCCGACCACCAGGGCAAACTGACCCGACGGATGCCAGTCTGCCCCCCGGAGGTTTTCCGCCGTCGGGGCCGGAATCGCCTCAATGTTCCCGGCACGCCAGCGCAGGGCCGTGCCGGCGTTCCCCACCATCAGGGCCTCTCGGCCCGCCGGCTTCCAGGCAACCCAGCGCGCCGGGTGGCGGCCGGGAAGCCGGACCCACCCGAAGCCGTCGGCTTGCCAAACCAGCAGCCTGGGCATCGGGGCGGATCGCCGGGGTCAGGGTCGCCGACCCAGGTAGCGCAGGAAATCGAGCTCGCCCGGCGAGCGGCCGAGCCGGGTCAGCATCATGGCCGCCTCGCTCCGGTGCTGGGTTGCGTGGTTGACCTGGTGGAGCATCGTCTGCCAGAGGGGAAAGGTGTGTTCCACGCCCCGGGTATCCCGGTAGGTCAGGAGCCGAACCAGAGCGTTTTCGTCGAGGCCGGCAAGAAAGGCCTGGGTCTCGGCCTCGACCTCTTCCCAGCGGCGGCGGAGGTCAGTCAGGTCGGCGAAGTCCGTCGGGCGGGGCAGGGCCGGGGGAGATTCCCCCAGCCACCGCCGGAGCCAGAGCCACTGGGCGCCAACCAGGTGGACGAGGGTGTCGTGGACCGAGTCGAAACTGCCCCCGAGCCGGGCGAAATACCCATCGGGGTCCAGGCCGGCCGCCGTGGCGAAGACCTGCCGGTTCGCCCAGGCGTTGTAGTCGTAGAGGGTCCGGATAACATCGACCAGCATGGTAGCCTCCTTCCGGTCCCAAGTATACCCTCCGGACCCTGGACCGGGGCCGCATGGGCCGTTTAAACTCGGGGTGGGGCCGTGATTCGGGTTGTCCACGTCTACAAGGACTTTCACCCGGTTCCGGGCGGCATCGAGGGCCACATCCGGGACCTCACGGTCCGGCTCCGCCAGCTCGGGGTCGATGTTTCGGTTCTGGTCACCTCGCCGGACCGGACCACCCGCCGTGAGACCTGGTTCGGGGTTCCGGTCACCAGGGCGGCCAGGATGGCCCACCTGGCATCGACTCCGGTCAGCCTGGCCCTCTTTCGGGAGCTGTGGCGAACCAGCGCCGACATCTATCACCTCCATTTTCCCTATCCGGTGGGGGAGCTGGCCTACCTGCTGCGGCCCCGGGGCCGACTCGTCATCACCTATCACAGCGACATCGTCCGCCAGCGGACCCTTCTTCGCCTTTACCGGCCGTTGCTGGGCCGGGTTCTCGCCCGGGCCGATGCCATTCTGGTGACCAGTCCCCAGTACCTGGCCTCGTCGCCCTTCCTGCAAGCGGTTGGCCCGAAGTGTCGGGTCGTTCCCCTGGGCATGGACGCGGGGCGGTTCGCTTCGGTCGAACCGGCCGCGGTTGACGCCTGGCGGGCAAAGCTCGGTCAGCCTCTCATCCTGTTTGTGGGCCGATTTCGTTACTACAAGGGCCTCGATTACCTTATCGCCGCCCTGCGCCTGGTGCCGGATGCCCGGCTGGCCCTGGTGGGGTCGGGCCCGGAGGAGGCCCGCCTGCGGCGGCTCGTCGGCGAGTACGGCCTCGAGTCCCGGGTGATTTTCGTGGGAGACGTCCCCGACGGGGAGCTACCGGCGGTCTACCGGGCGGCCGACGTCTACGTGCTGCCGGCCTCGGAGCGGTCGGAAGCTTTCGGGGTCTCCCTTCTCGAAGCCATGGCCGCCGGCCTACCGGTGGTTTCCACCGAGCTGGGCACCGGCACATCGTATGTCAACCGCCACGGTGAAACCGGCCTGGTGGTGCCCCCGCGGGACCCGGCGGCCCTGGCGGCGGCCATCACCGAACTGCTGGCCGACCCTGAGCGGCGCCGGGCCATGGGGGCGGCCGGGCGGCGGCGGGTCGAGGCCGAGTTCACCCTCGACCGCCTCGTAAAGGACGTCCTCCGGGTTTACGGCGAGGTTCTGGGTCGGCCGTTTTGACGGCTCCCGGAATCGCTCAGTATAATCAGCCAAAGCTTGCGGGACACGGTCCCGTCGGGACCGTGTCCCGACCCGGAGGGACGAAAGGAGGCTTCAGCTTGGGCCGCGGGATTTCCAGGCGGGAGTTCGTTGGGATGGGGCTGGTCGGTGGCGCCGGGCTTTTTCTGGGGGCGTGCGCCTCCCAGACCGGAGCTCCGGCTCCGGCCGGAAGCGGTCAGCCCGGGCCGACCGCCGTAACCCCGGTCAAGGTTACCTTCGGCGTTGTTACCGACAACCTCAACCACTGGCCGGTTTATATCGCCGAGGAAGAAGGCCTCTTTACCAGGTTCGGGGTCGAGTTTGACCGGGTCGTGACCCGGGCCTCGGCCAGCAGCGTTCAGCTCCTCTCCAGCGGCTCGGTCCCCGTCGCCACGTCGACGGCCGATGCGGTCATCGCCGGGGCGGCCAAGGGCGGAGGCGGGGTGGTCATTGTGGCCGGGTTCAACCGGGCCTATTACGTTCTCGTTGCCAGGCCCCAGATCAGGAGCTACGCCGACCTTAAGGGCAAGGTGATCGGGGTTTCGGCCCTGCGGGCGGGCGAAACGCCCCTTCTGCGCACCCTCCTGAGGGCCCGGGGCCTTTCGGAGGGCGACTACCAGATGGTCGTTGCCGGCGGCACCCCAGAGCGGGTGACGGCCATCCAGGCGGGCTCCATCGACGCCACGATGCTGACGCCGCCCCTGGACCTGCCTTTGATCCAGAAGGGCTTCACCCGGCTGGGGGCCTCAACCGAGGTCCTGCCCGACTTCGCCTTCCTGACCCTGGGGACCAACCGCTCGTGGGCCCAGGCCAATTCTGAGGCCCTGGTCCGGGTGCTGGCCGCCCTGACCGAGGCGACGGACTGGCTTCTTAACCCGTCGAATCGGGACCGGGCGGTTCAGATTCTGGCGAAGCGCCTGAACGTCTCCCCGGACGAGGCCCGGCAGACCTACGAGGGCACCGTCGCCGTCGACCCGCCCCTCTTTTACCGGAATATGGCGGTGACCGAAACGAGCCTCCAGAAGGTTCTCGAGTTCATGGTTGAGGACGGCACCATTCAGCCGTCCGAGGCCGACCCCAGGCGGTACCTGGACACCTCGTACCTGGACGAGGCCCTGCGCCGCCGGGGCGTAAAACGTTGAGTGAAACGGCTGGACCCATGGCCGAAGGCACCGTCAAAGCCCAGCGTTCGGGACCGGTCCGGCCCTGGTTGGCGGGGCTCCGGCCTCGGGGGCGGGGGTGGCGGGTTGTGCTTTCCGTGGTGCTGGTGGCGGTCCTCTGGGAGGTCAGCACCCGGACGGTCTTTACGAACCCGCTCATTATCGTGCCCCTCTCCCGGGTTGCCGAGAAGACGGCAACCCTGGCCACATCCGGGACCCTCTGGCGGGACATTTACACGAGCCTCTCGGAGTTTGCCCTCGGCTTCGCCATCGCCGTCCTGGTCGGGGTCACCGTCGGCACCCTGATGGCCGTAAGCGACGCCGTCCACGATTTTCTCACCCTCTGGGTCTCGGCCCTCTACGCGACCCCGACGGTGGCGGTCGCCCCCATTTTCATCATCTGGTTCGGAATCGGCTGGGAGTCAAAGATTGCGGTTGCCGCCCTGCTGGCCGTCTTCCCCATAATCATCAACACCGAGGCCGGAATCCGGGCCTGCGACCGGCACTGGCTCGAGGTGGCCCGGTCGTTCCAGGCCTCCGGCTTCCAGACCTTCCGGATGGTGCTCGTGCCGGCTTCCCTGCCCTTTATCATCGCCGGCCTCCGGCTTGCCGTGGGCCGGGCCCTGGTGGGGGTGGTCGTCGCCGAGTTCTTCGGGGCCCGGAGCGGCCTCGGCCTGCTCATCCTTTCGTCGTCGCAGGTCTTCGATACCGCCGCCCTGTTCATGGCGGTTATAATTCTCGCCGGATTCGGGGCGGTAATGGTGAGCCTGCTCGGCACCCTGGAACGGAAGCTTGCCCCCTGGCGGGCCCACGGCCATGACTGAACCCATTCTTGCCGTCGAACAGGTCACCAAGCGGTTCACCAGGAACGGAAAGACAACCGAAGTTCTTGACCAGGTAAGTTTCACGGTGGGCCGGGGCGAGTTCGTCGCCCTGGTGGGTCCGAGCGGTTGTGGTAAGACCACGCTCCTGCGCATCATTGCCGGGCTCGTGTCGCCTTCCTCGGGGGTGGTCAGGGTAAACGGCCGGATTGTTTTCGGCCCCGGTCCGGACCGGGCGATGGTCTTCCAGCAGGACTCCCTGTTCCCCTGGCGGACGGTCTTGCAGAACGTCCGGTTCGGCCTGGAGGTTCGGGGTGTAAGCCGTCGGCAGGCGGATGAGGCGTGCCTTCGGCTGCTCGAGCGGGTCGGCCTTAAGGGCTTCGCCGGCTACTATCCCCACGAGATTTCGGGCGGGATGCGCCAGCGGGTGAACCTGGCCCGGGCCCTGGCGGTGGACCCGGAAATCCTGCTCATGGACGAGCCGTTTGCCGCCCTGGATGCCCAGACCCGGGAATTGATGCAGATGGAGCTTTTGCGCATCTGGTCCGATGCCCGCAAGACGGTTATCTTTGTTACCCACCAGATCGACGAGGCCTGCTACCTGGCGGACCGGGTGCTGGTTATGGCTTCCCGGCCGGGCCGCATCGTCGAGGATATTCCCATCCGGATTCCGAGGCCCCGTCCGCTTCAGGTGAAGCGGACGGGCGAGTTCGGCAGGTACGTGGACCACATCTGGAGCCTGCTCGAGAAGGAGGTGAGGCAGGCCGCCCTGACCCTTCGTGCGGAAGACTGATCGCCGGGGGTTTCAGAGGCTGGCCATGCCCTTGCTATACGCTGTTGAGAGATTCGCCCAGGAGGCCGCACTGCCATGCCCTACACCATAAACCTCGAAGGCAAAGTCGCGATCGTTACCGGGGCCGGCCGCTACAACGGCATTGGGCGGGGAATCGCCCTGGCACTGGCGGACGCCGGGGCCGACGTGGTTGTCACCGCCCGCTACCGGCCGCCGGAAACCTACCCGGACTACGAGAAGGCGATGGGCTGGCGGGGGGTGGAGAGCGTCGCCGAGGAAATCCGGGCCATGGGCCGGCGGGCCCTGCCCCTCTGGGTGGACGTCACCGACCGGGACCAGGTTGTCCAGATGGTGGAGCGGACCCTGGCCGAGTTCGGCCGCATCGACATCCTGGTTAATAACGCCGCCGCCCCGAGGGGCCGCGACCGGGTGCCGGTGACGGAGCTCGAAGAGGAGGTCTGGGAGCAGGTTCTGAAGGTCAACCTTACCGGAACCTTCCTGTGTTGCAAATATGTCGCGCCCGTCATGGTCCGGCAGGGCCAGGGCGGCAAGATAATCAACATCTCGTCCATCGCCGGCCGCCGGGGCAACCCCCGGATGGGCGCCTACTCCACCTCGAAGTTCGGCCTCCAGGGCTTCACCCAGGTGCTGGCCATGGAGCTGGCCCCGTTCGGCATTAACGTAAACGCCGTCTGCCCGGGTTTGATCGAGACGGAGCGGATGTCCGACTGGGGAGCCTATGAAGCCCAGACCTGGGGCGTGAGCCTCGAAGAGGCCCGCAAGCGCCTGATCAACCAGATTCCCCTCCGGCGGACCGGTACGGTCGAGGATGTTGCCAACCTGGTGGTTTTCCTGGCCTCCGACCGGGCCAGCTACATCACCGGCCAGACGATAAACGTCTGCGGGGGCCGGGTTCTGAACTGATGACCTTACGGGGGCTCCGCCGCGCCCTGGGTCTTGCCCTGCTCGCCCTGGTCAGCGCCAGCCCCGCCGTTGCGGACAAGGATATTCCGAACGGGCGGTTTTTCACGGCCGCCGGGTCCGACCTGGGCTACTTCGTCGCCGACTGGGACGGCTACCCCTTCTGGTCGGCCTATCAGGCGGCCGGGGGCGAGACGGCCCTGGGCCGGCCGGTCAGCCGGCGGTTTTTGGCCGCGGGCGGCCTGGCCCAGGGGTTCGAGCGGGGAGTTATCGTGAGTCCGGGGGACGGCCGGACCTGGCGGACCCTTCAGGGCGGAAGCGTACCCGAATCGGCCCGCCGCCCGGAACCGGAGCCCCGGGTAAGTCTCCCCGCCGACGAGGCGCCCCACCGGGACCCGGTCGAATGGTGGTATTTCACCGGCCACCTGGCCGCGCCGGACGGCCGGGAGTTCGGGTTTGAGCTCACCTTTTTCCAGGTAGTCGGGCCGGGCGGCATCGCCGGCCACTTCGCCCACTTCGCGGTTTCGGTCCCGGACCGGGGCGCCTTCATCACCGACGAACGGTTTGGTCTCCCGGCCCGGGATCCCAGGCCCGGGGCGGTCGACCTGCAGCTCGGCGACTGGCAAATCCAGGGCGAAAACCGCTCCTACCACCTGGTCGCCGGAAATCAACTCGCCGGGTTCGACCTCCGGCTCGCCGAAGCCAAGCAGGCGGTGCTTCACGGCGACACGGGGCTGGTTTCTTATGGCCCGGCGGGCGACAGCTATTATTTTTCCCGCACCCGCCTCAGCGGGCAGGGTCGCATCCGGGTCGGGGACCGTGAGTTCCCGGTCAGCGTCCTTGCCTGGCACGACCGGCAGTGGGGCCGGTTTACCGCCCTCCTTGGGGGCGGGTGGGACTGGTTCTCGATTCAGCTCGACGACAGCACTGAGGTCATGCTCTACCTGGTTCGGCTGGCCCCTGGCCCGCCGACCGTAATCCACGGAACCTACGTGGATGAGTACGGGGTTGCGACCCCGCTGGCCCCGAGCGACTTTCGGGTTTCGGCCCTGGGCGCCTGGGCGAGTCCCCTGACAGGGGCAGTTTACCCCTCCGGCTGGCGGGTGGAGGTGCCCGGCCATGGCCTCGACCTGACCCTGACGCCGGCCATGCCCGGCCAGGAGTTTATAAGCCGGGCGTTCGGAATCGCCTACTGGGAGGGGAAGGTCGGGGTGTCGGGCCGGCGCGGCGAAACGGCAATTTCGGGCCGCGGCTATGTCGAGTTGACGGGTTATGCTATGATCCGTTAGACATCAGGCGGTTTCCTCCATCCGGCCCTGGCCGGACAGGAAGGGTGCAGAGGCTCGGTGACCGGCCTTAAGGCGGTGTTGAAGGCCCTGGGCCAGCACGGGCCGCTGGCGGCGGCGGTTTTAGCCCTGCTGGCCCTGGGCTTTGTCGTCTTCCGTCCGCCCCGGGCAGACGAACCGGCGGCGATGAGCACTTTCAGGCCGCCGCCGAACCGGGTTGCGTTTATGGCGCCGGCCAGTCCGCCCCGACCGGCGTCCCTCCAGACGCCCGAGGGCGTCGCCCGGGCGTACGTCCACGCCCTGGCGGACGGGAATCCAGAGGCGGTCCTCCGGCTGTCGCGCCCCGGCAGCCGGTCCGTTGACCTGACGCCGGGCTATGGGGTCCCCGGGTTCGGCCTGGTCTGGGTCGACATCTGGGAGGTGAGCCGGACGTCGGACCGGGTTGAATTCGGGGTTCGGGGGATGCTGGCCGACGGCGACCGGCAGGACCCGCCGGCCCGCCGACCCTTTGAGGGGCGGGTCACCGTCCGCTGGGCCGACGGCTCCTGGTACGTGGAGCGGGCGGAGCTGGCCAGCGGCCAGAGCTAGCGGGCCAGCACCGGCAGGAAAAGACAGCGGCGGGCCGGGTCAGCACACCCGGACACCGGGCTGACGGGGGTGGGCGAGGACGTCGGGGTTGGCGTCGCGGCCGGCTTCGTGTAGACGACAACGCCCCAGGGTGTGCTGTTCTGGTCGGGATCTGCCTGAATGGTGCTGGAGTTTCGGGGGCTTTGGGGATCCACGAAGCCGGCGAGGGCGATGTTGCCCCCGGCGCTCCCACCGCCGCCGACAACTATCAGGCGAGCGGACTGGCTGTCTGAGCCCGGGTACAGGGCTAGCCCATTGAACGGCGTCGGCGGGTTCGGGTTAAAGGTCGCCCCAAGTCGCTCCACCTGCTGGCCCGAAAGGTTGATTTTCCAGATGTCTTTGTCGGTCCCGCAGGCGACATAGAGGGTCAGGGTCTGGCCGTCGTAAACCATGGCGACCGGCCCATTCCCGACCTGGAACGGGGAACCCAAGGGCGCCAGATTAAAATCGAACTTCTCGACCTGATTCTGTCCGCTCCCGCCGGCTTGCTCCAGGACGAGAATCTGGTTTACCGGGTTGCCGACAGCCCTGACGGCCACCGGCTGTTCGCCCGTCTGGACTGTGCGGCTCATGACCACCCCGTACGTTATCGGACTCAGGACGGAGATGGTCCCCGGGGTAGCAGCGTCGCCCTGGGTGACGACGACGGCTCGGCCGTCGGGCAGAAAGTCGATGCCCCGGGGCGAGAGGCCGACGGCCGTCTCTGTTATGACCCGGCCGTTGCCGGTGTCGAAGATGCTGACCGTCCCGGCGGCCTGGTTTGAAACGTAGAGCCTGCTTCCGTCCGGGGAAACGGCCAGTTCCCGGGGGGTCCGGACCTGGCTGTCGGCCGGGCTTTTAAGCGGCCAGGTGGCCGTAACCTGCAGGGTTGCCAGGTCGATGACCGAGACCGAGTCGGCCTGGGAGTTGCTCACGTAGAGGCGGTCGCCGGCCGGGCTCAGAGCAAGGCCGAAGGGCTTGCAGTCGCCGCCGCAGTCGAGCGGGAGGGTGGTGAAGACGCTGGTGTTGGCGAGCTGGATTACGGCGACGGCATCCGGAGCTGCGGCCCGGTCGACGGCAACGAAGACCCACGGCCCGGCGTCGGGCAGGGAATCGCCCGAGGCAGACCGGAACGTCAGGACTCCCGCGGCGGCCGCGACCAGCAGGCCGGGTACCAGTATTAAACCGAGGACTCGACCGGCCGACAAGACTCAGCTCCGCTCTGCCCGCAATCGGGCCGTAAGGGTCAGGCTTAAAAGCCCCTTCTCACCCCCATTTTAAGCCGGCGGTGGGACTCTTCCCGGTACAAACGTACCCCCTCTCAATCATGGGCAACGGCCACCGCCCAAACCTGCCGGGCTCCCGCCCGGCGCAGGACCCGGGCCGCCTCGGTCACGGTGGCCCCGGTGGTGACCACGTCGTCCACAAGCCAGACGGTCAGCCCCCTGACAACCGCCGGGTCGGGACACCGGAAGGCGTCCCGGACGTTTTCCCGGCGGGCGGCCGCATCCAGACCCACCTGGGGCGCCGTCGGCCGGACGCGAATCAGGGCGCCCGGGAAATCCCTTACGCCAAGGCGAGTCCCAAGCTCGGCTGCCAGGAGGGCCGACTGGTTGTAGCCGCGAAGGCGCTGGCGGGACGGGTGAAGGGGCACAGGCACGATTACGCCGGGTGCTGGCAGGTCCGACAGGGGCCCCAGAACCAGAAGGTCCGCGAGGGGTCGGGCAAGGCCGCGGCGGTTCTGGTACTTCAGTGCGCGTACCGCGGCCGCAAGGGGCCCGGCGTAGAGGCCTGCAACCGCCTGGCCGGCCAGGGGCGAACGGCTCCGACACGGCGGATGGGTCGCCCCGGTCGGTGCCGGGCGTTTACAGGCCGGGCAGACCGGGTGCCACGGTTCCACCGCGGCCTGGCAGGCCGGGCAGAAGAGGGTACCCGGACGCCCGCAGGCACAGCACCGGGGCGGCAGGACCAGGTCGAGGAGGGACCGCAGAAGGCTCAGGGGTGTCAGCGGGGGCGGCGGCGCTCCCCCCGTCCGGCCGCGGGACGGGGCTGGGCCCGACGGGTTGCCCGACGCTCAGCTTCAGGCGTCCAGACGTAGATGAGCCGCCAGTGGGGCCGACTGTACTCCTGGCCGGTGAACTCGAAGCCGGCCAGATCCTCGAAGACCTCCCGCCACTGGGTCTGGTCGGCCCGGACCTTTACGGTTACGCTCGTCGGGCGGGTCAGGTGGATGAGCTCCCGGACAAGCCGCTTAATGGCGCCGGGCTTGAATTCATCCCCAATGCTGCCGGCATCCCGAATGGTCACCGACCCGTCGACCCGAGTGTACCACTCGATAAAAGCCTCGACCTTCGGCTCCGGCAGGCGCGGGTCGCGGCGTTCGAGGATGAGAAGCTCGTTGCGGGCAATGGCATCCTCGAACTTCTTTTTGCTGCCCTTGCCTTCGGGGCTTGCCAGGGTCGACTTAACGGATTTTTTTAACAGTTCGATATCGCCCGGTTCGGCGAGCCTGATAAAATAGCCAGCTTCTTCCATGCGACCGCTCCGAGAGCGCCGGCAGGACTTACCCCCGATCCCGTTTGTTAAATTATACTATTTACTGGGGTGGCCGTGCGGTCACCCGGCAGCCAGTCATCCGGTTGAATCTTCTTCTGGTGGGAGGTGTGTGACCGTGCGGATCGCTCAGGTAGCTCCCCTCTGGGAATCTGTTCCACCAACCGCCTACGGCGGAACTGAAAGGGTCGTTCACTGGCTTACCGAGGAGCTCGTTCGGCGCGGCCACGAAGTGACCCTCTTCGCCAGCGGCGACTCGGTAACGTCCGCCAAACTGGTTCCCGTCGCCCCCAGGGCCCTCTGGCACGACCCCGAAATTGAAGACCCCTTTACCTGGGTCATCCGGGAACTGGGAATGGTCTTCGAACAGGCGGATCAATTTGACATAATCCATTCGCACGTGGATTATTTTGCCTTCCCCTTCGCCCGCCTGGTCAAGACGCCGGTTGTCCACACCCTCCACGGCCGCCTTGACATCCGGGACCTGCCGGCCGTTTACGGGCGGTACCGGGACCAGGCCTTCGTTTCGATTTCGAATTCCCAGCGGGCGCCCCTTCCCTTCCTTAACTGGGTTGCGACGGTCTACCATGGCCTGGACCTCCGGGAGTATCCCTACGGCCCTGAACCTGAGGATTTCCTGGTCTTCGTCGGCCGGATCTCCCCGGAGAAGGGCCTGCACTGGGCCATCGAAATCGCCAAGCGGTCGGGCCGGCGGCTGGTTATTGCGGCCAAGCTCAATACGAAGCATCCGCCGGACGTCGAGTATTTCGAAAAATATATTCGCCCCGAGCTCAGCCATCCCCTGGTCGAGTTCATCGGGGAGGTGAATCAGGCCGAGAAGGTCGAACTGCTGAGCCGGGCCTACGCCTTCCTCTTTCCCATCGACTGGCCGGAGCCCTTCGGCCTCGCCCCCATCGAGGCCCTGGCCTGCGGCTGTCCGGTCATCGCCCGCCGCCGGGGGTCGGTGCCGGAGCTGATGCGGGACGGGCTGACCGGCTACACGGGAGAGACCCTGGAGGAGCTAACGGCCGCGGTTAGCCTCATTGAGAAGGTCGACCGGGCGGCCTGCCGCCGGTACGTGGCCGAGCGATTCAGCGTCCAGCGCATGGCCGACGACTACGAGCGGGTCTACACCCGCCTGATCCTCGGGTCCGCGCCGGGCGCCGAGGCCAGGCCTCCTACCCGCGAAGCTCCGGTGCTCCGGTTCGGTAGCTAGCGAGAAAATCCCGGGCGTACTCGTCGAGGGCGCCCGCCTGGATGGCGGCCCGGGCGCCCTCGACCAGCCGCTGGAGGAACCTGATATTGTGGATGGTCGCCAGGCGGGGTCCGAGCATTTCGCCGGCGTTGAAGAGGTGGCGCAGGTAGGCCCGGCTGAACCGGCGGCAGGTGTAGCAGTCGCAGTCGGCCTCAATGGGGTTAGGGTCATCCTTCAGGGCCGCGCTTCGCAGATTCAGGCGACCCCGGCGGGTATAGGCGGCACCGTGGCGGCCGAGCCGGGTGGGGGCCACGCAGTCAAAGAGGTCGATGCCCCGGGCGATGCCGGCCAGCAGGTCCTCGGGCTCGCCGATGCCGAGCAGGTGTCGGGGCTTGCCTTCGGGCAGCCAGGGAATCACCCACTCGATGATGCGGTGCATATCTTCCTTGGACCGGCCGAGGGACCCGCCGATGGCGTAGCCTTCAAAGGGCAGGCTGGCGATAAACCTGGCGCTGGCCTCCCGGAGGTCCCGGTAGGCCCCGCCCTGAACGATGCCGAAGAGGGCCTGGTCGGACCGGGTCCGGGCCGCCAGGGAGCGGAGGGCCCAGCGGTGGGTGCGCTCCAGGGCCTGGCGGGTGTAGGCGTAGTCGTGGAGGGGCGAGGTGCACTCGTCGAAGGCGAGGATGATGTCCGCCCCCAGCTTCTCCTGAATTTCGATGGATTTTTCCGGGGTAAACCGGTGCCGCGAGCCGTCGAGGTGGGAGGTGAACGTCACCCCGTCCTCGTCGATAGATACCAGGCGGGGCTTCACCGGCCGGCGGGGGGTCTCGACGTCGAGACCCGGGAACGTTTTGGCGACCTTGCCCACCCCGTGTTCTAAGGCGAAACCCAGGCTGAAAACTTGAAACCCGCCGCTGTCCGTCATCATCGGCCCATCCCAGCCCATGAACCGGTGCAGGCCCCCGAGGCGGGCCACCAGGTCCGGACCCGGCCGCAGGTAGAGGTGATAGGTGTTGGCCAGGATAATCTGGGTCCCGGCGGCCCGGACCTCGTCCGGGGCAAGGGTCTTCACGGCTGCCTGGGTGGCGACAACGACCAGGGCCGGCGTTTCAACCTCGCCGTGGGGCGTTAAAAGCCGGCCCACCCGGGCCGGCCCCGGACCGGCGGCAACCACCTGGAATCTGACCACCATAAGCCCAAACTTGATTTTAACCGCCGGGCTGCGTCCCACGGAGCAACTTGCCGGCTTCGGCCGGCGGGTCTTCCGCGGGTGTACAAAGCGTGCGAAGTGTCTTGGTGCACTTTGCACGTACCAGGTTGACCGGCATCGGGCTTAAATTGTGCTCAGGAACCATGCCCGGAAGGAGGCACCCGATGACCGCGACCGGAACAGGAGACTTCGCCGGATACGGCTGTGAAGATGCCGCTGGGTTGCTCGGGCGGGCCGTTGCGCACCTGTTTCTCGGCCAGCCGGTCGAGGCGGAAAGGCTTCTGCGGGCGGCGGTCCGCCTTGCTCCGGAACTGGCGGCCGCCCACGCCTACCTGGGCGCCGCCCTGCTGGCCCAGGGTCGGGAGCGGGCCGCCCGGCGGGCCCTGGAACGGGCGGTTCGGCTCGACCCGTCAGATTTTGTCGTAAGGACCCAGCGGGCAAGATATTTCCTCGCCGGCGGCCGCTACCGGGAAGCCTTCATCGAGCTGGCGGTCGCCCTGTGGCGGGCCCCCGACCCGGGCTCCCGGCAGCTGGTTCGGGACCTGCTCCGGCAAATCCTCGCCATTTACCGGCCCCTTTGGGACGACCAACCGTCCCGTTGTCCGGGCGTGCGGCCTTCAGCGGGGCTTTAGGTAAATTTGAGGCCGGCTCTACGACCTCCATAAGCCGGCTTAAAGGTCAGGGCGGAAACTCGAAGCGGCGGCCGTAAGATGGTCACCTTAGCCATCATCGCCCACGACGGGAAGAAGGCGGACCTGGTGGCCTGGGCCACGTTCAACCGGGAAGTACTGGCCCGCTGCCGCCTCCTGGCTACTGCCGGCACGGCCCGCCTGCTGCGGGAAAAGGTCGGCCTCGAGGTCGAGGCCGTTCGGGCGGGCCCGGAGGGGGGCGACATCCAGGTGGGGGCCCTCGTCGTCGAGGGGCAGGTCGACGCGGTCATATTTCTGGTTGACCCGATGGATAAACATCCGCACGAGCCGGATATCGAGGCCCTCCTGCGCCTCTGCAACGTCCACGAGGTGCCCCTGGCCACCAACGTGGCAACCGCCGACTGCGTCATGGTGTGGCTGGCAAAGCAGGGTGCCGCTGCGGCGAACATCCCCCGGGGAGAATAGAATTGGCCACTTTGCACAAAGAATCGCCGACAGATTGTGCAGTTTTTATTATCAGCTGTGCACAAAAGTTGTTAGTCAAATTTGGCGACGATGTCCATACCTGTCGGATCGGATTCGGTTCAAAATCGTTTCCGAAAGCTCCGGATGCCGGCGTAGCGGAGCCAGGTAACTCGAAAGGAGGTCATAAGGAATGCCGGAGATAAATGCGGGTGATACTGCCTGGGTGCTGGCATCAGCGGCCCTGGTAATGATCATGACGCCCGGCCTGGCCCTCTTTTACGGCGGCCTGGTCCGGGACCGGAACGTAATCTCCACCCTGATGCACAGCTTCTTTATCCTGGCCCTGGTCAGCGTCCAGTGGGTGGTTATCGGCTACAGCCTGGCCTTTGGGCCCGACCACTTCGGGATTATCGGCGGCCTGGATTGGGTCGGGCTGCACCGGGTTGGGGCCGAGCCGAACCCGGACTACGCCCCGACCATCCCTCACCTGGCCTTCATGGCCTTTCAGATGATGTTTGCAATTATTACCCCGGCCCTGATTACCGGGGCCTTTGCCGAGCGCAAGCGGTTTAAGGCCTTTGTCTTTTTCAGTATCCTCTGGGCGACCCTGGTTTACGACCCCGTCGCCCACTGGGTCTGGGGCGTCGGCGGGTGGCTGCGGAGTCTGGGCGCCCTCGACTTTGCCGGCGGGACCGTGGTTCACATTTCGTCGGGCGTCTCCGGCCTGGTTGCCGCTCTTGTCCTCGGGCCACGCCTCGGCTTCGGGGAGAAGCCCCTTGAGGGCCACAACCTCACCCTGACGGCCCTTGGCGCCGCCCTCCTCTGGTTCGGCTGGTTCGGGTTTAATGCCGGGAGCGCCCTGGGGGCGGGCCCCCTGGCGGCCTCGGCCTTCGTCGTGACCAACACCGCCGCGGCGATGGCCGCCCTCACCTGGATGTTCACCGGCTGGGTCCACCAGGGGCGGCCGAGCTTGGCCGGCCTCTGCGCCGGGGCGATTGCCGGCCTGGTGGCCATAACCCCGGCCAGCGGCTACGTCGAGCCGGGCGCGGCCATTATCATCGGACTGGTTGCCGGTTTCGTCTGCTACTGGGCCGTCTACCTGACCAAGAGCCGGTTCCGGGTTGACGATGCCCTCGACGTCTTCGGGGTGCACGGCATCGGCGGCCTGTGGGGCGCCCTGGCCACCGGGCTGTTCGCCACGACGGCCGTTAACGCGGCCGGGGCCAATGGCCTCCTCTTCGGCAACCCGGCCCAGCTCGTCTATCAGGCCATTGCGGCCGGCTCGACCTTCGTGTATGCCGCTGTGATGACGTGGGGCATCCTTAAGGTGCTCGACCTGGTCATCGGCATCCGGGTGGAGGAGCAGGAAGAGGAGGTGGGCCTCGACGTCAGCCAGCACGGGGAGCTGGCTTACCGGCCGTAATCCGGGCCTGCCAGTTCCCGACGGCTGCCCGGCGGCCCCACGGGGCCGCCGGGCAGCGCTTTCAGTCCTCGGCTTCCCGTTCGACCCGGGCCCGGGCGGCCTCGGCGATGATCTGCTGGGCCAGGTGGGGCGGCACCTCCTCATAGTGGCTGAACTCCATCTCGAAGGTGCCCCGGGCCTGGGTCATGGACCGGAGTTCGGTGGCGTAACGGCGCATCTCGGCGTAGGGAACCAGGGCCTCGATGGTGGTCTTCCCGTCGGCGGAGCTCATGCCGAGGACACGGCCCCGGCGGGTGTTGAGGTCACCCATGACGTCGCCGGTGTACTCGTCGGGAACGGTCACCCGCACCCGCATGATCGGTTCCAGGAGCACCGGGTTGGCCTGGGCCATACCCTTCTTGAAGGCCTCCCGGCCGGCGATCTGGAAGGAGATATCGGAAGAATCGACGGGGTGGTAGGACCCGTCGTAAAGGGTGACCCGGACGTCCACCACGGGGAATCGAGCCAGAACGCCCTCCTGGAGGGCGGCCCGGACCCCCTTTTCAACGGCTGGAATGTACTCCTTGGGGACGGCCCCCCCGAAGATTCGCTCCTGGAACTCGAAGCCGGAACCCCTGGGCAAGGGTTCAAGCTCCAGGAAGACGTGGCCGTACTGACCCCGGCCGCCGGTCTGCTTTTTGTGCTTGTGCTCGGCCTTGACCGGCCGGGTGATGGTCTCCTTGTAGGGGACCTTCGGCAGTTCGGTGCGGACCTCAACCCCGAACTTGCGCTTGAGCTTATCGACGGCCACGTCGATGTGCGACTCTCCCATCCCGCCCAGCAGGATTTCGTTGGTATCCGGCTCCCGCCGGATCCGGAGGGTGGGGTCCTCCTCGACAAGGCGGGTGAGGGCCGGGCCGAGTTTGTCCAGGTCGGCCTGGGTCTTCGGGTGAACGGCCGCGTAGAAGGACGGCTCGGGGAAGCTGATCCCCGGCAGGAGCAGGGGCCGGTCCCTGGTGGCCAGGGTATCGCCGGTGGAAGTCTCGGCCAGCTTGGCCACGGCGGCGATGTCGCCGGCAATGACCTCGGCCGTCGGCTCCTGGTGCTTGCCCCGCAGGAAGAACACCTGACCGACCCGCTCGTCCCGGCCCTTGGTGGCATTCCAGACGTGGGAATCCGAGCGGAGGACGCCGGCGTAGACCCGGAAGTAGTTGAGCCGGCCGACATAGGGGTCGGCCGTAGTTTTGAAAACCAGGGCGGCCAGGGGCGAAGTCGGGAGGGGGTCAAGGGCCTCCTCCTGGCCGGTCAGCGGGTTCTGGGCCGTGACAGGCCCGGCATCCACGGGCGAAGGCATCACCTTGACAATGAAGTCGATAAGGGGGGCAACGGCCCGGTTGAGGAGGGCGCTCCCAACCAGGACCGGGACCACCTGCCCGGACCGGACGGCCGCGGTCAGGGCCCGGTCCAGTTCCTCGGCCGTAAGCTCTTCGCCCTCGAGGTACTTGTTGAGAAGCTCGTCGTCGGCCTCGACCACGGCTTCGACGAGCTTTTCCCGGTACTCCTGAACCTGGGCACTCAGCTCGGCCGGGACCGGGCCGCCGGCCGGGTTTGCCCCGTCGTAGGTCCGCAGGGCGATCAGGTCAACAACGCCCTTGAAGTCGGCCTGACTGCCGACAGGGAGCTGGACGGGGATGCAGCGGCGGCCGAACTTTGCCGTCAGGGATTCAACTGCCCGCCAGAAATCGGCGTTCTCCCGGTCAACCTTGTTGACAAAGACGACCCGGGGCAGGCCCCGCTCATCGGCCAGCTTCCAGACCATCTCAGTGCCGACCTCAACCCCGGCCACGGCGTCGACAACAATGACCGCCCCGTCAACGACCCGCATCGCGCTGATGGCCTCGCCGATGAAGTCGAAATAGCCGGGGGTATCAATGAGGTTAACCTTGATGCCGTGCCAGTCGAAGGGCAGCATGGAGAGGTTAACCGAGATGCGGCGGCGGATCTCGTCGGGGTCATAGTCGGAGGTGGTGGTTCCTTCCTCAACTTTGCCCAGGCGGCTGATAACCCCGGCGGTAAAGAGGATGGCTTCGGAGAGGGAAGTCTTCCCTGACCCGCCGTGACCGAAAAGGCCGACGTTGCGGATCTGGTCCGGACGGTAGGTTTTCATGGTCGATTTCTCCCCCGCAGTTTAACCCAGTAATCAATTTTAGTTGCGGGCCGAAGCGGCCCGCAAACATCAGGCATCGGGGTCGGGGAGGGGATGGAACCGGCGGTGAGCCTCCCGGGCTGCCCGGTCGGCCAGGTTGACATAACGATTTGTGGTTTGGAGGGACTCGTGGCCCAGGAGGACCTGGATGGCGGCGGGGTTGGCGCCTTCCTCGGCGAGGTAGGTGGCGAAGGCGTGGCGGAAGGTGTGGGGGGTGATGGGCACATTGATTTTAAGGCGGGCCAGGTAGTGGCGCAGGCGGGCCTCGACGTAATTGGGGGAGATGCGGGGGTCGCGGTCGTCGGCCCGGCGGCCCCGGTAGGGGATGAAGAGGGCCGGAAAGTTGTCGGTGCGGGTGGCCAGGTAGCGGTCGAGGTGGTGGCGGGCCCGGGGGGTCAGGTAGACGAAGCGCTCCTTCTTGCCCTTGCCCCGGACGAAGATTTCGCCGTCGGACCCCACCTGGTTGCGGTTCAGGCTGCACAGTTCGGAGATGCGCATGCCGGTGGCAAAGAGGACCTCCAGGATGGCCCGGTTCCGGAGGGCGACGTTGGGGTCGGCCTCCAGGTACGAGGGCGCCTCGAGGACCCGCAGGAGGTCGGCCAGGTCGGGAACCCGGGGGTGGGGACGCTCGGCCCGGGCAAGCTTCACGGCATCGGGGGGAACCGGGACGGGGTAGTCGATTTCGACCAGGAACCGCAGGTAGGTTCTGAGGGCCGAGAGGGTTCGGTTGACGGAGCGGGCCTTGAGGCGGTCCTTTTGAGGCCGGTCTTCCAGGAGTCGGACGTGCTCGGGGTCAGCGAGGGCGGCCTTGAAGCGGGTGACGGTGAGCTTATCGACCCGGTCGAAGGGGATGCCGGCCAGGGCGAGGAATCGGGCGAAGAGGGCCAGGTCGCGCTGATAGTTGTAGACGGTGCGGGGGGAGTAGCCGTTGGCCCGGAGGTGAAGGAGGAAATTTTCGAGGTGGGGGAGTGCGGGGGTCGTGTGGGCGGTCACGGGGATCCTCCTTGAAAGTGTAAATTGCGTATAATCAGCATTAGCCGTAATTAATATCCCTCGGGCGGGAGCCCCCCGGCAAGCCCTTTATCCACAGGTTCCCGCGCCGGCCCCAATCCTGCCGGCCCCGTCGGGACCCCAGGCATCGGGCCCCGCTTGACCCGCCGGCGTCGCACGGCGGCCAACGGGCGGCGCAGGGCGGCCGGGTTACCGGGCTCCCCAAGGGGCTTGACCGTTTATCCCGCTCAAGCGCCGGCTCAGGCGCAGGCCTTCGGACCCGTTCGCGGCTCATTCGGCGCCTCGCTCCGCCCGGCCAAAGATATTTATGTCAAATATTTCCGCCGGCCGGGGCGGATCGGGTATACTAGGTTCTGAACAGTTCTGAGGTCAGGAGCGAGACCGTATGCCCCGAACCAGGTCGGCTATCAAGCAACTGCGCAAGAGCGAAAAGCGCCGGCTGCGCAACCAGAGCTACAAGTCCCGGGTCAAGACCTACATCAAGAAAGCCCTCGCTGCCATCCAGTCCGGGAGCCAGGCGGTGGCCGAGGCCGCCGTCCGGGAGGCCGTCAGCATCATCGACCGGACCGCCGAGCGCGGGGTTTTCCACCGGAACAAGGCCGCCCGCCTCAAGTCCCGGCTGATGGCCAAGTTCAACGCCGCCTTCGGCCGCTGAGCCCGTGGGGCAGGTTCGGCCCTTCGTCGGCCTCCGCTACGACCCGGCCCGGGTCGGCGGCCTCGACCGGGTTGTCGCCCCGCCCTACGACATCATCCCACCCGAGCAGGCCCCGGAATTCTTCAACCGGAGCCCTTACAACATCGCCCGCATCGAACTTGCCCGCCTCCTTTATCCCGAGGCACCGGCCCCCTATGAGGTCGCGGCCGCGGAGCTCCGCCGCTGGCAGGCCGAAGGGGTGTTGCGGCCCGACCCGACCCCGGCCTTCTACGTTTACACCCTCAGCTTCGAGCACGCCGGCCGCCGGTTCGACCGGCTCGGCCTGGTGGGAATGGTCCGGATATCGGAAGGGGAAAACGCCTCGGTCCTTGCCCACGAGCGCACCGTTGCGGCGACCGTGGCCGACCGGCTCGAACTTCTCCGGGCAACCCGAACGGCAACCAGCCCCCTCTTCGGCCTGGTTCTGGACGGCGGGGCCTTCGGGGCCGAGCTCCGGCGGGCGGCTGCCCTCAGCCGGCCCGGGGCCGAGGTTGCTGACGGGGCGGGGGTTCACCGCCTGCGGGTCCTGGCCGAACCCGACGCCCTCAGCCGGCTGGTCGGGGTCCTGGAAGACGCCCGGGTCCTGGTGGCCGACGGCCACCACCGCTACCGGGCGGCCGGTTTGTTCCGGGACGAGAACCGCCGGCGGCTCGGGGAACGGCCCCGGGCGGCCTGGAATTACGCTTTGATGGTCCTCTACCCGGTGGAGGACCCCAGCCTGGTCATCCTGCCGACCCACCGGCTGATCCCGGCGGGGCCAGACCCGGCCGTCATCCGCCGCCTGGAGACCTGGTTTGAGGTCCGGCCGTTTCCCGGAACTCCCGCCGACCTGCTCGCCCGGCTGGCCGAGTCAGACCGGCCGGCCTTCGGGCTTTACGGCCCGGGCGGCCTCTACCTGCTGACCCTCAAGGCTGACCCGGCCGCGGCCTGGCCCTCGGACCGACCGGCCGCCTGGCAGGCCGTTGACGTGGGCATCGCCCAGGTTCTGATTATCGAGGGGGGATTCGGCGTTGACGACCCCGGCCGGCTGGGCTACACCCGGGACGCCGCCGAAGCCGTGGCGCAGGTGGACGCCGGCCGCTACGGGTGGGCCGTTCTCCTCCGGGCGCCGACCCCGGCCCAGGTGATGGCCCTGGCCCGGGCCGGGGTGGAGATGCCCCCTAAGTCCACTTATTTCTTCCCGAAGCCCCTCTCCGGGCTGGTTCTGGCCGCCCTGGACCAGGACCTTTAATTAGCTTTATAATTTAAAGTGATTCCTGGCCGGGGGGAAATTCGGGATGGCTGACCAGATTCAGGGCATCCACCACGTCACGGCCATTGCCGGCGACGCGAATCGCAACATTGACTTCTACACGCGGGTTCTCGGCCTGCGCCTGGTGAAAGTCACGGTCAACTTCGACGACCCGTCGGCCTACCACCTCTACTACGGCGACGAACTGGGCCGGCCCGGAACCATCGTTACCTTCTTCGTGTGGCCGGACCGGATTCCCGGCCGGCCGGGCGCCGGGCAGGTGACGGCCGTCGCCTTTTCGGTACCGGCCGGAAGTTTCGGCTACTGGCAGGAGCGGTTCAGGGCCCACGCCGTCCGCTTCGAACCGCCGGCCGAACGGTTTGACGAGACGGTCCTCACTTTCTACGACCCCGACGGCCTCAGGCTGGAGCTGGTCGCCGCCCCCGATGCGGACACCCGGGAGCCGTGGGCCCGGGGGCCTGTGCCCGCCGAGCACGCCATCCGGGGCCTTCACAGTGTGACCCTTACCGAGGGGGCCCTTGAGCCGACGGCCGGCCTGCTGACCCGGCTGATGGGCTTCCGGCTTACGGCGGCCGACGGCAGCCGCTACCGTTTCGCCACCGGCCCGGGCGGGCCGGGTTCGGTGGTTGACGTGGAAGTCAGGCGGGAGCTTTTCCGGGGGCGGGTTGGGGTCGGGACGGTCCACCACGTCGCCTGGCGGACGGGGACCGACGAGACCCAGCTCGGGTGGCGAAGCCGGCTCCTGGCGGCCGGCTACCAGGTTACCCCGGTGCGGGACCGGCTGTACTTTCGGTCCATTTACTTCTTCGAGCCGGGCGGGGTCCTCTTCGAAATTGCCACCGACCCGCCGGGATTTACCGTCGACGAAACCGCCGAAGCCCTGGGGACGGGTCTGCGGCTGCCGCCCTGGCTGGAACCCCGGCGGGCGGAAATCGAAGCGGCCCTGCCGCCGCTGACCCTGCCGGTCGAACCGGCCCGGACAACGTAATTGTGTAAACATTATGTCAATTCGCCGGGTTGTCCGGGCGCGCCGTTTCCGGGTATAATGCTGGCTGGTGGTCCCCGGGTTGGGGGCCGGCCGTCTTCATTACCTGTCAAGTTAACGGTGGCCCGTCATGTATGCGGTTATTGAGACTGGAGGCAAGCAGTACCGGGTTCAGCCCGGGGATACCCTGCTGGTGGAGCGTCTGGAGGCGCCGGTGGGCAGTCAGGTCGAGCTTGACCGGGTGCTCATGGTTGCCCCCGATTCCGGGCCGCCCCTGGTCGGACGCCCGCTGGTGGCCGGCGCCAGGGTCCGGGCCCGGGTGGTCGCCCAGGAGAAGGGCCGTAAGGTCATCGTTTTCAAGTTCAAGGCGAAGACCCGCTACCGGCGGAAGCAGGGGCACCGCCAGCGCTACACCCGGCTTGCCATCGAAGAAATTCAGGTTGGTGAGGTGAATCAGAATGGCCCATAAGAAGGGTGGCGGTAGCACCCGCAACGGCCGCGACAGCATCTCAAAGCGGCTCGGCGTGAAGCGTTTCGACGGCCAGTTTGTCCGGGCCGGGGAGGTTCTCGTCCGGCAGCGGGGAACCCGGATCGTGCCGGGCCGCAACGTCGGCCTCGGCCGGGATGATACGCTTTTTGCCCTGCGGGACGGCATTGTGAAGTTCGACTTCCAGGCCCGGGACAAGAAGCGGGTGAATGTCATTCCGGCACCGGCGACGGTACAGGTATGAAGCCGAAAATCCATCCCCAGTACTACCCCGAAGCGCAGGTAATCTGCGCCTGCGGCAACACCTTCACCACCGGCTCGACCAAGCCGGTCCTCCGGGTCGAGGTCTGCAGTCGCTGCCACCCCTTCTTCACCGGTGAGCAACGGATCGTTGACACCGCCGGCCGGGTCGAGCGGTTCCTCCGCCGGTACGGCCGCGAGCCGGAACCGCAGGCCGAGGGGACCGGCGGCTAAGCCGCCGGCATCGGGGCTGGCCTGATGGCCGCCGAATCGAGCCCCCGGCCCTTTTATTACGGCGGGCAGGCCCTCATTGAGGGGGTCATGATCCGGGGCCGAACCCACTGTGCCGTGGCGGTCCGGCGGCCCGATGGGACGATCTTTGTCCAGACCTGGCCCCTCGACTCCTTTATCGTCAAGAGCAGGCTTGCCCGGCTACCCTTCATCCGGGGCATCTTTGTCCTTTACGACACCCTGTACCTCGGCATCAGGGCGCTGAGCCTCTCGGCTGCCGTTGCGGCCGGCGAACAGGCCGAAGTGGCGGCGGCTGTAGTCTGGCCGGTCCTGATCACTTCCCTGGCCGTGGCCCTGACTGCGTTTTTCATGGGTCCGGCCCTCCTTGCCCACTGGCTGGCGGCTCTCCTGCCCGACCCTGTTCTGCTCAATCTGGCTGAGGGGGTTGTCCGACTGGGCCTGCTCATCGGCTATATTGCCGCGATCGGCCGGCTACCCGAAATCCGCCGGGTCTTTGCCTACCACGGGGCCGAGCACCAGGCCGTCCACGCCTTCGAGGCCGGGGTTCCCCTCGAGCCGGAGCTGGCGGGCCGGTTCCCGACGGCCCACCCCCGGTGCGGGACCGCCTTCCTGCTGACGGTGATGGTGGTGGCGGTTTTCGTCTTCGCCTGGCTGGGGGATCCGCCCCTTCTCCTGAGGCTCCTTTCCCGGGTGGTCCTGGTTCCGGTCATTGCCGCCGTGGCCTACGAGGTGATCCGTTTCGGGGCGGCCCACCTGGGGAACCCGGTCGTCCGGATGCTGGTGGTCAACCCGGGCCTCTGGCTCCAGCGGCTCACGACCCGGCCGCCAAAACCGGACCAGGTCGAGGTGGCCCTGGCGGCCCTGAAGGCGGCCCTGCGGGCCGACGCCGTCCCCGACCGGGTCTAGTCGACCCGGTACCCGAGGCGGGCCAGGAGGGTTCGGGGGTTTTCTTCCAGGACGGCCGCCAACTCGTTGGGCTCGAGTCCGGCGCCGAGGGCGACCGTCCGGGCAAACTCCGGCGTCATCAGGTCGGCGGGGTCGTGGGCATCGGAGTTCAGCACGAGCCGGGCCCCGGCCCGGCGGGCCACCCGGACGACGTGGCCGTTGGCCAGGGAATGGCCCCGGCGGGCGGAGATTTCGAGAAAGACGCCGCTGGCCGCAGCCAGGGCGGCCTCTTCCTCGGTCAGGAGACCGGGGTGGCCCAGGATGTCGACATCCGGACAGCCCACGGCCGCCCGATTTGTTCCGGGGATGACCGGCTCCACGGGCGTCTCCCCGTGGACGACGACCAGGGCACCCAGGGCCTTGGCCCGCCGGGCCAGCTCGGGGATGGCCGCCGGCGGCAGGTGGGTGAGTTCCACCCCGGGGACTGCCACAATGCCCCACTCCCGTCTTATCAGTTCACAGTCGGCCTTTAACCGTTCGATTACCCACTCCAGGTTGCCCGGCCCGGCGTGGTCGGTAATGCCGATGGCCCGGTAGCCCCGGACAACAGCCCGCCGCGCCAGCTCCACCGGCGATAGGGAGCCGTCAGAGTAGAAGGTGTGGGTCTGGAAGTCGTAGACCAGCCCTAGCCTCCGAGGGTGACCGTCAGGGTCTGCTCCTGGCCCCGGCGCCAGACCCGAATATCCAGCTTGTCGCCCGGCCGCTTCGACCTCAGGATTTCCATCAGGTCAGAAGCCGTCTGGACGGTCCGGCCGCCGGCCCCCACGATTATATCACCCGGCTGGAGGCCGGCCTGGTCCGCCGGGCCGCCCGGCACCACGGAAACCACGGGGACGCCGGTGGGGATCCGGTAGACCCGGGCCAGGAAGGGGTCGATGGTCTCGCCGAGGGTAACCCCAAGGAAGGGCTGACCCTGGGTGGTGGGGGCGCCGCTGGCTGCGGCCTGCGACCACTGCTGCAGACGCTGTTTGGCGGTGTTGACGGGCACGGCAAAGGCGATTCCTTCGGCCTTCTCCCCGAAGGTCGGGTCGACGGCCGCGGCGGTGTTCACCCCGACCACCTCCCCCCGCAGGTTAACAAGGGGACCGCCGCTGTTGCCGGGGTTGATGGGGGCGCTGGTCTGAATCATGTTCTCCAGGCCCCGGCCGCCGCCCCCGCCCCGCACGTTCCGGTTAGTTGCGCTGATGACCCCGAAGGTAACCGTGCGGTAGTAGCCCAGCGGATTGCCGATGGCGATGACGAACTGCCCGGGCTTGAGCTGGTCGGAGTCGCCCAGGGTCGCCGCCGGCAGGCCCTGGGCGTCAATCTTCACCAGGGCGAGGTCTACCGAGTCGTCGGTGGCTACAACCCGGCCGCGGAAGGACCGGCCGTCGGGCAGGCCGACGGCGAGCAGGCGGCTTCCGGCCACAACGTGGGCGTTGGTCAGGATCTGGCCGTCCGCGGAGACGATAATCCCCGAGCCGAGGCCGCCCTGGTCGGTGCCGATGCTGACCACCGAGGGGGTGGTGCGCTCCACGGCGCTGATGACGGCCTGCTCCAGGTCAGCGGCCGGGGCGGGGACCTGCGCCGGCTGGCCGCCGGTCGGCGGCGCGGGGTAGGCGGCCGGGGTCGGCGTTGGTTCGGTCCGGGCCGGCAAAGAACATCCGCCAAATGCAAAAGATAAAATAAGCAACGAAAGGGTCAGCGCCTTCCGCATCAGTTATATTCCTCCGACCGGGTTACTGGGTGGGTGTTTCCCGCTCGTCCCGCCGGGCGCCGTCCTCGGTCACCGGGGTTGATGGCGCCCCCAGGGGGGCGGTGTCGGGAATCGGGACCTCAGCGGCCCCGGCTGTTGGGGCCGGGGAGTTCTGGGGTTCGGCGGGAAAGGCTTCTGCCGGCCGGTCTCCGGGCGGGGCCGGGCTCGGGGCGGACCAGGAGGGCCGGTATTCCGCCTCGGCCGCGGGCGTCGGCGGGGGTTGCCGCTCGGCCTCCTCCAGCTCCCGCATCACCTCGGCCGCAAGCCGGCTGTAGGTCAGTCGAAACTCCCGGATGAACCGCCCGGTCTTGACCGCCACTTCGGGGAGCCGCTCGGGGCCCAGGACGATAAGCCCGACCACGAGCAGCATCAACAGCTCCAGGGGGCCGACGCCGAAAAAGTCCATCTCACCCACATAATATCGCGCGGCCCGGGTCAAGTCAACCGGCTGTATCACAGGGGCTTACCCATAACTTCGGCGTCAAGCTGGAGGCCGGCCGGTCTCCAGCAGTCCCCGGGCAGCCTCCTAGTTCAGCAGTTTGTGCGGGCACGCCCCACCGGGACGAGGTTTCAATCCCCTTTCGGAGATGGCCTCTTTGTAACCGGCAGGCGGAGGCCGCCCACATGATCCTGGCGGCCATGGCCGCGTTTCAATCCCCTTTCGGAGATGGCCTCTTTGTAACCCGAGTGCTGTAGGTAGGCGTTCCCCCGTCCCCAGCGGGGTACGTTTCAATCCCCTTTCGGAGATGGCCTCTTTGTAACCTGACCCTGATCCCCGCGCCCAGAACCGGGACAACCCCCCAAGGGTTTCAATCCCCTTTCGGAGATGGCCTCTTTGTAACCATACCGGGCTTGGGCGAGAAGGCCAGGGCAGTCGTCCGGTTTCAATCCCCTTTCGGAGATGGCCTCTTTGTAACAGTCGGCCTTAAAGGGCGGGAACGAGGCGGTGCTCATCGTTTCAATCCCCTTTCGGAGATGGCCTCTTTGTAACAAGTGGGTACTCGATCTGGGGCCGCACGGGAGGTGGGAGGCGTTTCAATCCCCTTTCGGAGATGGCCTCTTTGTAACGCCCAAGCCCATACCGGGCTTGGGCGAGAAGGCCCGGGCCGGTTTCAATCCCCTTTCGGAGATGGCCTCTTTGTAACCTCTCGGCCCGGTCCCGCCTGATGCGGGCCAGTTCCTGTTTCAATCCCCTTTCGGAGATGGCCTCTTTGTAACCGGTAGACCACCTTACCGCGTTCGTGGAGCGGTACGTGCCGCGTTTCAATCCCCTTTCGGAGATGGCCTCTTTGTAACCTGAGGGTCCCGGCCGCCAGGTCGACGTCCTCCCAGCGGAGGGTTTCAATCCCCTTTCGGAGATGGCCTCTTTGTAACGGACTCGATATTACGCCATACCCCCACCCCAGCAGGGATGGGGTTTCAATCCCCTTTCGGAGATGGCCTCTTTGTAACCCGGTAGACCACATCGCCCGCTTCGTGGAGCGGTACGTGCCGCGTTTCAATCCCCTTTCGGAGATGGCCTCTTTGTAACGGTACCCTCCGCGGGCACCACTCCGGCCCGTCCAGCGGGTCCCAGCTGGCCCATACGGGCGCACCTGGACCCAATATATTGGCCCCTTTCCCCACTGTCAAGTCGGCCTCGCAAAACCTCCTCCCAGCCTCCGGGATGTTTTGCCAGGCGAAATATTCCCCAGCCTAATAGACAAGGACCCGGCTTGCTTCAACTACCGGCGGCCCGCAGATAACCTCCGTTTGCTTTATGCAGTCGGCGCAAAGCTTGTAAATCCTCACGCTGTCCTGTTCCCGGTCAATCACCCGCAGCAGTTTCGCCTTAAGCCGCCCAAGCTGGGCCGGCGTAAGCTCCGCCTCGAACACGCTCCGCTGAACCCGCATCCCGAACCCGAGGCAAACCCGGGCGGCCTTTAGCCGGCGCCGGTGAAGTGATAACCGGGGTGGTGAGGGACACGTTCCCGAAAACATAAACGGCCTCCACCAGGCCGGCCGGTATCTCGGCCAGCACCTGCCCCTCCCTGGTGAGAATAAAACGGTCCCCCTCGCGGTTAAGCCGACTCCCCTGCTCCGTCAGATACAGCACGGCCACCGTCCGTCCTCCTGACCTGACCCATCCCCATCGACGTTTTGACCCCGATACCGCTAAACCAGGCAAAGTCGGCCAGCAAATTCAGGGCGCGGGTCCAGTACGGGTCGTATTTAAGCACCCGGTACCCGACCCGCCCCACAAATCCCACCTGCTTGCCCCCGGCCACCGTGAGCGTCCAGGCCCGCAGGTCGTAGTAGGCGACCCCAACGCATTCCCGGGCAAACTCTTTAAGGGCCGGGCTTAAAGTGAGGGGCGCGGCCCCGTTCCACCGCTCCAGGGCCGACCCGAACACCAGCTCCGGCAGGGGCAGGGGCACGTTCTTTCCCCCAGAGTGAAAGGCGGTGGGCGTATCAAAAGTAAGCTCGATGCTCCGCCGGACCGGCCCGCCCGGAAAGTACCGGCCAAAGAGGGCCTCATAGCCGACCTCTTCAACCTGGACCCCCTCCACCCGGCAGACGGCCTCATCAAGGGCCACCTCCACCGGCCGCCTGGTCTCGTCGAAGGCCCGGCCGAGCGCTTCCGCAACCGCCCCATCCAGCGCGGCCACCACCAGGCTGTAGACCTCGCCCGCCAGGAGCTTACCGGCCGGCTGGTAGCCCTCCCCGATGAACGGCCCGGCCGTGCGGAACGGTTTCGGCCCGGCCTCCCGGTGAACGGCGTCAGCCAGGGCCCCATCGACCTCGCCGAGAAGGCCCAGCACCAGGCCGTGCAGGGCCCGGCCGAGGAAGGGCAGTTTCGGCCAGCTCTCGAGCGGCCTGATTTTTACCGTGAAGACGGCCGGCGCCTTCATCCCGAAAGCAGTCGCTTCACCACCCCGGCCGTGGCCTCGAACGGGTCCCAGGCGGCCGGGTCTAGGCTCCGGGCCATCGTCTCAAGCCAGGCCTCAACCGCAAGGCCGGTCTGCTCGCGCACCAACCGATCCACCTCCCCGCGGCTCACGGGTGCAAAGCCGTGGCCCAGGATGGTCTTGTTCCGCAAAGTCGCCAGCTCGCCGAGAACCCCCTCGAGCCAGGGGACGAACTTCTGGGCTGTCTCGACGTCAAGGCCCGCCGGCGAGCGGTTACAGAGGGCCCGGAGCACCGCCAGCATCGCCGGCCGGTTGACGCTGCCCCCGACCTGAACCGCCGGGTCCGCCGGCAAATGTTCGGTCAGACCGAGCTCACCGGCTCTGGCCCAGAACTCCGACCGGGTTTTCTCCCGGCGGTCGCCCCCTTCGTCGGTGGGGAAGCCCAGCTGCTCCAGCAGATACCGGGCCAGGCCCTCATGGAGCCGGTACACCCGGCCCAGGAAGTCGACCTCCCGGCCCGCCCGCCAGCACGCCCGGGCGTTGAAGAGCAACTCCACCAGGAAAGGACGGCTGTCGGCCGCTGACTTCGGCTGAGTCAACAGCGGCTCCAGGGCTACCCGCAGGCGGCGCACTGCCTCCCTGGCAGCAGGGTCGGTGATCTCCCTCAGGGCCGCTTCCAGCCCGAGGTCAGCGGCGTGAAAGTTGAACCGGGTGCGCTCCAGTCCGGCCTCCACCAGCGGGCGCACCCCGTCCGGCACCGGCGCACCGGGCCCGGCCAGGGCCGCGGCCCCGGCAAAGTCGAGCCGCTCAAGCCGGTCCAGCAACCGCCGGCGCAGGTTTTCCCGAAGGATCTCCAGCGTCAGGGGGTCTTCTTCCACCGGGGTGTTGGGGGTTTGAAAGAGCAGGCGGACCTCCTCGCCCCACCGGCCGGCGGCGGCCAGGACCAGGCCCATGGTCATCGCCGGCGTCCCCGACACCGGGTGGACCCAGACCGTCCCGGGCGCCAGCTGAGGCAGGTTCGCCCGGAACCACCGGTACACGCCCCCATATTCGGCCGGATTCTGCCCCCTCAAAGTCAGCGTCTTGGTAGCGGCCTGGCCCAGGAGCTCCCGGTAGTCCGGGTCGTTTTTGTGCCGTTCGAGCCGCAACGCCAGAAGCGCGGCGGCCGGGGCCGTCTCGGTCTCCCGAAAGGCGGGGTCCGGGTTATCCGCGGTGGCTATGAGATAGACCCGGCTCAGCCGCTCAACGCGTCGGGCCAGGTAGCGGAGGCAGTTCTCAAGCTGGGGGGCCTCAAGCCGGTCGGCCGCGGTCGGGTCGTCCCGGACCGAAGCGAGGAACTGCTCGCAGACCGACCGGAACTGGGACTGCGGGGGCACCTGCCCGTCAATCCGGAGGTCGCGGTTGCCGACCGTGTAGAAGAGATAGTGGGTTCCGGACATCATCCACTACCCTCCACCTGAAGGCCTATCCAGCCGAGCGGGACCAGCCCCTGCGGAAGACGCGCCAGCCGGCGGGAAATGGGGAAGAGGCCCGGAAAATGGGGGCTCCGCCAGCGGTGGAGGCCGTAGCGGCGGGCGACTTCGGCCACCTCTTCCGGGTGCAGTTTCAGCCCCACCGTTTTGCCCGGCCAGCCGGCTCCCCACCCCAGACAGGCGAAAACCCCGGGCCGGCTCCCCAGGCCGGCGAGCAGGTCCGCCGTGCGGGTCAGGCCCCGCTGCCGGAAGAACCTGACCTGCCGTTCGAGCAGGCTCCGGCCAAAGCGGCCCAGGACCTGGGGCCAGCGGCGCAGGGCTTCCACCGCCTCCGGCTTGAACCGTAGCTCCGCCGCCCGGCCCAGCAGGTTCAGGTCGAGGCTTACCGTGCCGGTAAACGTCGCCCCGGCCCCGACAACCTCGATAACACCCGGACTTCGGCCGGGCGCCGGCTGGAGGCGGCCGCCGGCGCCCACGCTGTACAGCTCAACCGGAGCCGCCCACTGGGGGCAGGCCCCGGCCGGTTGCAGGTCCGAAATCCGCAGGGCCCTGAGGATGTCGCGGTGCGGCTCGCCCCCAAAATATTGCCGCTCCAGGCCGTCGTCAGCGTGCTGAGGCCTCGACCCGCCCGGAAACTGGCTGAGCGGCCCCCGGTAAAGCTCCCAGGCCAGGGCCGTCCGGATCAGGCCTTTCAGGCTCGAGCCGGGGATGAGGGGGCCGGCGTCGGCCGGGTTCCGGATGACCGGCCACAGCTCGGCCGGAGCCTGGCCCCCGGAGAGCTCCAGCACGTAGCGGGCAAAAGCCTGCGGGTCCCGGCCCCGGAGCAGGTCGGCCGGCCGGGGGATGTCGGCCCCGCCCCGCCAGAGGCGCTCATAGACGGCGTCCACGTCCAGAACGAAGACCCGCCCCCGGTGAACTACAAAATCCCATTCCGCCCGCAGGGCGAGATTGCCCGCCCGAATGTGCAGGCCTGTAAGCACTTCGACGGTTATCCGACTCAGCTCAAACATCGCTGACAAGGCTCACCCCGACGGGAAAGGCGTAGCCGTAACGGTAAACCGGGTGGGCGCCCGGCACTGCTTGCGGCGGGGTGACATCCGCCAGGTCGCCGTAGAGCCGGTCACTGTCTCCGACCAGCACCGAACCTTCGGTAATCATCCGAACCCACTTGCGGCGTCGGCCCGGCCAGGCCGGCGAGGCAATCCACCCGCTCCGGACAATCAGCCGATAGGCCGCCCCAGCAGTCAGGACCCCGCCTGCCAGCTCGGCTGGGGTGGGATGGTAAAGGCTCAGGGTGACGAACCTCGGACCGGCCGCCGGGCCTGCCCACGGGCCGGCATCCTCCAACGTAAAGCTTCCCAGTCCCAGGCTGCGTTCCCCCCCGAGCCCGAGCTCGCCCAGCACCCCAAGGGCGGCCCGCACCCGCTCGTAGACTTCGTCCCGCCCGGCAGCCACCAGACAGAAAAGCCCGCAGTCCGGGGCGAACCGGAGCTGGCCGACGTAGTAGAGGTTTGACCTCGAGGTCACCCGGTCCAGGGCAACCCGCGGCACAATGTCCACGGTCCAGTAAGGCCGGGCGTCGGGCCGGAGCAGGCCGGCCCGTTCTCTGCCGGAGACCCAGACCTCTTCCCCAAGAATGTTGGCCGGGTCCGCCTCAGCCGTAAGGTCCTCGCCCCGAAGCCAGGCGAGGAAAAGGCTTTCGGAAACCCACCGGATATCTTTCAGCTCCTCGGCCGCGGCCTCCTTCGCCGGCAGGGGGAGCATCGGGCGCGGAAAAAGCCGCACCGAACCGAGCCGGGGAAAGGCCGACGAGATGAGAAAGTCCGGCCGGCCCCCCACAAATCCGGCGAGCAGTTCCTCCAGCGCCCCCACCCCGTAGAGCTCGGCCCAGGCAAAACACAGCGCCCCGAAGAGGGTATCCGAGTGGACGAACTCGGCCGTTTCCTCCAGGCCGATTCCGTGCTCGCCGAGGTGGAGTGAGGCAGTTGCCAGGTGGAAAATCCGGACCACCGGCTTACTTTCCCGAACCTAACTGCTGATTGACCCAGCTCATCAGCGCGTCCAGCTCCCCCAGCAGGTCGGCCAGGGAGGCGAAGGGACGGCTGTAATCAACCCGGCGTCGACCGGGCCCCGCCGGCCTTACCCCCACAACCAGGTCGGCGAACTCCACCCGGCCGCTGCCCCGGGACCCGTAGCCGCCGAGGTAGTCGTCCTCCAGCATCACCAGGCCGTCGATGAGGGTCCGGAACCAGGTTGGGTCGTCGCCCTCGTAAACGGAGAAAACGAGCTGGGCCGGCCCGAACTCCGCCCCGGCGGGGACCCGCTCGACCTGGCGGGGGTTCGCGGCTGAGGTTATCCGGTCGATGGCCACCTCCCACTTGATTTCGGCATAGGGCGCATCAAGCTCCAGGTCGTCCAGCCGGTGCGCACTCTCCGGGGTCATGGGCACATCCCGAACGACCAGGCGGGTCGGCTGGGAATGGGGCTCGTTGCCGGGAATCCCGAAGATATGACAGACGGCACACCTTTCGAAGTCCGCCGGGCTTTTGCAGATGTGGATCCGGCTCTGCCCGATGGCCTGGTTGAGGGGCAGGCCGTCCCGCCGCTCGAGCAGGCTCCGAATTTTGCCCTTTAATGAGGAGCCCGGGATGTACGGCCGCCTGGTCAGCGGGTCCCGGACGACCGGGTTATCCTGGCCGCCGATTTCGATGGCCGCCCGCCCGGCGCCGATATGCAGGCCGGTTACGGCCCGAATTCGGCCTTCGATAAAGATCTTACCCTTCAGGCGGATGCTTGTACCGGTTGCCACGCTCATCTCAGTCTCCACCACCGTAGAACCTGTGGTAAGCCAGAATCGCCTCAAAAAGCTCAACGAACCGGACCAGCCGGTCAGGCTTTGAGCGGTCTTCGATGACCAGCTGGATCGCCGGGTCCAGCACGGCCCGCAGCTGCCCCATTCCGGCGATGTCACGCCCGACCTGGTAGGCCAGTTTCGGCCGCAGAAGGTTGAGCCGGCGGAAGATACGGCCGAGGCCGTCGGCCTGACCGCTGAAGCGGGCCTCGTCGCCCAGGCGCCGAACCTCGGTAAAAAACCGCCGGACCTGAGAGGCTCTAAGCCCTTCGTCCTTAAGCCTGCGGCCGACCTCATCGGCAAATTTGACCAGCTCCTCGTCGTCCCCATCGACCAGGATCCGCCGGAGTCGACCGTGGTCGACCGCGGCCGCTGGTCGGCCGGGGCCGCCCGGTCCGGGCGGTCGGTTAGGTCCCTGCCGCTGCATCATATCGGCACCTCCTTACGGGTGAGAAGTTCGGCCCAGCGGGCCGCATAGGCGTAGATTTCCAGCCGGCCCGGGTCGTTGTGAATGGTGCGGGCCAGCTCCCGAAGCTCCTCCTGGCGGTAGAGGTCGGCCAGACGGGCCAGGTAGTAAACTGCCCGCCAGACCCAGGGGCCGTAATGGGGCCGGCCGTTCGGCCGGCGAATTCGGCCCCGGTCCTGCTCCTCGAGTCGGTAAAGGCCCATCAGCCGGTGGAGCAGGACCCGGCCGGGCTGCCGGTTCTCGGCCGGCAAAGGTTCGGCCGCAACCAGGCCCTTAAGCCGATAGGCCTCAGCAGCAAGCTGGCGGAACTCTTCCCAGCCGAAGGTCCGGCCCAGAAAGTTGACGCCGTCCTTCGCCCGCCGGCCGTCCACGCGCCTTCCTTTCGCCGCCTCAAGGGCTTTCCTGGCCGCCTCGGCAGTCTGGTAAAGGGGCCAGTGGTGGTCGGCCAGGTAAATTCCGGCCGAAAGGGTCAGGGCCGGATTGCCGGTAAAGGCGCCGAATTCTTCCCGGATTTTGAGCGCCAGCTTCGGAATCAGGTCCCAGGCCCCGACCACGAACAGGTCGTCGCCGCCCGAATAAAGCAGGTAAAGGGCGCCTGGTTCCCGGTCGAGCGCCTGACAGATCAGGCTCACGACGCCCTCAAAGTAGAGCCGCAGAAGAAAGCTCAGGGTCGAATACCGGGCCGGGGTCGCCCGCTGGCCCAGCCCCCGGCCGAAGATGCGGCCCAGGTTGTCCACATCCAGCCGCAGGATGCCCAGCAGGTTCGCACCCTCGGCGCGGGCGGCGAGCCGGCCGAAGTCGGCAATATGAAGGGGGTGCTCCCCATCGTCCGGACGGGCGTCCGGACCCAGCCTGGGAACCGCCTGGGGGAGGAACCGCCAGCTTACGGCCGGCTTAGGTCCAGGACCGCCGAAAAGCTCCAGGAGCCTGCCAAGTTGGCCGGCGTCCGGATTGAGGACGTAGAGGACCGTCCCCGGCTCGGGGCGGACTCTCTCAAAAGAGTCGACTACTTCCAGCCTGTAGCCCAGGAAGGGCCACAGCCTTCCTGGGGGATTTTCCGGCCCCGCCGGGACGAGGATGATTCCCCGGGCGTCGGCGAGCTCCCGGCCCAGCTCGGCCAGGTCGGCGCAGACCCCGCACTGGCGGCGCTCGGGGTCATCGGGCAGGGGCCTGTCGGCGCCCTCCCGCCCGCAGACGGCGCAGATTTGCTCCGGAGGTCCCCCGCCTGCGGGTGTGAAAAGTCCGGGCCCGGCGTTGGCAAAGCGGCGCTCCTTGGCCCGGGCCAGCTCCGCCCCGAGTTCCCGGGACCATTTTTCAGTGTACCGGTCGGGGGTCTTTACATCCGAACCGGAAAGCCGAACCCGCGCCAGGGCCAGGTAAAGCTGGCCCTCGAACTTCGCAAGAAAGGCCTCAGCGAGCTCCGCCCGGAGCCGGTCAAACTCCTCGTCCGGTACCGGGTGGGAGAGGACGTAAAACCGGCCGCCCCCGGCATACAGCAGGTTGCACACGGGCAGCCCGAGCTGCCGCAGAACCCAGCGGGCCGAAAGTTCGGTGACCATATCCAGGTAAAAGGAGCGGCCCCGCAGGCCCCGGGCCACGGCCCGGGAGGTGAGGGTATAAAGAAAGGCCTGGACCCCGGAAACGTCTCCGCCGATCAGGTCGAAGCTGAGCGCTGAGTAGTCATTGACCGCCAAGGCCCGGTCGAGGACCGCTTCGGAAACCCCGGACCGGTCGAGGGCGGCTGCCAGCGCGGCGGTGGTGCGCAGGTGCTCGAAAAGGGAAATGTCGGCGCTATCCCGGTAGTACGCTGAGGGAACGGACCAGAGGTAAAGCTGAAGGGCAGTAAACAGGCCGGCCAGATAGGGCCCTGAGTCGGGGCCGACAGCCCGACCTAAAGCCTTAAGGGTACGGGTGAGGCCCGCCCAGATTCGGTCGTAGGCGGCCTCGGCCCCCGTCGAAAGGGCCGGGCCGGGCATAAGGGCCGCCCGGTCGACGGCCAGCGGCCGGAGGGGAAAGTAGCAGGGGGTCTGAGGACTGACAGGCCCTTCCGGGGAGATGTCTGTAAGCAACGACCTGAGCTGGCGATTCCCGGCCTCGGCCTCCTCGGCCTCAACCCGTTCGGCGGCCGAAAGTCGGTCGGCGACCATGAGGACCCTGGGGCTCCGGCCAAGCCCACCGGCCCGGTGATGGGCAGCCACCAGGGCTGCGGCCCCATTCCGCCACGGTTCAGGAATTAATTCAAGAACGGCGATATAGCCGAGAAGGGCGTGAAGGTAGCCGAATTCCCGGCGGCAGTGCGGACAGGAGCTGAAATCGGCGTGGGGCTGGGGAGCCTGACAGTACTGCCTGGCACGCTGGCGTATGTCCTGATGCCCGGTCCTGAGCCATACCTTGCCCAGGTCGTGAAAAGCGGCGCCAATGATGAGTTCAATAAAGTCGGCGTCGAAAACTGCCGTTCGCCCTTCGCCCTGCACGCCCCATTGTACCCAACAGGCAAACCCTTGTCAAAATACCTCCCCTCATAAGCCGGGTTGCCGAAGCCGACGCAGCAGGGTGCGGTAAGTCCCATCGCCAGCAATCCGTCCCGACGGCCGAATAATTCCCCACCCAGGACAAAGGCCAGGCCGACGGCGGCCGAGGTTAGCCGGAGGGGCAGGCGGGTCCGGGCTCCGCCAAGCACCGCCATTATTCCCGCAGAGAGGTGGATATACAGGGGCTCCTGCCAAAGGTGCTGACCGGGAAGACCGGGCGGGCCTCACTCCGGTATACTTCGCCGGCCGTCACCCCATGAGGGTCTCGTTAGAGCGCCAGCCGGCCGGGTATATCACTCGACTGCGGGTCCAGGCCGAGCCGGTCATCTGCCCACTTCGAAGGGCCGATCCTGCACGGTCGTCTGATAGCCAGGCGGGGCGATGTCCACGTCGCCGGCCCGGGCCGCGGCCGCACCCCCGTGCTGAACCCGGGGGCCGGGTTGAGAAGGCCCGCTGGTCAGTCCCCTTGCCGGCCTCCTCAACCAATTTAGGCCTGTCACGGCCTCAGGAGTCGTTGCTCCGGCCGGACGCGAGACCCGGGCGCCGGCCAACCCTCCCCGGACGGACGAGCCGAATCCCATCCCTGCCTGCAGACACCGACTCGCCCGGCCAGTCAGCGGTTCGTTACTGAGCCAAACCGGCAGCGGTTAAGGAATCCGGGGGGAGAACTCAAAGATTAAGTCCTCGTGCATCGAATTTCGGAATTGGCTCCCGGAGCAGGTAAACAGCACCGCTTAAACTTCCGGCCGCTGGCGCAAAGACACGGCTCGTTGCGGCCCAACCTGCCCTGGCCTCACCTTCTGCCAGATGACCGGAAGGTCCTGAGCCAGTCGCAGGCGCCGCAGTTCCCGGGCGATGTTCGCCTTGCCGCTCTCGCTCCCAACGCTCCGCCGCAGCTGCCTCCAGCTCCCGCCGCCGCCTGCGCTCAGCGGCCTCCTCCGGGTCGTAAAACTCGAGAAGGTCACGGTTCCAGCGTCTTAGCTCCGCGGGGTCAGGCCCCTGCCGCCGGGCCCTCGCCAGATCCTCCGGCCCCACAACCGTCCGTGTCGATGAGTTCCCTCCGGAAGGCTTCCTCCAACACCTGGAAGGAACTCGGGTCAGCCAGGTCTACCAGGTGGGCCGCTGGCAGGCTGAGAAGTTCCGTGTCCTCTCCCTCATGGAAAAGGCCGTGTAAAAAGGGCAGAACCTCAGCGCGCTCGGACGGGTAAAGGAAGCAGACCCCCACCAGAGCCTCGGCGGTGAGGATTCGGGGCCACTGAAGGTTGGGGTTGTCCCGAGGCGGCCGTCAGGAACTCCTTGAGGGGACCTACCGCCGCCGGCCCAAACCGGGCCAGGACCAGGGGTAGCTCTTCCAGCATCCAGTCGTTATCGGCTTCGTCGGCCAGGGCCAGGGCATCCAGCAGGGCGGGTATCGCCCGCGGGTCTCCAATCAGCCCCAGGGCTTTGGCCGCATGCAGGGGCATCCAGGCCCGCTCGTCCGAGGCCTCCCAGTAGGCGGGGTTCTTGAGCGCCTCGACCAGCAGGGGCACGGCCTCGGCCCCACAGGTCACCAGCTCTTCAATGAGATTCCGGGGGCCTGGTCGCCCAGGGCCTCAAGTTACTCCAGCAGTTTGCGGGCGCCGATTTCTTGCATCGGCAGCCTCAAGGGCTCATCAGTGGGCCAGCAAGCGGCGGCCGGTCACAATTTCCAGGTCGCCAAGCTACAGCCCCCTAGCGGACAAGCTTAAGGTTGTAGCGGCGGACGTCGAAATACTGGTTCTGGTAGGGCTTCCACTCCACGTAGTTGACTACGCCGTAAGATTCGTAAGGCTGGATGACCGGGATCCAGGGCAGGTGCTCCAGGAAAATCATCGTCATCTCCCGGTAGTACTGGCGCCGCTTCTCCGGGTCGAGCTCGTAGCGGGCCAGGTTGCCCAGCTCGTCGAAGCGGGGGTGGCGCCAGTAGTCCTGGGGCCCGCCGGGACCCAGCAGCCGCCACATCATCCCGTCGGGGTCGCCCAGGGTGCTGGTGGGGTCCGACCACCAGAGGCCCTTGAAGGTCTTGTCCCGGTTCTTCTGGGCCCGGACCGAGTATTCGATAAGCTCGACCTTGACGTTGATGCCGACATCCTTCCACATCTGGGCAATCGCCTCGGACATCTGCCGGTCGTTGGCCAGGTAGCCCTGGGTTGTCTCAATGTAAATCTCTTCGTTGTTATACCCGGCCTGCCGGAGCTTATCTTTGGCCTTGGACGGGTTGTACTCCAGGGGCGGCAGGTCCTCAGGGTACGCAAAGTCGCCCTTGGCAATGGGCCCGTTGGGGATTATCCCCTGGCCCTTCCAGAGCTCGTCGATAATTGCCTTCCGGTCGATGGCCAGGCTCAGGGCCTGCTTTACCAGGGGATTGTCCAGCGGCTTGACCTTGGAGTTGACGGCCAGAACGTAGAGGCCGGCGTAGAGGGTGCTTTCGACCCGGTGGCGGCCGCTCTTCTGGACCTGGTCGATGAGGTCGGGCGGAAGCTTCGTGATGATGTCCACCGAACCGTTCAGCAAGGCCCCGACCCGGGCCGCCGGCTCCGGCAGGGGCCGGAAAATCACCCGGTCAACGTCAATCTTACCGCCCCAGTAGTCGGAGAAGGCTTCGAAGACGGCCCGGTCGTCCTTAACCCACTCGACGAACCGGAGGGGTCCGGCCCCGACGGGCCGCAGGTTGAACTGGTCCGGTCCCACCTGCTTGTAATACTTCTCCGGGATGATCTGGCCGCCGTAGAAGGCGAGCCGGGCCGGCAGCAGCGGGTCCGGGGCCTTCGTGATGAAGTTGACGGTGTAGTCGTCAACGATTTCGATGCGGTCGACGGTCGTAAAGACGGTGGCGACCAGGGTCTTCTCGTTCGGGTCATAGGTGCGCTCGATGCTGAACTTGACGTCCCGGGCGGTGAAGGGGTCGCCGTTGTGGAACTTCACCCCCTGCCGGAGCTTGAACTGCCAGGTGGTGTTGTTAAGAAGCTTCCATTCGGTAGCCAGCATCGGCTGGAGCTTGTTGTCCCGGTCGCGGAAGACCAGGTTGTCAAAGACGTTGAAGGTGACGGTGATGTCGTTAACGGAGGTGCTCATGTGGGGGTCAAGCTTGCTCAGGTCCCCGCCCTGGGCAACGATGAGGTCATTTTTCCCGGCCGGGGCTTTCACCGCCTGCGGGGCCTGGGTGGCGCCGGTGGCGGCCCCGGGCTGCTGGGCCGGGGCGCAGGCGGCCGCCCAGGCTGCGGCCGCACCCCCAACGGCCAGCCTCAGGAAGTCCCGACGGCCGACCCGATACGGGTAGTTTTCGCCCATTGCAACCTCCTCTGCATTTTGAGAGTCACGGGATTATATCATCCCTGTCAAAGAACCTTCCCGGCGCCCAGGTCCGTCAGGTGGGCCTCCTCCAGGTAGCGGGCAACCAGGTTAATGGCCGCCTCCAGGTCAGTGGGATGAACCATCTCGTTCACGGTGTGGACGTAGCGGGTCGGGACCGAGACGGTCACCGCGGCCACCCCGCCCCGGGCCCGCTGGATCGCCCCGGCGTCGGTCCCGCCCCGCGGGAGAATCTCCAGCTGGTACGGAATCTTTTCCCGCTCGGCGATCTGGCGCAGGTGCTGGACCACTTTGGGATGTGAGATGTGGGAGCTGTCCATCAACTTGATGGCCACCCCCTTACCGAGCCGGGTTATCGTTTCAGAGTCCCCGGTTCCGGGGATATCCAGGGCGAGGGTAATGTCCAGGGCGATGCCGACCTGGGGCTCCCACTCGTAGGCGGCGGTCATCGCCCCCCGCAGACCGACCTCCTCCTGGACGGTGGCCACCGCGACGATGTCGACCTCATGGTGGCGGACGGCCTTAAGGGCCTCGAGCATGACAAAGACCCCGACCCGGTCGTCCATCGCCTTGCCGACGATGCAGTCGCCGGCCCGCTCAACCGTCCGGTCCAGGGTGACCATCGCTCCAACCTCGACCCGTTCCTTTACCTGCTCGGCCGGCAGCCCCAGGTCAATGAAATAATCTTCGATTTTCGGGACCTGCCGGCGTTCCTCTTCGGTGGCCACGTGGACCGGCTTGGCCGCCGGCCAGAGCACGCCCCGGAGAAGCTCCCCGTCCCGGGCCTCAACCAGGACCCGCTGGGCGAAGAGAACCCTGGGGTCGAAGCCGCCGACGGGCTGAATGCGCAAAAACCCCTTGTCGTCGATGTGCCGGACCAGGAAGCCGATCTCATCCATGTGGCCGGCGAGCATCACCCGCCGCTGACCGCTACCCCGCTTGAAGCCGATGACGTTGCCCATAATGTCGACGCGGATTTCGTCGACGCAGGGCTTAAGTTCGGCGATGACGATTTCCCGCAGCCGGTCCTCGTGACCGGGGACTCCCGGCGTTTCGGAAAGGCGCTTGAGCAGGTCAAAGTTAAAAGCCATGGCGCTCCCTCCCGGTTCGGAAATTCGCGTGGGCGTATCACCACTAATATAGCCTGTCGGGGCAGGTTCTCGCCCCGTTAACTTTCGGCCGCCGGGCCGGCGAGATATACTACCCCCTCGGTGCCGTCGACAATTACGGTCTGGCCCGTTCGTATCCGCTCCGTGGCGGCCGCAACTCCGACGACGGCCGGTATTCCCAGCTCCCGGGCGACGACGGCCCCGTGGGACATCATCCCGCCCATTTCCATGACGAGGGCCGAGGCCGTAAGAAAGAGGGGCGTCCAGGCGGGGTCGGTAGACGGCGTCACCAGAACCTCGCCGGGCTGGAGGACCGACCCGGCCGGGTTCAGGACCACCCGGGCCGGCCCGCTGGCCGTCCCCGGTGAAGCCGGAGTGCCAATCAGGACATTGGGCCCCCGCTTAGGGCGCCCCCGCAGTTCGGTGCCGTCTGACAGGAGCAGGCGCGGAATCTGCCGGCGGCGCCGCTCGGCTTCGAAGCTGGCGCGGCGCCCCCGAACGAGCGGCCGGACGTCCTTTCCGGCGAGCGCCGCCCGGGCCTCCGGCAGGGTCAGCAGGAAGATGTCCTCGGGGCGGTCAAGCCGACCGTCGGCCGCCAGGGCTCGGCCGAGGTCGAGCAGAGCCCGGCGGACTTCGGCCAGGACGGCCACGGCGTAGAATTTGGGGCCCTCCCTAAGGCCGGCCAGGGCCCTGGCGCGCCGCAGAAGCTCCCGGACCACAATGCCCCGAATGCGGCCGGCCCGGCGGGCCAGTTCGTCAACGGCGGCTTCGGCCTCGGCCCTGGCGGCCTCGAAGCGAGCGGCCGGGGAGATTTCCGGCGGCGCGGCGGCATGGCCGGCCAGCACCCGGATGACGGGAGTGGGGTCTTCAGCCCACCGGGGAACCCCAACGTCGATTTCGGCAACCCCACGGTGTCCGTACCTGCTTAGAAAATCGGCGAGACCCGCCTGGAAGAGCGGGGGCAGTTTGCCCTGCCGGTAGCGTTCGGCCAGTTCTGCCGGCTCGGTGGTGAGCAGTGCCTCCCGGCTGTCGGGGTCAGCCCTGAGCCGTTCGGCCAGGGCCCAGAGGCTCAGGTCCATCTCGGTTGTCGGGTTGTGGGGCAGTCCCCGCAAAACGGTCTGAAGCTCGGCCGGGGCAGCCCGGCGCTCCAGGAGCCTGCCCGCCAGGACGTAACAGAGCATTCCGGCGGCAAAGACGGGGGCGATGTTTACAAGGACCCTGGGCGCAAGTTCGGTGCCCAGGCGGACCACCTGACCCAGCCTGACCTCGGGCGGGGCCGGGCTAGCCGCAGCCTGGCGGGCAGTATTGATAAAAGATTCCACCCGACGGAGGGCCTGAAGGCGCGCCCGGTCCGGGCCGATTACTGCGGCCAGGGCTCGCAAGGGAAGCCGCGTCGTGACGAGAAACCGCAGAAGGGCCCGAAACACCGCCGGCCATTTCACGGGCCGCGGGGAAAAACGCGGGTCGGCCTCCAGCTCCCCCCAGAGCTCGGCCGTGCGCGCCTCAACGACCTGCAGGAAGATTCTGAAAAAGGTCCGGCCTGGTCTGGCGCGCGCCAGGCCGGTCACGTCGAAGAATAGCCTGTGTCCGGCCTCGACAATGAAAGGGGGACCGGAAGTGACATCCGGGAGCCTGTAGCCGAAGAGCCGGGCAAAACCGGCTCCGAGCAGGCGAAATACCTGAATGGCCATCGGGGTAAGAGGGTCGTAAACGCCCTGGGCGACATTAACAGAGAAATAGATGCGCAGGTCCGGGCTCGCCGGGTCGACCCCGGCGGGAAGGGGGTAAAGGGTGGTGATGGGACGGGACTGAAGGAGCCAGCATTGGCCGGCGGTGTCCAGGGACCATTCGATATCCTGCGGGTGGCCGAAGTGCCTTTCGACCCGGAGGCCGAGTTCGGCCAGCTCTCGGACCTGGTTGTCGTTAAGCAGCGGCGGCTGGTCTGCCTCGGCAGTCTGTCGTTCGGAAAGCATTCTGGTCCGCAGGTCGACCACGTAGCGGTCCGGCCGGGCGGCACCTGAGACCAGTATGTCCCCAAGGCCGGCGACGGCCTCAACCACCGCTTCTAGCCGGCGGCCGGTGAGGGGATTTGCCGTAAAGAGGACCCCTGAGACCCGGGCGGAGACCATGGGCTGAAGGATGACGGCCATGGCCGCGGCCCGGTGGTCGATGCCGTTGGCGGCCCGGTAGGTTACGGCCCGGTCGGTCCAGAGGCTTACCCAGCAGCGGCGGACGGCATCCAGCAGGGCATCCGGCCCGACGACATTGAGATAAGTCTCGTACTGGCCGGCGAAGCTGGCGAAGGGCAAATCTTCGGCGGTGGCTGACGACCGTACGGCGACCGGGAGGGGTGTGCCGGCAGATAGCCGCTGGTAGGCGTTGCGGATGGCCGTCTCGACCTCCGGGGGGATGGGGGCGTTCAGGATGGCCTCGCGAACCGCCGCGGCCGCACCGAGGAGGCCTGACTGGTCGGTGACATTGGCTCCGATGAGGAGGTCGCTGATTCGGGCCAGGTCAGCAACCCTCTGGAAGGCGAGGGTTGTGACGCAGAACCCTGGGGGAACCGGGAAACCGGCCGCGAGCATTTCGCCGAGGCTGGCGGCCTTGCCGCCGACGAGGGCGAGGGCGTTGCGGCCGGCTCTGGCCAGGTTGACAACGTACGGCTTATCCAATCGAGCGTCCCCGTTAGCAGTTTAATATTATCGACATTACCCCTGATTGGTGATTACCTGCCAGGCCAGAGAACACCTTCCTCCGTGGTCTGGCGAGGGCCGGGAATAAAGATGCTGGTCCTGTATCGTTTATGTCAAATCGCTTAAAGCCGGCCGTTGGACAACATTTCTTTCGGGCAGTACAATTCACCAGCGACATCAAAGTCCGGAGGCAATCGACCCTGGTGAAGGCCACGGCTGCCGCTGGCGCCCCTCTGGCCCTTGGGCTGGCCTTCCTCGTGGCCGCCCTTCCGGTCGCATTCGCAGCCCCAGCCTACGATGTCCAGGCCGCCGCGGCAGTGGTTATGGACGCTTCGACCGGCCAGACCCTCTGGGCAAAGAATCCTGACGCACCTCTCAGCGCCGCATCAACTTCCAAGCTGATGACGGCCCTCCTCGCCCTCGAACAGGGGGACCTCAAGGCCCGGATTCTCATCCAGCAGCGTCACCTCCGGCCGGGCTCCACCATGGGCCTTCAACCCGGAGACGACGTCGATCTGGAAACCCTGCTCTGGGGCCTGATGCTCCCCTCGGGCAATGACGCGGCTGTCGCCATCGCGGAGCTGGTCGCCGGAAGCGAAGAAGCCTTCGTCGCCCGGATGAACGCCCGGGCCGCCGCCCTTGGTCTGTCCGGCTCCGTCTTTACCAACCCCCACGGCCTCGACCACCGCCAGTTCGCCCCCGGCAACATCATGACGGCCCGCGACCTCGCAATCCTCGCCCGGGAGCTTCTTCGATACCCCCTCATCCGTCAGATTGCCGCAACCCCCGAAAAAACGGTCGTCGTTAACGGCCGGCCGCTGGTCCTGCGCACCACCAACCGCCTGGTTCGGGACGGCTTCCCCGGCGTCGACGGCCTCAAGAACGGCTGGACCCGCCGGGCCGGCCACTGCTACGTCGCCACGACGACGGTCAACGGTCGGACCCTTATCGCCGTCGTCCTGAATGCGGCTACCTACCTGGAGGCCTGGAATCTGCTCAGGCTGGGACTCGACCTCCTGCCGCCGGAGCCGCCCCCGGTTTCAGTTGCCGCTGCCCTCGGCCTCCCTCTGCTTTAAGCCGGGGTTCACCCCCAGCTGGCCCACCCAGGCCCCCAGCATCAGCCCCCCAAGGACCCGCCCCGGCCCGAGGGTCCACAGCGGGTGGTCGGCCATCCCCACCACCAGCAGGCCGAGCAGGGCGGCTGTCAGGGCCCGGCCGTCGGCGCCCCTGGCTCGGCCCACCCCCGCCGCAAATCCGGCTACAACTGCCAGGCCCAGGCCGATTCCCACGGGCCCGAGTTCGGCCACAAGCAGGATGCCGATATTATGGGCCGGCTCAGCCCGGTACCCCGGCGGCAGCCGGTCCCGGAGGCTCAGCGCAAACGTCCCTGCGCCCAATCCCGCCGGCCCGTGGGCCCTCACCAGCTCGGCCGCCTGGGCAACCAGCCAGCCACGCTCCAGCACCGACCGGGCTTCGAGGGACCCCTGAATCCCCACCCGAACCCCCACTACCCACCAGAAGGGAAGAACCGCAACCAGAAACCCAATGCCGGCGGCCGCGGCCGCGTGCCGGCGGCGCCGGGCCGGAATCTCCGGCGCCCGGAGGACCCACAAGAACCCGACCAGGAACCCGAGCCAGGCCGCCCGGGAAAAGCTGAGGCCGAGACCGGCGGCCGTCAAGGCCGTTCCGATCAGGCCCCAGCGGGCCCATTTTCCGCCCCGCAGGACCCAGGATACGGGACCGGCGCTCAGCCCGACCAGATACGTTGCCAGCAGGTTCGGGTGGGGAAAGGTCCCGTAGGCCCGGAGCCAGCGGGTCCCATCAGCGAGCTCCACCACCGCCGCACCCGGAACAGATGGGTTCAGCCGTCCCGGCCATTCCAGGCCGGCTTCCGCAAGAAACGCCGTGCTCTGGTATGCCACTTCGGCACTGCCTGTGAGCGCCTGGACCCCAATCCCCACCAGGGACCCGGCCGAGACTGCCGGCCAGGCTTCGGGCCTCCGGCTCAGCGAGGCGGCCAGTCCGGCGACCAGGAGGAGGTGGAGGCCGTAGTAGGCCGAAAGCCGGGGTTCTACGGACCACCCGGCGCTCGCCCCCGCCCACAACCCGAGCAGGGCCAGCGCCCCCACGGCCGGATGGGGGCACGTCGGCCGCCGTCTCGCCAGCAGCCGGAGCAGGAGGTCCGAAATCAGGGCCGCAACGACCAGGCCGTCCGCCGCGAATACGAGCACGCTCGAGTACGTAAAGTATACGGGCGGGTAATCCAGCGCCAGCACCGGGTGGTAGGCCCAGAAACCGAGGGCCACTGGCAGAGCCCCAACCGACCCGAGGTAAACGGCGTGGAGCACCCTCCGGGCAAGCCGGGCAGACCCGGCCGCCGCCTTAGACGGGCCGTATCTGTGCCAGCCCACGGTCGCGGGCCTTACGCGGCACCCGAACGTAATGGCCGGGTATCACGGTGAACCCGGCCGCGGCCGCCAGGCTGACGACCGGCAGGATGCCCCAGGAAACGGCCGCCAGGGGCGGGAAATCCGGCCCGGGCGACGCCGGCGGAAGAACCGCCGCCGGATTCTCCCACACCTCAACCCCGCTGGGCAGAACCCCGGCCCGCCGCCAGCCGTGGGCTTCGAGCAGGCGCCGGTAATCCCGGTGGTTCACAAAGGCCCAGCGGACGCCCGCTTCCGAAAGCCGGTCCATCAGAAGGTCGAGTCGGCTGAGCCCGTCGGCGAGCCAGCGGGCGGCGTCCAGCGAACCGAGGCCGCTGGACCGGAGAACCGGCCACAGTCGGCCGGTCGGGTAGTTGCCGTCGACGGTCAGGGCGTCGGTCAGGAGGGAAAGCCGGGCAAACTGGTCCCCAAATCCGAACGTTACGTACCGCCACCCCCGGGCGTCCTGACTCTCAAGAAACCTGACGACCGGTTCCAGGTCGAGGAGGCGCGGCTGAGTGGAATTTATCGCCGCAAAATTCCCGGCATACAGGGCCGACGCCCCCAGCACGCCTGAAGCCGTCAGGCCCACCGTTCGGCGAATCCAGCCCGGGCGAATTCGGCCCAACCGGACAGCCAGCAGGCCGGCGAACGGCGTCAGCCCCACCGCGGCCCACAGCGCAAACCGGTCGTAGGTGAGCCATTCCCAGCCGGGGCCAAACAGCAGGGCCGGCAGGGGAGTAGTGCCCCCGAGGCCCAGGACAAAACAGACCCCAACGAGCAGGGCAAGCCCAAGTCTCCGCCGCCTGAGGCCCAGCCGAAGCGCCGCCGGTAAGACCGCCACCAGGGGCCCGTACATCGGCCAGAAGAAGACCCCGGCCGCGGCGGGGTCGGCGATGAACGAGTGGCGGGAAAGGTGGTCGATGGGCGTCTGGGGAGTCTGGCTAAAGCCCCAAACCCAGAAGGGCCAGATGACCAGACCCGCCCCGGCCGCTGTGCAAGTAGCCCACGGCACCAACCGCCGCATCAGCCGGAACAAGGGGTCCCGGCAACCGACAAGCCGGTGGGCGCACACGGCCCCGACACCCCAGGGGAGGAAGAGCAGGGTGCCGTGGTGGGCGGCGGCAGCCGCCGTCAGCCAGAGTCCGGCCCGATACCCGTCACACCGGCGGCCGGCCCGCATAAAATCGGCCAGAAAGGCGAGGCCGGTCAGGGCGCAGGCCAGGCCGAAGAGGGTCGGAAGCTGGCCGAAGGTGTGGGCCGCCAGCGGTACGGCCGGGACGAAGGGCGTCACCAGCCCGGCGTACCAGGCGGCCCGGGGACCGACGAACCGGCGGGCAAAGGCAATAGCGGCAAACGGGAGGGCGATGAGGGTTCCCAGCAGGACGATTGCCCAGGCCGCCTCGACCCCCACGGCAAAGCCGAGCAGGCCGACCAGCTGATGGGCCAGGGGCGGGTAGGACACCACGGGGAAGCCGCCGTACCAGCGGGGCTCCCACAGCGCCCACCAGTCCCGCCGGTAGTGGTCGGCGAAGAACATGTGGGTCCAGGCGTCGTAGGACTGCCGGTACCTGGCCCCAGCCACCAGGGGCCAGGCGGCCGCAACGGCCAGGACAAGTACCAGCCGACGAAGCCTCCGGGTTGGGGTCAGCCCCATTCAGGCACCAAACATTGAACGTCCTGCCTGCCAGCCGTCTGCAGGAGCCTGCCGTAGGCCGCCGCCACCGCCTCCAGGCTAAACGACCCCACCGCCTGCAGATTGTGCCGGCGCTGGGCCTCCCGCAGGTCGGGCCGGCCGAGGACAGCGTCCAGGGCTTCGGCCAGGGCCGGGGAATCGCCGGCCGGAACCCAGTTCACCTGGAGGCCGGCTTCGGCGGCCGCGGCCCGGATGGCCGGCAGCTCGCTGGCTACCACCGGCCGGCCCCAGGCCGCCGCCCGATAAAGAACGCTCGAGGCGCCGAGTGCCGCCTGGTAGGGGAGCACCACCACCGTGCTTCGCCCGAAGGTCTCCCGGACCCCGGCCTCGGGAACCGGGCCGGACCACCGCACGCCGGGGGCGTTCCTGGCCAGCAACCGAAGCGCCGAACCGTACTCCGGGAACCGGGGGTGCCCGGCGCCGGCGATTTCCAGGACCGCCGACGGGTTGGCGGCCCGCAGCCGCTCAAAGGCGGCCAGCAGGGTCGGCAGGCCTTTATAAGGGGCGATGGAGCCGAAAAAGAGGACGCCGGGAGCCGGCGGCTCGGGCAGGGCTTCCGGGGGGTCAAACGTGCCGTGGGGGATGTAGACGACCCGGCCGCCGCCCAGGGCCCGGCGGAGACCCTCAGCCTGTGAACGCAACGGGACGGCGACCACGCCCAGACGCGCCACCCACCGGACGATAAGTCTCAGGACCGCCTGACCGGCCGAAGAAACCCCAAATTCTCCGCCCTGGAAGGCCCCAATGATGCCCGGCTCGTGCAGGGTTATCGTCATCGGCGGGCCCCCCAGAGCCGCGGCCGTAAGCCCCATCAGCCCCGAAAGCAGGGCCGCCGGGGACGGGCCGAACATGCTCAGCCCGAAGTTGACCCAGACCGCATCGGCCCGCGCCCGGCGCAGTGCCCCCAGCAGCCGGAGGCCGAGGGCAGGATGCCCGTAGGGCCAGGACCGGCACTCCTCCACCCCATGGCGGCTGAGAACGGTCGGACCGGCCCGCTCGGTAACAACCACCACCCGCCGGAAGAACCCGAACCGGGCGAGAGCCTGACACAGGTGATACCCATACTGGCCGATCCCCGTAAGCCTGGGCGGAAATGGGGTCACAACGGCCAGGTCCATCCCCGCCTCCGCTTAAGGAAGAGGCGGACTCGGCGCCACACCTGCCGCGGCCCGCCGGCCACCCGAAACTGACCGCACCGGACTCGGGCCTCGTCTAAGCCGGTCTGCAGTCCGAGCTCACCCCCGGCTCCGGCCGGAAACGGCGGCAGCAGGCCGACCAGCCTCCCCCGGTCCACTACGAGCGGCACCGGGTGGTCCAACAGCTCGCCCGCCCGCCGATACCAGAGAACGGCCCGGGCGGAAGCCGGGCCCGGAACCTCAATAAAAACCGGCTTCAGGGCCGGAAGGGTCAGCCGGCCGTCCAGGAAGACCCGGGGCCAGCTCGCCGGGGGGCCCGTCCCGGTCCCGAAATCTTCGGGCCGGAGCCGGTAGACTCGCCCGTCCCAGGCGCCGACCAGGACTTCAATGCCGGCCTCCGACGGGACGACGGCGGGCGGCGCAAACACCGGTCCGCCAGTCCGGAATGAGCCGGCCGCGGAGCCGTCGGTCCGGAGGAGTCGGACGATTCCGTCCCAGCCGCCGGCCAGAATCTCCGGCCTGCCATCCCCATCCAGGTCGGCGACCGCGGGCGTTCCCCAGAAAAAGGAGCCGGCGTCAACCGGAAAACCGGGCAGGGCCGAGCCGTCGGACCCCCAGCCGTAGAGTCGGTCGGCCGCAACCAGCAGCTCGGGCCGGCCGTCCCCGTCCAGGTCGGCGACAACCGGTCCGGCGACCCCGTACGAGCCGAGCTCCCGCGGCCAGCCTGGCAGGGGCGTGCCGTCTGCCCGCCAGACGTAAACCTGGTCCGAGACGGCAATGACCTCGGGCGACCCGTCGCCATTCAGGTCGGCTACGGCCGGCGTCGACCAGACGAAGTGGCCGGTGGGCTGCCGCCAGCCGTCCAGCGGCGACCCGTCGGCCCGCCAGGCGTAAACCTGCCGGTCCCAGGACCCCACGATTACCTCCGGCCGGCCGTCCCGGTCCAGGTCCACAACGACCGGCGAGGCGGCGACAAATCCGCCCGTCACGGCCGGCCAGCCGGCCATGGCCTGGCCGCTAGCCTTCCAGGCGTAGACCCGGCCGTCATCGGAGCCGACAACCACCTCGGGGAGGCCGTCGGCGTCCAGGTCGGCCAGGGCCGGCGACGAGTAGACGTCGCCGCCGGTCGCCTGGGGCCAGCCCGGAAGCAGTCTGCCTCTGGCGTCGAGGCAGTAAACGTGGTCGTCGTCACACCCGACCGCAATCTCGGCGAAGCCGTCCCCGTCGATATCTGCCACGGCCGGCGTCGAAGCGAAGGCATTCCGGCCGTAAAAGGGGAAACCCGGCAGGGGCCGGCCATCCTCCCGCCAGACGTAGAGGCCGTCCGAGGCGACGATAACCTCGGGCCGGCCGTCGCCATCCAGGTCGGCAACCACCGGCCGGGCGCTGATCGGCCCGCCGGTACGGAAGACCGCTACGGCCGATTTCATCGGCGGCGCAGGATAACAAGGGTGTGGTCGCCCCAGTTCCGCCAGGGCCAGCGGCCCCGCAGAAACCGCTCCGGCCCGAGAAGCCGCTTAAACAGGCCGGCGTGCCGCCGGTACACGGCCGACATGTAGGCCGGCGGCAAGAGGAGCGGCAGGGCGAACCGGGCTTCCAGGCGAAACCCCGGCTTAAACGCCCCCGCCACCTCTTCTGCTGATAGCGGCCGGACCGGCACCGTTGCGCGCCCGTCGCCCGCAGGCAGGGTCGTTAAGCCCCAGCCGACCCCCCGGCCCCGCCCGGCCTGGCGGAGACGGCCCCGGCCAAGCAGCCACAGCGTCTCAAAGAGACAGAGACGGTTGATAACCGAGGCGACAAAGGGCGCCCCCGGCGCCAGCAGCCTGCCCAGGGCCGCCCCAAGCCGCCCGAGGTCCGGCTCGCAGTTGAGGGCCCCGAAGCCGGCGTAGCCCCCGTCAAACGGCGGACCAGGTCGCAGGGCGGCCAGCCCTCCGGCCGGCATCGCCAGGAATTCCACCCGCCCGTCTAGGCCAGCGGCCCGCGCCTTCTGGCGGGCCCGCCGGACCATGCCGGGCGAAATGTCCAGGGCAAGAACCCGGTAGCCGGCCCGGGCCAGGGCCAGCGTCTCCTCGCCGGTTCCGCAGCCCAGCTCGAGCACCCAACCGCCGGCCGGCAGCAGCCGCCGCAGCACTTCGAGGCTTTCGGACCGGAGCCAGGCCATCAGCGGGTTCGTGGCGCTGCCGTAAAAGTCGTCGTAGACCGGGGCCGTCCGGTCAAAGGCCCGTGCGACCGCGCCGTAAGTGGGGTCCATCGGTCAGCGTCCCTCGGCCGGGTGGAACCGGACGACCGGCCGGCCCGGCCAGCGGGCGAGAAGCCGGACCACGAGCCTGGTCAGGCGCAGACCAACGCAGACCCGAAGCCGGTGCCAGAGGGCCACCCGCCACCCGGCCTTAATCCGGGCATCCTCCCACTCCTTCCGGAACCACCGGATCACCCACCGGTAAAAGCGGGTGTCGTACTTATCCCGCCGGAAGAGCAGGCGGTTCTGGGCCGTGTAATCCCAGTCGATGTTCCACTCCGAGTCGAACATGAGCCGGTCCCGGACCTGCTCGTAAAAGGGCGTCCCCGGCAGGGGATAGGCGATGGTCGTGCTGAAGATGTCCGGCAAAGTTTCCCGGAGCAGTTTCACCGAGAGCTCCAGGTCCTCGAACTCCTCGCCGGGGTAGCCGACCATCATGAAGAAATAGGTTTCGATCCCCAGGCGCTTGCAGAGGGCCGCGGCCTCGTAAGTCTGCAAAACCTTGATGCCCTTCTTCATCGCGTCGAGCACCTTCTGCGAACCCGACTCGGCCCCGAAATATATCCGGCGGCAGCCCATCTCCTTGAGGGCCAGGAGCATCTCCTCAGTTGCCAGGTTCACCCGGGTCAGGCACTCGAACGGGATCGCCGCATCCCGGGCCAGGACCTCATCCCGCCACTCAAGGACCCACCGGCGGTTGACGCCCGTAATGTCGTCGACAACCCGTAGAAAGTCGGGGTTGTAAGTCTGTTTGATCTGCCGCATCTCCTCCGCCGAGCTGGCCGGCGAGCGCAACCGGTGAGTCCGGCCAAAGACCGCCTTCTGGCACCAGGCGCAGGCGTACGGACAGCCCCGGCTGTTGATGATGGACAGGGACCAGTAGCCGTGGGCCTTTATCCAGGCCCGCCGGTAGGCCTCCATATCCACCAGGTCCCGGGCCGGGAACGGCAGACCATCCAGGTCGGCGATGGGGGGCCGGGGGGCCGTGGGGATAATCCGGCCGTCGGGACCCCGAAGCCGGAGCCCGGCAATCTCCTCCAGCCGTCCGGCCCGGGGCGAATTTCCCAGCAGAAAATCGGCCAGTTCGAGCATCGTCTGTTCCCCCTCGTCGAAGGCGACGATGTCCACCGGAAACTCGCCCCGGCTGTCGCGGTACCTTAAATACCGGTCGGGCAAGCCCGTCGGGTCAGGGCCGCCGAGGATTACGGTTGCGCCGTGGCGGTGGGCGATCTCCGCCAGGATGAGGGCGTGGCGGCGGATGGTTATGAGCGACGTGATGCCGACGACCGGCGGCCGCCGCCGGCGCATGTAGTCTTCGAACTCGGCGTAATCCCGGCGGAATGTGCAGTCAAAGAGCTCCACGTTATAACCCCGCTTCCGCAGGACGGCCGCCAGGTACATTAAGCCCAGGGGGAAATACGGGGTCATCAGCTTCTGCTCGACCGGGTCCTTGGCAATAAAGAGGGGGTGGACGAGGGTGACGTCCGGCCGCAACTTAAAACCCTCCTTCCAGCAGCCCGGCTAGCCGGGCGGCAAAGGCAGTCAGGGTCCGGCGGCCGTGGCCGTCAAAATGGCCCTGACAGTGGTCAGCGTCAAACCGGCGCTCGGGCCCTGGCGGGCCGAATTTTTTAAGCTTCCGGCCCATCTCCCACCGTTCCACCCAGTCTCCCGGCGGGGTCTGGCTCGCTACCTCCAGCAGGGCGCCCAGCCAACGCGGCGGTCGTACTTCGGCGGCCGGGCGGCGGGGCAGGCCGGCGGCGTTCGGCAGGAAGCGGGCCGTCCAGAAATTGGACCTGCGCATTCGCCAGTAGACGTCCAGGCCGTAGAGGGGGACCATCTGGGTGAGCTCGTGGGCCGTAAAGAGGTTCCGGTCGTCGAGGACCAGGGCCCGCTCGGAGAGGAAGTAGTTCGGACAGAGCTTAACCCCCCGGCGGGCGGCCCGGCGGACGACCCCAATGACGAGGGCCCGGCAGACCCAGAGTCGGCCGGGGGCGGTGACAACCAGGTAATCAATGTCGTCGCCGGGTTCGACGTTGTCCAGGGCCAGCGCCCCGGTGACGGCGACCATCCGAACGAACGGCAGGGCGGCGATGAGGCGGGCGTAGCGGACGGCTTCCGGCCAGAGGCGGGTGGCCACTGCCGTGCGGGCCCGGCGAAGCCCAGTCAAGTGCTCCCGGCCCCGGAGAACCCAGAACTCCCCGACCTGCCGCACCTGCCCGGCAAGCCAGCCGCCTGTCCTGAGGGCGTCAGCTACCTGGCCGGGGGAAGCCGGGATGCCGATGAGATAGCGGTGGGCTTCGGCCGGGGTCAGCGGGTAGTCAAAGATATCGGCGTAGGCGAGGGTGCAGAGAATTCCGGCCTCGAGTCCTGAAGGCCGGGCTCCGGACCGCACGACCGACGGGCCGCCCTGCGCGCCGAACACCTTCACCGCCTCTCCAACAAGCTAATACGCCGGAGGCGGCGGCCCGGATTCGCCGGGGGTTTAACCTGTCGGGTGAAGCCAGCGCCGGAGCTTCGGCAGAAAGTCCCAGGCCGCCGGCCAGGCCCGGCGGCAGAGGTCGACCGCCCGGTCGGGGTCCAGGGTATGGATGAGGAGCCCGGAAGCCGCCTGCCAGAGGGTGATCGGGCCGGCTCCGCGCAGGTCCATAACCCGCCAGCGGAGGCCGTAGGTGTGGCTTAGGGCCCGCTCCAGGAGGGCCGCCGCCCGGTCGGGGTCGCCCACCCCCGGTGCCCATTCGACCCCGACCTCCACCCACCGGAAGGGCCGGCCGGCGACAAAGGGACCATAAAGAAAAACGAGTTCGACCTCCGGCCGGGCCCTGAAGAAGCTTGCGAGCATCACGACCAGCCGGTCCCGCTCCGGCTCGGGCAAAGCAAAGACCTTAAAATCCGCTATGCCCACCGGTCCGGGTCAGTTCCGACGAAGCCGGCGATGAGTTTTAAAAACTCGGGCAGGCTCCGACTGGCCAGCTCCACACCGGCGGCCAGCTCGGCGCCGGTGACGTCCGCCGGGCTGTGAACCAGGCGGTCGCGCAGGCGGGCGACCATGGCGAGCTGGTCGGCCAGACCGACCGAGATGACCCCGGCCCGGGCCAGGGCCAGGAAGACGTCGGGGTACGATTCCGGGGGGCGGCCGCCCCGTTCGGCCAGCAGGGTGATGCCCATGTCCGTGGCCCCCTCCACGGCGGCAATCAGCCGGTACCGGGCGGCATCGGCGGCGACCGGATCCCCGAGGTCCAGGGCGCGCAGCCGGGCGATAGAATCCCGGACAAGCCCGGCTCCCGCCGCGAGCCGGGCGATGAGTTCGCCGGACTCCCGGTCCACCGGCCCGCCGCTCACAGGATGGCGTAGGCGTTGGCGGGCGACCCAACGCCCCGGGGGATGTAGAGGGGGGCCGAAACCAGCAGAAAGTAATACCGTCCCAGTTCCCGGCACGCGGCCGAAAGCTCCTCAAGGTCCCAGAGCTCGCCCAGGGGCATACCCAGGAGGGCGATGAGCCGCTGGTGAAGGAATCCTTCTTCCCGCCGGACCGGCAAAGCCTCGACCGCCGGGTTGTCGGCGGCCACGGCCGCGACCCGGTGGTCCCAGAGCCAGGCGGCCGTGGGCTGGCCCGGGTCAAGGCCGACGGTTTCCAGGGTCCCCCCATCCAGCCCGCCGGCCAGGCTCTTGCGCCCGGCTTCGTCCAGGCCCAGGTACCACCGGACCCATCCGGTCCGGATAACCAGAATGTCCCCGGGTTCGATTTCAACCTTTTCCCAGGCCAGGACCCTTTCCAGGTCGTGGGGCCGGAGCACGGTCCGCCGGTCGGGTGGGAGGGGACGCCCCAGGGCCTCGAAGCAGGCCGCCGCGTCCACCAGCACGCCCCGGCCAACGATTCCCCGGCGGGCGATGGCATCAATGCCGAGCTCACCCCGGTCCAGGTCCGCATCTTCCCGTCCGCCGTAGAAGCCGAACTGCCGGTAGCGGATGTGCTGGAGGCTGTCCCACTGGCTTGAAGCCTGGGGGTAGAACCCGTCGAGCCAGTCGTCCCGGGCCAGGCGCCCGGTGGAGACGTAATGCTGGTAGACCCGCCGGGTGCTCACCAGGCTCGGGTTGGGCAGGTCGAGGGGGAGGGAGAGGTTAATCACCCGGCCCTCGGTTACGGTCCGGATGGCCCGGAGGACCTGGCTGGGGGTTATAAAATTGAGGGTTCCGAGCTGGTCAGCCCGGCCGAAAACGTCCCAGCTGTGCCGCTCCCCCGTGGGAAGCTGCGGCAGGTCGTCGAATTTAGGCAGGGTGCTGGCTTCGACCATCGGGTCCTCCTTCCCTTCAACTCTTGCATCCGAGTATACAATCGGCACAGGCGAGTCCGTTTTCTGGAGGAGGTTTCTGTGGGCACCGAAAATCCGAACTTTTACGATGCTGACCCAAACCTGGCCCTGGTGCTGAGCGTCTGGGCCGGGCCGGACGACCTGGCGCGGGCCGAGCCCCACCTGCGGGAGCTGGGAGCCCTGGCCGGCGGCGAGCTCGACCGGCTTGCCGCCACCGCCAACCAGCATCCGCCCGTCCTCAGGGCCTTCGACCGTGACGGCAACCGGATTGACGAGGTGGTCTACCACCCGGCCTACCGGGAGCTGGAGCGGTTCGCCTTTGAAAAGTTCGGCCTGGCCGCGATGTCCCACCGGCCCGGAGTGCTTGGCTGGCCCCGGCCGGTTCCCCACGTCATCAAGTACGCCTTTAAATATCTGTTCACTCAGGCCGAATTCGGCCTGGTCTGCCCGGTATCCCTCACCGACTCGACGGCCCGGATAATCAGGCTCTTCGGCAGTCCAGACCAGCAGGCCCGCTACCTGCCCCGACTGACCGCAACTTCTTTGGGCCAGCTCTGGCAGGGCGCCCAGTTTATTACTGAGAAGCAGGCCGGCTCCGACGTCGGCGCCATCGGAACGGTCGCCCGCCGGCAGGCCGGCGGCTGGCGGCTCTACGGCCACAAGTGGTTTTGCAGCAACGTTTCGGCCGAGGTCATCATCACCCTCGCCCGGCCCGAAGGCGCCGGCCCGGGCACCCGGGGCCTCGGGATGTTCCTGGTGCCGAAGTGGCTGCCGGACGGGACCCGGAACTCTTACCGCATTGAGCGGCTCAAAGATAAACTCGGCAGCCGCAGTATGGCCACCGGGGAGGTGACCTTTGATGGGGCGGTTGCCGAGCCGGTGGGAGACCTGGGGCAGGGCTTTAAGCAGATGGCCGAGATGATCAACGTCTCCCGGCTTTCCAACGCCCTCCGGTCGGCCGGGCTTATGCGGCGGGCGTTCTTCGAGGCTTTGAGTTACAGCCGGAGGCGGACCGCCTTCGGCCGCCCCCTGGCCGACCTGCCCCTGGTGCGGCGGAACCTGTTCGACCTCCTGCTCGACGTCGAAGGGTGTACTGCCCTGGTGTTTTACGGGGCCTGGTTCCTCGACCGGGCCGATGCCGGTGACGCCGGCGCCACCCGGCTTCGGCGGATCGTTACACCCCTGGCAAAGTTCTACGTGACCAAGCGGGCCCGGTGGGTTGTCGGCGAGGCCCTCGAACTGCTCGGGGGCAACGGCTACATCGAGGATTGGCCCCTGGCCCGCCTGCTCCGGGACGCCTACCTCGGCTCCATCTGGGAGGGCACGACGAATATCGTCGCCCTGGACGTGCTGCGGGCGGCCCTCCGGGAGGGGGCCGGGGAGGCCCTCCTCGAGGACCTGACCGAACGGCTTTCCCGGCTCCAGGCCGAACCGGTTCGGCGGGCGGCGGAATCCGTCCGGGCCGGCCTTGACCGGGTTCGGTCCGAACTTGTCCGGCTCCCCGACCTGGACCCCGAAGACCGTGAGGCCGGGGCGGTCGATTTTGCCGGGCGGCTTGCCCGGCTGACGATCGCCGCCCTGCTCTTGTATGAGGCCGACCGGCTGGCCGCCACCGGCGATTACCGCAAGCTTGTGGTGGCCGCGGCCTACATCCGGACCCGGCTTTTGGGCCAGCCGCCGGAGACCGACGCCCCCACGGCCGCGGCAGTTATCAACTGGGAGCGGCTGGGAGCCGGCGGCAGTCCGTTGACCGGCGCAATTTTCCCGGTCTAAAATAAGCTGACCTGAAATCTTGGGTCACCGGAGGCGAGGATGGCAGGCAGTTTTCGGATCCGACCAATTTCCAGGCGCGAATTCCTGGCAGGCGGGGCGGCTGCGGCCCTCGGTCTCGGGCTCTGGTCCTGTGCGCCGGCAGCGCCTTCGCAGCCGGCGGCGCCCCAGCAGCCGGCGGGCCAGCCGAATTACGGCGGGACGCTGGTCTTCGTCCTGGAAGACGACGTCATTGACTTTGACCCGATGCGGTCCCGGGCCTTCGTGGACCGCAACGTCCACTACCAGATTTATGACTCCCTGGTAAGGATTGACCCCAAGGGCAATATCATCCCCTGGCTGGCCGAGCGCTGGGAGATATCCCCGGACGGCAAAACGGTTACGTTTTACCTGCGTCAGGACGTCAAGTTCCACGACGGGACGACCTTTGACGCCTCGGTGGTTAAGTGGAACATCGAACGGTATATCACCGCCGAGGGGTCGGCCAGAAAGGGTGAGCTCGAACCGGTGGCCTCGATAGACGTGGTCAACACCTATACGGTTCGGTTTAACTTAAAGACCCCGTTTTCGCCCCTGCTGGCCCAGCTGGTTGACCGGGCGGGGATGATGGTTTCACCGAAGGCGGTGGAGGCGGCCGGGGCCGATTTTACCCGGAAGGCGTTTAAGGCCGGGACCGGGCCGTTTATTCTGACCGAGGCCGTAAAGGACGACCACATCACCTTGGAGCGCAACCCCGAATGGTGGGGCAAGGACCAGCTGGGCAACCGCCTGCCGTATGTCGATAAAGTCATCGTCAGGCCCATCACCAACAGCGACGTCCGGCTGGCGAACCTGCGGACGGGCGAGGCCCAGGTGGCCAACAACATCGCCGGCAAAGACGTCGCCTCGGTCAAATCTGACCCGACCCTCTCGTACCAGGAGATACCGGGGCTCGCTTTCGCCAGCATGATTCCCAACCGGCGGCCGGGCTTTGTTTTCAGCGAACCCCGCTACATAAAGGCGGTAGCGATGGCCCTCGACCGGCGGGAAATCCTGGACCGGGTCTTCTTCGGGGTTGGGACGGTGGGATACGGGGCGATTGCGCCGCCCCATTTTGCCTATGACCCGAACTTCAAGCCCTTTGAGCGGCCGGACCCCGAGGGGGCAAAGCGGCTGGTGGCCGAGGTCGGCAGGGGCCAGCTCCAGTTCGAGTTTCTGGTGCCGTCGGGAGACCCGCAGACCCTGCAGCTGGCCCAGCTGATTCAGGCCCAGCTTGCCAAAGCCGATATCAAGGCCGAAATCGTCCAGATGGAGTTTGCGCAGATCCTCCAGCTCCAGAGCGAGAAGACTTTCAAGGGGATGACCCTGGTCGGCTGGAGCGGTCGGATCGACCCAGATGGGAATGTCTACGACCACATCTACACCGGCCGGCCCTTTAACGATTCGAGCTACTCGAATCCCGAAGTCGACAAGTTGCTGGACGAACAGCGGGCAACCACCGACGTGAACCGCCGCCGGGAGCTTCTGCGGCGGGCCGAGCAGATCTACGTGGTTGACGACCCGGCCAGGGTCTGGTACCGGTTCGGGGTTGCGATGCTGGTGACAAACCGGCGAGTAAAGGGGCTGGAGCCATATCCTGACCAGATCGTGCGGTTCCAGTACGCCTGGCTCGAAAAGTAGCCGATGACGCAGTATATCGTGCGCCGGCTCCTGCTGATGGTGCCGGTCGCACTGCTGGTAACCGTTATTGTCTTTGTGCTTGTTCGCCTGACGCCGGGCGACCCGGTGCTTGTCTATGCCGGCGAGGAGCGGGACCCGGAGACCCTGGCCCAGATTCGCCGGTCGCTGGGCCTTGACCAGCCGTTGCCCGTTCAATATGTCGCCTGGTTGAGCCGGGCGCTGCACGGTGACTTTGGACGGTCGATTCGAACCCGGCAACCGGTTCTCGAAGCTATCGTTGAGCGGCTTCCAGCAACCATTGAACTGGGGTTGGCGGCCCTGCTTATCTCCGTCAGCGTTTCCCTGGTGGTCGGAACCATCTCGGCCCTCAAACGCAACTCCCTGCTTGACCTGCTGGTCACCGGTGCCGCAATCGGGGGTGTATCCCTGCCGAATTTCTTTCTGGGAATAACCCTCATCCTGGTGGCCGCCGTGGTTTTCAGGCTCTTGCCGCCGGGCGGCTATGTTCCCTTTGTCCAGGACCCGGCCGCGAACCTCCGCTATCTGATCCTCCCCGCCATCACCCTGGCGAGCGCAAGTCTTGCCGTCAATCTCCGGCAGGTTCGCTCCAGCCTCATTGACGTTCTGGCCCAGGACTACATCCGGGTTGCCCGGGCTAAAGGCCTGCCGGAGCGGCTCGTAATTTTTCGGCACGCCCTGAGAAACGCCCTCATCCCGGTTGTAACCCTTGTCGGCCTTCAGGCCGGGGCGATTATTGAAGGGGCGATAATAACCGAGACCATCTTCTTCTGGCCGGGAGTCGGGCGGCTTGCGGTTGACAGTATTGCCGGGCGGGATTACCCGGTGGTCCAGACCATCGTCCTGTTCTCGGCCATGTCCTTCATGCTGAGCACCCTGCTCGTGGACATCCTCTACGCCTGGCTTGATCCCCGCATCTCCTACGGAGCCCGGGCCCGGTGAGGGAGACGGCGGTCCGGACCGAAATCGCGGTTCCCCGCCCCCGCCGGGGACTGTGGGCGACGGTGCGACGCCATCCCCGGATTCTGGTCGGGGGGACCATCGTTTTGACCCTCGTCACTGCCGCCGTCCTGGCGCCGGTCATCGCCCCCTTTGACCCGATTGCGGTTGACCCCGGCCGGGCGCTCCTGCCGCCGGGCCCACCCCACTTGTTTGGGACCGACGACCTCGGCCGGGACGTGTTCAGCCGGGTGGTTTATGGGGCCCGGATTTCCCTGGCCGTCGGGGTGATTTCGGTCTCCATCGGCCTCGTGGTCGGGGTGACTATTGGGCTTACGGCCGGTTACCTGGGCGGTGTGGTTGACCTTCTGTTGATGCGCCTCATCGATGCCTTACTGGCGTTCCCAGCCCTCATCCTGGCCATCGCGATTACGGCCGCCCTCGGACCCCAGATTCAAAATGCGATGATTGCCATCGGGATTGTCGCCATTCCGGCCTACGCCCGACTGACCCGGGCGCAGGTCCTCTCGGTCCGGGAACACGAGTTTGTGCTGGCGGCCCGCGCCCTGGGCGTTCCGCCGGTGCGCATCGTTTTACGGCACATCCTGCCCAACATCGTTAACCCTCTTATCGTCCAGGCCACCCTTTCGACGGCCTTCGCGATCCTTCAGGAAGCATCCCTGTCGTTTCTCGGGCTCGGCTCCCAGCCGCCAAATCCGTCGTGGGGTCAGGACATCTACTACTCGCAACGGTACCTGGCGAACCTGAAGTGGTGGATGAGCGCCGGACCGGGCCTGGCGATCTTCCTGGCCGTCTTCGCCTTTAACTTTCTAGGGGATGCCCTCCGGGATCTGCTCGACCCCAGGCTCCGGCGCCGGGAATAGGCCCTCAGGCCGCGGGTTCGACGGGTTCTGGCGGGGGTACTGACTCACCCCGGGGCGTAAGGAGGCCGATCCGCCACATTCTGGCGGCATCGTGGACGCCGAAAAGAATTCGCAGGCCGTAGCTGTAAACCAGATAAGGGCCAGGTACGCCAGCTTCCCGCAGCTGGCGGCGGAAGCCCTCCGAGCGGGCCCGCTGGGCCCAGTCCCGGACGTGATTGGGACTCAGCCGGAGCTTGACCTCGACCACGGCCCAGAGGACCTCACCGGTTGCCGCCCGGGCAGGCACCGCCAGATCAACCTCGCGGCCGTCGACGGCGACCGAGGTAGGCTCGGCCAGGAGCTCAAAGCCCTTTTTTCGGAGGACATCGACCAGCACGGCTGCGGCTTCCTCTTCAGCGGTAGCGCCGACCGTGTTGGCTAGCTGACCAACCTCCTGCCGGAGCCTCTCCAGCCCAAGCGCCAGCTGGTCGACGCGTTCCTCAGTCCGGGCCTGGGCCTCCGCTAGCCGGGCAACCGCTTCCTCAAGCCGACCAACCCGCTCCTCAGTCCGGGCCTGGGCTTCGGCCAGCCGGGCCAGCGCGGCTTCCACGAGGCCCATCCGTTCTTCAGCGCGCGACTGGGCCGCGGTCAGCCGGGCTACGGCCTCTTCGAGCCGATTTACCCGTTCCTGTGTTTCCGCCTGGGCATCAACTAGGCGGGAAAGTGTCTGCTCAAGTTGCCCGAGATGCGCCTCGGTCTTCGCCTGAGCATCAGCCAGGTTGGCAAGTGCCGTCTCCACCCGGCCGAATCGCTCCTCGCTTCGGGTTTGGGCTTCGGTTAGGGCATCAACTTTCGCGGCTAACTCCCGAACCAGCCGGGGAAGTTCCAGCAACTCGTCCGTCAGGAGCAGACGCCGAAGTTCAGCCCGCCACTCGGGATGGGTTTCGAGCAGCCTTACGAGGTCGTGGAAATCCTGCACACTGAATGCCATTTTGGTTCCGCTCAGATTCTACCCGAAAGCTGGTATAATCAGCCAAGGCAGGAGAGAACGCCGCGTGACGGATGGGGTTGTCCTGCTTGAGAAGGCTCCGCCGCTCGCCCGGGTGATCCTCAACCGACCGGGCGTCATTAACGCCATTAACATCGAAATTCGGGACGCCCTCTTCGACCTGATGCCGGCCCTGGCCCTGGACCCTGAAGTGGAAGCCGTCATTTTTGCCGGCCAGGGCCGGGCCTTCTCGTCGGGCGCCGACGTCCGGGAGTTCGGGACCGCCCCATCGGTTGTGGTCGCCAAGCAGGTCCGCTGGCTTCGGGACATCTGGGGCCTCCTTATCGACTTCCCGAAGCTTACGGTCGCGGCCATCCACGGTTTTGCCATCGGGGCCGGAGTTGAGCTCGCCCTCTGCCTCGACCTGCGGGTCGCCTCAGCAGAGACGGTCTTCGCCGTGCCGGAAACCGCCTTCGGGATGATCCCGGGGGCTGGCGGAAGCCAGACCCTGCCCCGGGCCGTGGGCGTCGGCCGGACCCTCGACCTTATCCTCACGGGTCGGCGTATTAACGCCGACCAGGCCCTTGCCTGGGGGCTTGTTGACCGGGTCGTGCCGACGGGCGAGCACCTTGCGGCGTCCGAGGCCCTGGCCCGGGAGGTCCTGCGGGTCGGGCCTGACCTGGTACGGCGGGCCAAGGCGGCCGTCAATATCGGCCTGAACCTGCCCCTTCAATTCGGCCTGCTGTTGGAACGCGCCCTTGGAGCTTGACCGTGCCTGACCGGTACAGGTCCATCCAGGTCGAAATCGAAGGCCGGCTGGCGACGGTCCGGCTCAACCGGCCGGAGCGCGGGAACCGAATCGATTCGGTGCTGGCCGCCGAGCTGGCCGAAGCCTTCACCGAACTGGCCCACGAAGTCGGGATTTGGGCGGCCGTCTTGCTCGCCGCCGGTCCCGATTTTTGCCTCGGCGAAGATCCCGAAGATCCCCCGCCCAACCGGGGCCCATGGGTCCGGCCCGCCTATCCCGGCCTCGAGTTCCCGGAGGCCGTCGCGGCGTACCCCAGGCCGTTGGTCGCCGGGATCCAAGGACGGTGCTCCGGCGTCGGCCTGGAGCTTGCCCTCTGCGCCGACATTCGGGTGGCCAGCCGGGACGCTGTCTTCGCGCTGGACCAGCTTCAGCAGGGGACCCTGCCCCGCTTTGGGGGAACCCAGCGCCTGCCGAGAGTGGTGGGCCGGGGCCGGGCCCTCGACCTCATCCTCACCGGCCGTGGGCTTCCTGCGGCCGAGGCCGAGCAGATTGGACTGGTAACCCGGCTGGTGGACGGCGATGTGGAGGCCGCTGCCCGGCAGGTGGCGGAGGAGGTGCTGGCCAACGGCCCGCTGGGCCTGATGCTGGCCAAGGAGGCGGTCTGGCGGGGTCTGGAGCTTCCTCTCCATCAGGCTTTGCGGGTCGAAAACGACCTTTATCTTCTGCTCGAGACAACCGCCGACCGGCTCGAAGGCAAGGCCGCCTTTCTCGAGCGGCGCCGGCCGGTCTGGCATGGCAGGTAGGAGGCCGCAATGGACGGGCAGGTGCTCAGCGACATCCGGGTCATTGACCTGACCCATTATGTGGCCGGACCTTACTGTACAAAGCTTCTGGCCGACTTTGGGGCCGATGTCATTAAGGTTGAGCGTCCGGGAACCGGTGACCCGGCCCGGAGGCTTGGTCCGTTCCCCGGTGACGAGCCCCACCCCGAGAAGAGCGGCCTATTTTTGTTTCTTAATACGAACAAGCGGAGCATCACCCTTAACCTCAAGTCTGAAACGGGGCGCAAGATCCTTCTGGACCTGGTGAAAACCGCCGACGTTGTGGTCGAAAACTTCAGCCCCCGGGTAATGCCCTCGCTGGGCCTGAGTTACGACGAGCTCCGAAAGGTCAACCCCAGGCTGGTAATGACGTCAATTTCTAACTTCGGCCAGGACGGCCCGTACCGGGACTTCAAGGCAAGCGACCTCGTCCTATACGCCATGGGCGGGGCCATGTCGTCGACCGGCCTCCCGGACCGGGAACCGATCCGCCTGCCGGGAAACGTCATCCAGTACCAGGCCGGCACCGTCGCGGCGGCCGCAACGATGGGGGCGTTCCTGGTTGCCCGCTACCAGGGCATCGGCCAGCACGTCGACGTCTCCATCTTCGAAACCCAGCTCGGTTCGTCCGACCGGCGGACAACCTTCTTGCTCGGCTATCAATACCACGGTCTGCCGGCCGTCCGGGAACAGCCCACGGGCACCCCCGTGGGTGGCATCTACCCCTGCGCGGACGGCTACGTGGCGTTCCTTTCAGTGCCCAGCATGCTTCCCAGATTTCTGGAAATGGTGGGCCGGCCGGACCTGATCACCGACCCCCGCTTTGCAAGTCCGGCGGCCCTGCTGAGCCCCGAAACCAAGGAGTTTATCCATGAGCTCCTTTTGCCCTGGCTTATGGAAAGGACCCGTTACGAGGTAATGGCCGCCGCCCAGCGGGCGCGGTTTCCGGGCATGGTCGTCCTGAGCCCAGGCGACCTTGTCAACGACCCGCATTTTAACGAGCGGGGCTTCTGGGTTGAGATTTCACACCCGGTCGCCGGCACCTTTAAATACCCGGGACCGCCGTTCCGGATGTCGGAGGGCGGCTGGCAGGTCCGGCGGCCGGCACCCCTTCTGGGCGAGCACAACGAGGAGGTCTACTGCGGGGAGCTTGGCTACTCCAGGGAAGACTTAAACACCTTGCGGGAAAGGGGGATAATCTAGCGATGGCGGCGCGTCTTCCCCTTGAAGGCATCCGGGTTGTGGACCTCACGGTTGTCTGGGCCGGACCGACGGTCACCATGATTCTGGGAGACCTGGGTGCACAAGTCATCCGGGTCGAGTCGCGTTACCATCCACCCGGCTCGACCCGGGGGATTCTGCCGCCTCCCCCAAAGGAGGCCGTACCCCGGACCGGCAACATTGCCCGGGCTTATGTTAACCTGGACCCTGGCCAGCGACCCTGGAACCGGCACGCCATGTTCAACTGGCACGGCCGCAATAAGTTAAGCATGACCCTGGAGATAGACCGTCCGCGGGGCCTTGAGGTGTTCCGGCGGCTCGTTGAGATTAGCGATATTCTGGTCGAAAACAATGCCGCCGGGCTTATTGAGCGGCTTGGAATTGATTACCCGGTTGTTTCGTCCTGGAATCCGCGGCTTATCATGCTCCGGATGCCGCCGTTCGGCCTGAGCGGACCTTATAAATACTTTCAGGGCTTCGGCTCTACGGTTGAGGCCGTGGCCGGATTCGTCTGGATCCGACACTACCCCGATTCAGACCCGACCTCGGCAACCCCTACCTTCCACATGGACGCCGCCAGCGGCGCGGCCGGGGCCTTCGCCGTCCTGGCCGCCCTCCACTACCGGAACCGCACCGGCCGGGGCATGCTCATCGACCTGGCCCAGGCCGAGAACATGACTCAGCACATCGGCGAGATCATCTTGGACTACACCATGAACGGCCGGGTCCAGGGCAGTTACGGCAACCGCCACCCGACCGCCGCCCCCCACGGGGTTTACCGGTGCCAGGGCGACGACCGCTGGGTGGCCATCAGCGTCTTTACGGACGAGGAGTTCGCCGCCCTCTGTCAGGTCATGGGCCGGCCGGAGCTGGCGGCTGACCCGCGGTTCTCAACCCTGCAGGCCCGCCGGGCGAACCAGGACGAGCTTGACCGGATCATTGAAGCATGGACCCTGACGCGAACGCCGCGCCAGGTGTTCGAGGCCCTGCAGGCGGCTGGAGTTCCGGCCGGGCCGGTTATGGACGAGCGGGACGCCTACGAAGACCCCCACGCCCGGGCCCGGGGCTGGTTTCAGGTTATGACCCACCCGGAATGCGGAACCCACGAGTACCCCGGCCACCTCTGGCGGCAGTCTGAGGTGCCCCTCAGGTTTGAGACGCCGGCCCCGTGTTTGGGCGAGCACAACGAGTATGTTTACAAGGAGCTTCTCGGATACTCCGACGCCGAGTATGAGGAGCTGGCCCGCCTCGGACACATCGGCACCGACTATGTCTTTCAGCAACCAACAGGAATCAGGTGACCCAGGCGATGCTCATCGACCTGCACAATCACACCCGCCTCAGGTCCCCCTGTTCTCAACTTGACCCCGATGAGCTTATAATTTTGGCGAAGGGACGCGGCCTTGACGGCATCTGCTTCACCGAGCACGACGAAACCTGGCCCGAGGCCGAGCTCGCCGAGCTCCGGGCCCGGCACAACTTCCTGGTACTCGGGGGCATGGAGGTTAACACGGAGCACGGCCACTTCCTGGTCTTCGGTGTGCCGCGCTACGAGTACGGCATGCACCGGCTTGAATACCTGAGGGAGGTTGTCGAACGCTGGGGCGGGGTTATGATTGCGGCCCACCCGTTCCGGAACACCGTCTACAAGGGCGGCGTTTACCGCGCCTACGGGCCTGGTCTCACCGTGGAGGAAGGGGTACGGCGGCCAGCTTTCAGGTTCTGCGAGGCCCTTGAGACCCTGAACGGAAACCGTCCGGACGCCGAAAACGCTTTCGCCCGTCGGGTAGCGGAGGCGCTGGGGCTGCCGCAGGTTGGGGGAAGCGATGCCCACCTTCCGGACGAGGTGGGCCGCTTTGCCACTGAATTCGACCGACCAATCAGGTCGGCAAGCGACCTGATCTCCGAAATCCGGGCCGGACGCTGCCGGCCCGTCGACCTGCGAATTCTGGCAAGCAAGGAGGCATAGCAATGGGCATCGTTCAGGACCGGGTAGCGGTTGTCACCGGCGGCGGCCGGGGAATCGGCCGGGCCATCTGTCTGCTGCTGGCCGAGGAGGGGGCCAAGGTTGTGGTCAACGACCCCGGGGTGGCCGTGGATGGGACCGGCTTTGACCAGCGGCCGGCCGACGAAGTCGTCGAGGAGATCCGGCGGCGGGGCGGGGTTGCGGTGGCCAACTACGATTCGGTGGCCACCATGGAAGGCGGCGAGCGGATAATCAGGACGGCCATTGACAACTTTGGGCGGATAGACATCCTGGTCTGCTGTGCCGGGATTCTGCGGGACCGGATGATTTTCAACATGACCGAGGAGGAGTGGGATGAGGTCATCCGGGTCCACCTTAAGGGCCACTTCACGGTGATGAAGCCGGCCTCGGTCCTCATGCGCCAGCAGCGCTACGGCCGGATCATCACCTTCAGCTCTTCCAGCGGCCTTATCGGCAACACCGGCCAGGCCAACTACGGGGCGGCCAAGGCGGCCATCGCCGGTCTCACCCGGGTTGCGGCCCTGGACCTGGGCCGCTACGGGATCACGGTTAACTGCATTGCGCCCAGCGCAAACACCCGAATGACCGCGACGGTGCCTGACCGGGCCCGGCAGATCCGGGAGCAGATGGGCCTTGCCCGGCCCCGCTTTGAGATGAGCCGGGAGCCCGAGGATGTCGCCCCGATGGTTGTTTACCTGGCCAGTGAGGAAGCCGGCTGGATTAACGGCCAGATCTTTTACGTGGGCGGTGGAATCGTCGCCCGGGCCCAGGAGGAGAGGCCGATCCGCCACATGTGGAAGCCCGAGCGCTGGACGGTCCACGAGATCGCCGGCCTCATCCGGTCGCAGATTTTCGACCCGACCTTCGTTTCGCCGGGACTGCCCCGACCCGAGGCCCAGCCCGCTCCCCAGCAGGCACAGGCCCAGTCGTCCCAGACCCAGGCTTAAGTCCTCGAGGCCGCGCCTCAGGCTGGTTCCAGGGCTAGCGGCCCGATGGTGCCGGGCCGCTAGCCCTCTGAATCTTCGTCCTCTTCTTCGCCGAGCTGTTCGAGCAGACGGGCCGCCCGGTTGTAGCCGATCCGGAGCTTGCGCTGAAGGAATGAAACCGAGACCCGGCCGTGCTGGCGCAGGAGGGCCCGGGCCTCGTCCAGAAGCTCGTCTTCCTGCTCGTCCTCAGACCAGCCCTTTATGTTTATAAGGTCTTCGACGTACTGGGGCGGCCGGTTCGCCCGCCACCAGTTGACGAGCCGTTCGATCTCGGCGTCGGAGACGAAACAGCCCTGGAGCCGGATGGGCTTGGGGGCATCCCCCGGCAGGAAGAGCATATCGCCCCGGCCCAGCAGTTTCTCGGCCCCAACCGTGTCCAGGATCGTCCGGGAGTCGACCTGGGACGAGACGGCAAAGCTTATCCGGGAGGGGAAGTTCGCTTTGATCAGGCCGGTCACCACGTCCACCGACGGCCGCTGCGTCGCCAGAACCAGGTGGATTCCGGTGGCCCGGGCGAGCTGAGCCAGGCGGCAGAGGAGCTTCTCGGTCTCGTCCGGGGCCAGCATCATCAGGTCGGCGAGCTCGTCGATGATGAGCACAATGTAGGGCAGGGCCGGCTGTTTTTCCCGGGCGGCCCAGGCGTTGTAGGCGGTGATGTTGCGAACCCCAACCTCCGCAAACCGGCGGTAGCGGTTATCCATCTCCCCGGTGACCCACTTGAGGACCCCGATCACCTTGTCCACGTCGACCACAACCGGCGCAAGGAGGTGGGGCACATCGTTGTACTGGACCAGCTCAACCCGCTTCGGGTCGACCAGAATCAGCCGGACCTGCTCCGGGGTGTTGTGGAGCAAAAGACAGCAGACGATGGAGTTCAGGCAGACGGATTTCCCACTCCCGGTGGCCCCGGCGATGAGCAGGTGGGGCATGGCCGCCAGGTCGGCTACAATCGGCTCGCCGGCAACGTCCTGCCCCAGGGCCAGGGCAAGGCGGGATTTGGCGGCCAGCCGCCGGAACTGGGGCGTTTCAACCACCTGGCGAAGGGTGACCAGGGTCGTGTTGACGTTCGGCACCTCGATGCCGATGTAAGGCTTGCCGGGGACCGGGGCTTCGATCCGAACCGACGGCACCGCCAGGGCAACCGCCAGGTCCTCCTCAAGCTGTTTGATGCGCCGCACTTTTACCCGGGTCCGGGAGACTTCTTCAATCCGAATCTTGGGGTTGCCGTCCTTGTCGTACTTTATCCGGCCCTGGGCGTCCCGCTCCTTGACGATGCGGGTCTTGACTTCCCAGCCCGGCTCGATGCCGAACTGGGTAACCGTGGGGCCCTGGTTGACCTCCACGACCCGGGCGTCGACACCGTACTCGGCCAGCTTTTCTTCGATAAGTCTAACCCGTTGACGGTTGTCCATCGTCACCGTCTCACCCTCCCGGCCCGGTTCCAGCAGGTCGATGGGCGGCAGGGCCGGGTTCGGTTTGGCGGGCGCGGCCGAAACAACCGCCGTTCGGACCCGCTCGATAACCGGCGTCGGGTCAATCGGCGGGGCAGCAACTGCCGGGACGGCCGGCCGGGGCCGCCGGACCAGCACCCGCGGCGCCTGCCGGGCCGCCCGAACCCCGGCCCGGACCAGCGTCCGGCCGGTGCGGAAAGTCGCCCGCGGGTGGAGGAGCACAACCCCAAATCCCGCCAGCAGGCCCAGCCGCATAACGCCGACAAAGACGTTCGGGCCGAAAAGGGCGGCCCCCAGGTGGCCGCCGAGGGAAACCCGGCCGAAGTCGACGCCGGCGAGCCGGACGCCGGCCGGGTAGACGCCGCCCAGCAGGACGGCAAACCCCAGGGCAAAGACCTCGGCCGCCAGCGCCTGCCGGAACCGGACGACCCGGGGCAGGTCCCGGTCGGCCAGCCGCCAGTAAGCCAGCGCGCCGCCGGCCAGCAGAACCGGCGGGACGAACCCAACCTGGGCGAGTCCCCAGCTGACGGCACTGAAAATCAACTCCCGGCTGAACCAGAGGGCCCCGGCAGCCAGGACGGCGGCCCCCAGCACCCAGGGCAACCGGTCGATGAAGGCTGCGGTTCGGGCGAGGGCCGGCCGCCGCTCCGGCTTCCGACCGGCCGGCCGGCGCTTGCGGAGGTGGGCTCGGGTTCGGACCGCCGCCATTAATGCTGTCCTGGCCGTCTAGATTTCGACCGGTATCGAGAGGATAAGGGGCCGGGACCGGGTCTCCTGGTAGACCAGCCGGCCGAGCACCTCTTTCACTTTAGAGTTTATAAAACTCCAGTCAGCGATCCGGTCGGACCGGCGGTCGAGGGCCTCCATGAGCACGTTCCGGGCCCGGTCGAGGAGCTCCTGGGCCCGGCCGTCGGCCCCAAAGCCCCGGGCGATGATATCCGGCCGGGCCAGAACCCGGCCGGTGCGCCGATCGACGGTGACAATGACAACGAGCACCCCGTCGGCCGCAAGCCGCTGGCGGTCCCGCAGAACGGCCGGCCCAAGCTCCCCGAGGCTGTCCACAAAGACGTAGCCTGAGGGGACCTTGCCCGCAACCCGGGCGCTCCGGTCGGTAAGCTCCAGCACCTGACCGGCCTCCAGGACAAAGATGTTGTCGGTCGGGATGCCGACGCTGTGGGCGATCCGGGCGTGGGCGAAGAGCTGGCGGTACTGGCCGTGAATCGGGACGAAGAATTTCGGCTTAAGAAGCGCAAGCATCAGCTTAAGCTCTTCCTGGCTGGCGTGGCCCGGAACGTGGACGTCGGCGATCCGACTGTAAAGGACGGTGGCGCCCTGCTTGAGCAGGTTATCGATGGTCCGGTTTATCGCCTGCTCGTTGCCCGGAATCGGGGACGCCGAGATGACCACCGTATCCTCGGGGTGGACCTTGATCCGGTGGTCGCGGTTGGCGATGCGGGCGAGGGCCGAGCCCGGCTCGCCCTGGGACCCGGTGGTAAGCAGGGCCAGAGACCGGCGGTCGTAGCGGTTCACCTCATCGGCGTGGATGAGGGTTCCCGGCGGGGGTGTTAAGTAGCCGAGCTCAATGGCCACTTCGACATTCTGAAGCATGCTCCGGCCGAAGATGGCAACCTTGCGGCCGGTTTCGAAGGCGGCGTTTATCACCTGCTGGATCCGGGATATGTGGGAGGCAAAGGTGGCCACAATTACCCGGGCCGGGGCCTGGGCCATGACCTGCAGGAGGGCCCGGGAGACGACGGCCTCCGACGGGGTGTAGCCCGGCAGGTCGGCGTAGGTCGAATCCGAGAGCAGGCAGAGGACGCCTTCGCCGCCGAGCTCGGCAAGTTTGGCGAAGTCCGTCGGCTTGCCGTCAACGGGGGTGTGGTCGAACTTAAAGTCGCCGGTGTGGACTATGGTTCCGACCGGGGTGGTAATCGCCAGGCCGACCGAGTCGGGAATGCTGTGGTTTACCCGGAACGGCTCGACCCGGAAAACCCCGACCTGAACCGGCTCCCGCACCGTCAGGGTGTGGAGGGTGCACAGCTCGAGCTGACGGTGCTCCCGAAGCCTGGCCGAAATGAGGCCGAGGGTAAGGGGTGTTGCGTAGATGTGGGCCGGCGCAAGCTGGGGCAGAATATACGGCAGGGCCCCGGTGTGGTCTTCGTGGCCGTGGGTTATAATAATGGCCCGAATCCGGTCCTTATTCTCGACCAGGTACGAAATGTTGGGGATAACCAGGTCGACCCCGAGCATCTCCTCCTCGGGAAACATGACCCCGGCGTCGACAACAATGATGTCGTCGCCCCATTCGATAACCGTCATATTCCGGCCGATTTCGCCGAGGCCGCCGAGGGGGATGACCTTTAACTTATCCGAACCGGGCATCAAAAGAGGCTTAACTGCTGGGGCCGGGAGTCGGCAGCGGGGGGTTGCTGCCGGAGCTCGGCCAGGATCTGCGGAAGCTTTTCAAAGTCTTTAATAAGCGGCTCCCTGAACCGGTCCTGGTGCAGGGCGGCGGCCGGATGGAACATGGGAACGATGACCCGGCCGTTGACCCGGTGAGGCTGGCCGTGCACTCTGGTGATGGACTGGTTCGGCAGGAAGAGGGCCATGGAATACCGCCCTAAGGTGATGATGACCTGCGGGTTTATGGCCTCAATCTGCTTTTCGAGCCAGGTCGACGTGCAGGTTCGGATCTCGCCCGGGGCCGGGTCCCGGTTGTTGGGTGGACGGCACTTGACAACGTTGGTAATGAAGACTTCCTCCCGGCGGAGTCCGGCCCGGGCCAGCAGTTCGGTGAGGAAGCGGCCGGCCGGCCCGACGAAGGGGCGGCCCTGCTGGTCTTCGTGGTAACCCGGAGCCTCGCCGATGAGCATAATTTTTGCGTCGGCCGGGCCCTCACCCGGAACTGCCAGCTTTCGGTGAAGGTGCAGGGGGCAGAGGGTGCAGGAACGGATGCCTTCGGCCAGCTCGTTGAGAACTTCGGCTGCCGTTTTCATTTTCCCCCATTATAGCCCGTCCCGGCCCCGAATGTCCACCCCATTGATAACATTCAGACGGGCTACAGGTCGCCTGTCAGGCACAGCAGTTGACAGGACGCCCCGGGGCTGGCTATAATTGGTGCTGGTTGGGCCTGTGGCGCAGTTGGGAGCGCGCCTCAATGGCATTGAGGAGGTCAGGGGTTCGAGTCCCCTCAGGTCCACCAGCCCGGGCCGCCGGAACCTGGTTCCGGCGGTTTTAATTTTCCCCGGTCGGTGTCGAGTACCCGAGGCGGTTCTCGCCGGTGGTCCGGGCCGGGGCCTTCGACCGTAACCATCCTCCGGAGCTTGTAGCCCCCACCCCGTCGGAGCCGGAACCGGCCCCCGAAGAATGCTAAAATTGTGGATAAAATCCCTGCCCAGGAGTTGCCGACGATGGCCGACCTTACTGCCGACCGGACCCGCCTCTTTACCGAGTCGGTGATCCGGGAGATGACCCGGCTTATCCTCCTTTATCACGGCGACCGGGGCATCAACCTCGCCCAGGGCTTCCCCGACTTCCCGGCCCCGGAACCGGTAAAAGAGGCCGCCTGCCGGGCCATTATGAACGATATCAACCAGTACGCCATCACCTGGGGCAGTAAGTCGCTGCGGGACGCCATCGCCCGCAAGTATTTAAAACACGCCGGCGTCGAAATCGACCCGGAGCGGGAAGTAACCGTCTGCTGCGGGGCGACCGAGTGCATGGCCTCGACCATGCTCGCCCTGGTGAATCCCGGCGACGAGGTCATCGTCATCGAGCCCTTTTACGAGAACTACTGGCCCGATGCGGTCCTGGCCGGCGCCACCCCGAAGTTCGTAACCCTCCACGAGCCCGACTGGCACCTCGACCCCGACGAGCTCCGGCGGGCCTTTTCGCCCCGAACGAAGGCAATTATCATCAACACGCCCAATAATCCCACCGGCAAGGTTTTCAGCCGGGCCGAGCTTGAACTGATCGCCGGCCTCTGCCGGGAGTTCGATGCCGTCGCCATTACGGACGAGATTTACGAGCACCTGGTCTACGAGGGCGAGCACATCCGGATGATGACCCTGCCGGGCATGCGGGAACGGACGGTTACCATCAGCGGCATCTCCAAGACCTACTCCCTGACCGGCTGGCGCATCGGCTATATTGTTGCCCCGCCCCACCTGACCGACGCCATCCGGAAGGTCCACGACTTTCTCACCGTCGGGGCCCCGGCCCCCCTCCAGGAGGCGGCGGCCGTCGCCCTGGACCTGCCCGATGAGTACTACGTTCAGCTGCTGGCCGACTACCGGAAGCGGCGGGACTTCCTGGTCGGCGCCCTGGAGGAAATCGGCTTTCGCTGTTTCAAGCCCCAGGGCGCCTATTACGTTATGGCCGACTTTACGGCCTTCGGCTTCGACAACGACGTGGAGTTTGCCCGGTATCTGGTCAAGGAAGTCGGGGTTGCCACCGTGCCGGGCAGCAGCTTTTACTTCGACCCGGCGAAGGGGCGAACGAGGGTCCGCTTCGCCTTTCCGAAGCGGATTGAAACCTTAAGGCGGGCCGTGGAGTTGCTCAGCGTCCTTAAAACCCAGGCCGTCAGATGAGCCCGATCCGGGTCCTGCCCGAGGAGGTCGTCCGGCGGATCGCCGCCGGCGAGGTTGTCAACCGGCCGGCAAGCGCCGTTAAAGAACTCGTCGAGAACGCCCTGGATGCCGGCGCCCGGCAGGTCCGGGTCGAAATCGAAAACGGCGGCCTCGACACTATCCGGGTCTCCGACGATGGGGCCGGGATACCGGCCGACGAGGTCACCCTCGCCTTCCGCCGCCACGCAACCAGCAAGGTCGTGTCCGTTGAGGATATCGGCCGGACGCCCACCCTCGGCTTCCGGGGCGAGGCGCTGGCCGCCATCGCCGCGGCCGCCACCGTCAGGATGGTTACCCGGCCGCCGGAACAACCTTTTGCTACGGCCGTAACCTACCGCTTCGGGGAACTCATCAGCTTCGAGCAGGTGGGGGCGCCGCCCGGCACGGTTGTTGCGGTCAAAAACCTCTTCGAGAACCTGCCGGCCCGCCGCCGGTCCCTGGATGACCCCCGGAAGGAGGCCGCCCTCTGCGCCCGGGTCGTTGCCCAGTATGCCCTGGCCTACCCGACGGTCAGGTTTTACCTGGTGGTTAACGGCCGGCTGGTCCTGCATACGCCCGGCGACGGCAACCGCCTTGCTATTCTGCAGGCTCTCTACCCCCGGACCGCCCTCGACTGCTGGGTCCCGGTCGGGGCCGAAGCCGGGGGGCTGGGCGTTCACGGCTACCTGAGCCGGCCCGGCACCTTCAAGACGGACCCGGCCCACCTGACGGTCGTCATTAACGGCCGGCCGGTGGAGGCCCGGGCCATCCGCCGGGCGGTTGTTGAGGCTTACCGGAGCCGGATTCCCCGGGGCCGTTACCCGTACGGCTTCCTGGCCCTCGTCCTCCCCAGGGAGGATGTCGACGTGAACGTCCACCCGGCCAAACTTGAAGTAAAACTCCGGGCCGAAGAGGAGGTGGCGGCCAAAGTTGGTGAGGCCGTCCGGTCGGCCCTGGACGCCCCCCGCTTTGAGGATGTCCCGGGTGTATCTGACTGGCGGATACCGGCCCTGCCCCTGGTCGAAACCGTCATCCGGGAGCGGCCCGAGCCGGAATTTGGCTGGGATAAGCTTGAGCCCCTGGGCGACCTGGAAGGAGAGTATCTAATTTGCCGCTCGGAAGACGGCCTCTACCTGGTCGACCCCCACCGCCTCGACGAGACCCGAATCTTTATCGAGCTTGAAAGGCAGGCGGCCGCCGAACCCGGCCAGTTTCTTCTTTCGGCGGTCAGCATCCCTCTGGCCCCCGACCAGTCGGCCCGGCTGGCCGAACTCCTTCCGGTGCTCGGCCGCTTTGGCTTCGCCATCCGCCGGGTCGGCGACCGGACCCTGGTGCTGGAGGCCGCACCCGTCGGCCTTGATGAAGCCGCGGCGGAGTCGTGTCTGGCCGAGCTGATGCTGGCCCTCGACCGGCCGGGCGAGGCCGAATGGGAGCGCCGGGTGCGGGCGGCCATCGCCTGCCGGCGGGCCGTAAAAAGGGGCGAAAGGCTCACCGCCGACGAACAGCGCCGCTTACTCCGGGCCGCGGCCGGGGCCGGCGTCGGCCTCCTCTGTCCCCACGGGTACCCGATTCTGCTCCGCATCGGCCGCCGGGAGCTCCACCGGCACTTCGGCCGGTAAGGTCCGCACCGCCTCCCAGCCGAAGGCGGTGCCGCCCGGGGTCGGCCCTTCCCAGAAGCGAACCTGGAAACCCGGCACCTCTGGGAGCGCCGGCTCGGCGGCATCGTCGGGCGGTCCCAGGACAAGACGCTGGGCCAGGCCAGCCAGGCGGCGTCGGAGGCCGACGGGTTTCAGGGCGCCGGCGTAAACCACAACCCAGCGGCCGCCCGGCCGAAGGACCCGGAGGACCTCCGACCAGGTTGCCGGCTCCAGGGCATATTCGGTGGGAAAAGTCGCAAGCACCGAGTCGAAGGAGCAGTCCTTGAAGGGCAGCTGCTGGGCCCGGCCCCGCACCAGGCCGGCCGGCCCGCGGAAGGCCCGGAGGCGGCGCCGGGCAACGGCCAGCATCGCCGGCGAGGGTTCCAGCCCGGTGTAGTCGTAACCGGCCCCAATGAGCCTGACGGCCAGGGCGCCGGTGCCAGGCCCCAGTTCGAGGATTCTTGAGCCGGTGAGGCGGGCCGCGGCCGCATCCTGCCAGCGGGCCCACTCGCCGGCAAAGAAGATGACCGTTATCAGGTCATAGAACCGGGCGAGGGGGCCGTAGAGGCTCCCGAAAGCAGTCCGGAGCAGCTTTATCCGGAGGGACCGGGAAAGCCGTCCGGCCTCACCCGTCACCAGCCTTCGACCAGCAGCAGGGCCGGGTCCTCAATGAGCTGTTTGACCCGAACCAGGAACTGAACGGCCTCCCGGCCGTCGACCAGGCGGTGGTCGTAAGTCAGGGCGACGTACATCATCGGCCTGATAACAACCTGGCCGTTTACGACGACCGGCCGGTCGATGATCCGGTGCAGGCCGAGGATTCCGACCTGGGGCGGGTTCAGGATGGGCGTGCTCAGCAGTGATCCGAAGACCCCGCCGTTGGTGATGGTGAACGTTCCGCCCTGAAGCTCTTCCAGGGTAAGCTTGTTTTCTTCAGCCCGGCGGGCAAAGTCGGCGATCTTCTGCTCGATCTCGGCGAAGCTGAGCTTATCGGCATCCCGCAGGACCGGAACCACCAGCCCCTCGGACGCCCCGACGGCGATGCCGATGTCGTAGTAGTTTTTGTAAACGATTTCGTCGCCCTGGATTTCGGCATTCAGCTTCGGGAATGCCTTCAGGGCGGCAACGGTGGCCTTCACGAAGAAGGGCATTATCCCGAGGCTGACCCCGTATTTCTGCATGAACATTTCCCGGTAGCGCCGCCGGATCTCCATTACGGCCCCCATGTCTACCTCATTGAAAGTGGTGAGCATCGCCGTGGTCTGGGTCGCCTCGAGCATCCGGCGGGCAATGGTCTGGCGGCGCCGGGACATCCGCACCCGCACCTCCCGGGGCTGAGGCCCGGCTTCGGGCCGGGCAGTCGGGGGCGGCGGGGGCGGGGTCCAGACCTCGGGCCGGGGCGGACTGGGCCGGGTGTCCGGCCGAACGGGTGCCGGCTCGACCCGGGGGCCGGCCGGGGCGGCCTCAGGCGGGACCGCCTCGGGGCCGGTCGGCCGGGCTGCCGGGGCTTCAACCTGCGCCGCGGCCCGCTGACGTTCAATGTAAGCTAAGACGTCTTCCCGGGTAATCCGGCCGCCGGGGCCGGTCGCCGGAACCTTGCTCAGGTCGATCCCGGCCTCCTCGGCCAGCCGTCGGGCCAGGGGCGTCGCCTTCGGGGCCTCTTCGGCCGCCGCCTCCGCCTCACGGACGGCTTCCGGGGCCGCCGGCGGCTGTTCGGCCTCAACGGCCGCCTCCTCAACCACCCCCAGTACGTCTCCGATGCGGACGTCTTCACCCTCGCGCCGGACTATCCGGGTCAGGACGCCGGAGCGGGGCGCCGGGACCTCGACGTTGGCCTTTTCGGTCTCAAGCTCGACAACCGGCTCGCCGGCCACAACCCGTTCGCCTTCCCGCTTGAGCCACCGGGCAACGGTGGCCTCAACGATGGATTCCCCAACTTCCGGAACAACGATCTCGGTTGCCATCGTACTTTCCCCTTACCGCCCGGTCGGGACCGGTATTTGCCGGGGCGCATAAAGCTGTTCGATAATCGCCCGCTGATTGGCCTGGTGCTGGGCCATCGTTCCTTCGGCCGGGCTCGAGGCCGGCGGCCGGCCGATGTAGCGCAGGGGCCAGCGTCCGCCGACCAGCTCTTCGAGCCGCGGCCGGATATAGGTCCAGGCCCCCATGTTCTGGGGCTCCTCCTGGAGCCAGATAACCTCTTCGACGGCCGGGTAGCTTTCGAAGATGGCCCGCAGCTCCTCGGCCGGGAACGGGTAGAGCTCTTCCACCCGGATGAGGGCCAGGTCCCGGGCAACGCCCCGGCGCTCGTCGGCAACGGCGTCGTAGTAGACTTTCCCGCTGCACAGCACCAGCCGGCGCACCCCATCCCGCCGGTCAACTGCCGGGTCGTCGAGCACCGGCTGCCAGCCGCCTTCGGCAAGTTCCCGCAGGGCCGAGAAGGCCGCCGGGTTCCGCAGGAGGCTTTTCGGGGTCATCACCACCAGCGGCCGCGGGTCGTGCCGAAGGAGGGCGGCGTGGCGTCGGAGCAGGTGGAAGTACTGGGCCGCCGTTGTCGGGTTAGTGATAAACATGTTGTTATCGGCCGCCAGGCTCAAAAAACGCTCGAGCCGGCCGCTGGAGTGGTCCGGTCCCTGACCTTCGTAGCCGTGGGGCAGCAGGAGAACCAGCGCCGGGGAGATGCCCCACTTGGCCCGCCCGGAAACGAGGAACTCGTCCACCGGAACCTGGGCGCCGTTGACAAAGTCGCCGTACTGGGCTTCCCAGATGACCAGGCGCTCTCCGGCCTGGAGGCTGTAGCCAAGCTCAAAGGCCAGGGCCGCGTTCTCCGAGAGGGGGCTGTCGACCACTTCAAAGGCCGCCCGGGCCTGGGGCAGGGCCTGAAGGGGAATAAAAGGCCGGCCGGTCCGAACGTCGTAAAGGATCGCGTGCCGCTGGCTGAAGGTGCCCCGGCCCGAATCCTGTCCGGCCAGCCGGACGGGAATTCCGTCGGCCAGGATTGTGGCAAAGGCGACCCCCTCGGCCGTGGCAAAATCCACCGCCCTTTCATCGGGGTTGTCCAGGGCGGCCCGGCGGCGCCGAAGCGCCCGCTCAAGCCGCGGGTTGAGATTGAATTCCGGCGGGAAGGTGAGCCAGGCGTCGTAAATCGCCCGCAGGGTTTCGAGGGATACTGCGGTCTTGACCGGCCGCGGTCTTGGCGGCGGCGACTTCGGCCGCTCCACCGGCCGGGCCGGCTCGCTCGGGGCTTCGAAAAGACGCCGCCACTCAGCCAGGTATTTTTCCTGCAGGCGTTCGGGCGCGTCTGCCCCGACAACCCCGGCCTTCACAAGCCGCTCGGCCCAGATCTGGCGGACCGTCGGGTGGCGGCCGATGACTTCGTACATGAGGGGCTGGGTGTAGCTCGGCTCGTCCCCCTCATTGTGCCCGTAGCGCCGGTAGCCAATGAGGTCGATAAGGACGTCCTTTCCGAACCGCTGGCGGTACCCATAGGCCAGCTCCACCGCGGCCAGACAGGCCGTCGGGTCGTCGGCGTTGACGTGGATGACCGGGATTCCAAAGCCCTTGGCCAGGTCGCTGGCGTAGCGGGTGCTGCGGCCCAGGGCCGGGTCGGTGGTATAGCCAATCTGGTTGTTCGCGATGATGTGAACCGTACCGCCGACGGTGTAGCCGGGGAGCCGGTAGAGGTTCAGGGTCTCGGCTACGACCCCCTGGCCGGGGAAGGCGGCATCGCCGTGGACGACCACAGGCAGGACTCGACCCGGATCAAGGCGGGGTGCCCCAGGCCGGGAGGCCTCGGCGGCCGCCGCCCGGGTCATGCCTTCAACCACCGGGTAGACGGCCTCCAGGTGGCTCGGGTTTGCGGGCATGGTTACGACCAGCCGGCCGTCCTCAAGAATCCGCTGGCCGCCCAGGTGGTAGTGGACGTCGCCGTAGATAGGGATGCCATCCTGGCCGTCCAGGCTCGGCTCGCGCGGCGCCTCCCGGAAGTAGGCGAGGATTTCGGCGTAGGGCTTGCCGAGGATATGGGCCATAACGTTCAGCCGGCCCCGGTGGGTCATGGCGATGAACACCTGGCGAACCTCGTCGCCTGCGGCGAGGCGGATAAGCCGGTCCAGCATCGGCACCAGCATATCGACGCCCTCGATTGAGAACCGCGTCCGCCCGGGGAAGGCCCGGTGCAGGAACTGCTCGAAGACCTCGACCTGGGTGAGGCGCTCGAGCAGGGCCAGGGCTTCGCCTGGGTCCAGGTCGGGCTGGTAGCGCCCGGATTCGACGGCCTCCCGAAGCCAGGCCCTTTCTTCGGGGTCCTCAATGTGGTCGAATTCGTAGCCGGCCGAGCCGGTATAGACCTCGAGCAGGCGGCGGATGGCCTCCAGGGCACTGGCCGCATCCCGGGCGGCGGGCCCGCCAATTATGGAGGCCGGCATCTCGCGGAGGTCGGCCTCGGTCAGACCGTGGAATTCGGGCGCGAGGGCCGGGTGACCGGGCGGTTCGCTCCCGAGGGGGTCGAGTCGGGCCGCCAGGTGGCCGTAAGTCCGGATCGCGGCCGCCAGCTGGACGGCGCCGGCCAGCCGGGTGATGGCCACCACCGGCACTGCCCCGTCGACCGGCGGGGCCCACCGGCTGAAGTAGGCCCGGGTTGCCGGGTCAACCGACTCCGGGTCCAGCCGGTATTTTTCATAAAGCTCCAGAACGTAAGCGGCATTGGGTCCCGGAAAGGTTCGCCAGAAGTCCATTGCCCTCCACCACGCTGTGGCTTAATGAAACCTTCCGACAGGCACAGCCCGACAACGCTGTCTGTGCCCGCTAGAAGTTAATAATAACACTTCTATGTCGCCGACGGCAGTCCGGCATGCCGGGTCTCCGGTCCTTACCTCCCGGCCGCCTCTACCGCCTGCTGGGGAGGGGAAGTCAGGGGGTGAAGACAAAACCGCCAGGGCGGGGCTTACGGGTCCTTGCCCGCCGTCCGGGCCGTCAGCTCGTCCCAGAGGCGCTCGACCTGCCGTTCGACTTCTGCCAGCGACCCTGAGGTGTCGATGATCCGGTCGGCCCGGCGGACCTTTTCAGCCGCATCAAGCTGGGCGGCGACCCGGCGGCGGACTTCGGCTTCGGGCAGGCCGGTTCGGGCGACGTACCGGGCGATGGCGACTTCGGTGGGGGCCTGGGTAACCCAGACCTCATCGACCAGGTCTTCCCAGCCGGCCTCAAAGAGGAGGGCGGCCTCAATGACTACAACCCGAACGCCTTCCTGCCGGAAGCGCTCAAGCTGTTCGATGATCAGCTGTCGGATTATTGGGTGAATTATCGCGTTAAGGCGGCGGAGTTTCTCCGGGTCGGAAAAGACGACGGACCCCAGCCGGCGGCGGTCGATGGCGCCGTCGGGACCGATGATTTCCGGGCCGAACGCCTCAACTACCGCCCGCCAGCCCCCGGTTCCGGGAGCATAGGCCTGGTGGCCCAGGCGGTCGGCCTCGATTACGGCGGCGCCCCGCCGGGCCAGCATGGATGCGACCGTGCTTTTCCCGGTTCCGGGCCCGCCCGTAAGGCCGATGACGACCACGGCTCAGGCCTTGCCGAGCGCCTTTTTAACTTCTCTGGTCAGGGCCGGCAAAATTTCTTTTGCGTCGCCGACGACCCCGAACCGGGCATATTTAAAAATCGTCGCGTCGGGGTCCTTGTTTATGGCCACGATGGTCTTGGCCGACGAAACCCCGGCCATGTGCTGGACTGCCCCCGAGATTCCGACGGCGATGTAGAGGTCCGGGCTGATGGTCTTGCCGGTAAGGCCGACCTGAAGGCTGGTGGGCACCCAGCCGGCGTCGGTCACGGCCCGGGATGCCCCGACAGCTGCCCCCAGGGCGCTGGCAAGCTCCTCAATAAGGTGCCAGTTTTCGGGCCCACCAAGACCCCGGCCGCCGGCGACCACGATGCGGGCATCCTCAAGCCGGACGCCCTCGGCGGCGGCCTCCTGAACCCGGCGGCGCACCTCCTGCCGGATACGGGCCGGGTCGAGCTCGGGTCTGAATTCTTCTTCGGCGCCGGTCCGGCCGGTGCTCGGCTCGGCCGGCGGGAATGCCTTCGGCCGCAGGGTCACAACCTGGGGTCGGGTATCGATGACCACCTCGGCCCGAAAGTTGCCGCCGAGTATCGACCTGGTCAGGACAAGGCCCCCGCCGGCGTCTGGCCGGAGGTCGACGCAGTCGGTGGCCACCCCGGTCCCGAGCCGGAAGGCCAGGGCCGGTCCGAGGGCGCGGCCCTGGAAGGTGTGGGCCATGAGGACAACATTCGGATTTTCTTGCCGGAGCAGGGGCTCGAGGGCGGCAAGGGCCGCATCCAGGTTGAACTGGTTAAGGAGGGGGTGGACGACGCGGATGACCCTGTCCGCACCGAGCTCCCAGAGGGGACCGGCCTCGGCCGCCGCCTCGCCGAGGACAACGGCCGTGACCGGCTGATTAAGGTCGTTACCGAGCCGCCGGGCAACCCCAAGCAGCTCGGCGGTAAGGGTCCCGGCAGGGCCCTCAGCCGGCTCAACGATAGCGACGATGCCGCGGGCTTCAGCTGTCATGGCAGGGTCCTCCTGAGATCAGAGCAGTTTTTCTTCCCGGAGCCGCTGGACGAGTTTAGCGGCAATCTCCTCGGGGGTCTCCCCTTCGATAAACTCGCATTTGGCCTCCACCTGCGGGGCGTAGAGCCGGAGCACCCGGGTTCGCCGGCCGGCCCGACCGACCTGACCCGGGTCGACGCCCAGGTCGGCGGCGGTCCAGACCGGGATCTGGGCCCGGCTTGCGGCCATAATCCCCCGCAGGGTCGGATATCGGGGCTCGGCGATCTCGTTACTGCAGGCCACCACGCACGGGGGCTTAACCGCAATCTCCTCGTAGCCTTCTTCGTAGATCCGGTGGACAATGAACTCTGAGCCGTTCCACTCGATGTGCCTGGCCGGAATTACGGCCGGCAGGCCCAGGAGCTCGGCAATGCCGGCGTGCACCTGCCCCTGGTCCCAGTCGGCGGCCTGCCGGCCGGTGAGGACCAGGTCGACGTCGCCGAGCTTGCGGATGGCGGCCGCCAGGACCGCGGCCGTGCCGGCGGCATCGCTGTCCTCGAAGGCCGGGTCGTCCAGGAGAATTGCCTGGTCGCAACCCATGGCGAGGGCGTGCTTGAGGCCGTCCCGGGCGGCGGCCGGACCCAGGCTGATGGCCGTGACCCGACCGCCGTGCTGTTCTTTGAGCCGCAGGGCGGCTTCGATGGCCTCGTCGTCGGTGTCGCTTATCCGGTAGGCGATCCCCGGCGCCGGCACCAGCCGGGTATCCTCGATCCTGAACTGGGAGGCCGGGGCTTCCCAGTCAGGGACGTACTTGATGCAGACAACGATGTTCATTGGCGCCACTCCCCCGACGGTAAGTTTATTTAAAGTCCAGGCCTGCGCTTTCGGCGACCAGCTCGGCCAGGTCCCGGGCCTCAAGCCGGTCGGTCAGGTTCCGGGTTTTAAGGGCATCCTCGAACATGATCATGCAGAAGGGGCAGGCCGTCGCAATGACGTTCGGGTTGACGGCCAGGACGTGGTCGGTCCGCTCGTGGTTGACCCGCTTGTGGCCGCGGGTCTCGGTCATAAAGACCCGGGCCCCGCCGCCCCCGCAGCAGAAGGCCCGGTGGCGGTGGAGCTGCATCTCCGCCAGGCTTGCGCCCGGCAGCCGGGTCAGGGCCGAGCGGGGCGGGTCGTAAACCCCATTGTGGCGGCCCAGGTAGCACGGGTCATGATAGGTGAGCCGCCGGTTCAGGGGCCGCTCGAGACGGACCCGGCCGGCCTCAATGAGCTGGGCGATAAGCTGACTGTGGTGGACGACTTCATAGAATCCGCCGAAGGCCCGGTACTCGTTTTTTAAAGTGTTAAAGCAGTGGGGACAGGCCGTAAGAATCTTCCGGACGCCGTAGCGGTTGAGCGTCTCGACGTTTTGCTGGGCGAGAATCTGGTAAAGATACTCGTGGCCGGCCCGGCGGGCCGGGTCCCCGTTGCAGGTCTCCTCCGGACCCAGGATGGCGAACCGGACCCCCGCCGCCTGAAGGACCCTCGCCAGGGCCCGACTTATCCGGATGTTGCGCTCGTCGTAGGAGCCGGCGCACCCGACCCACCACAGGTACTCGGCCGACGGGTCTTCGGCGATGGTTTTAATGCCGAGGCCCCGGGCCCAGTCGGCCCGGGTTGCCGGCGGGTAGCCCCAGGGATTGCCCGCCCGCTCGAGGTTATTAAACAGGGTGACCACATCCCGGGGAATCCGGCCCTCGTTAAGGACCAGGTAGCGGCGCTCATCGACAATAATCGGGACGTGTTCGATCTCCATCGGGCAGGCTTCCATGCAGGCCCCGCAGGTCAGGCAGTCCCACAGCTCGTCGTCGGTGGTGATATCCCCCACCAGGGCCGGGCCGTCGGGCCGCTGGCCCCGCAGGTAGAGGGGACCCGTCCGGTCCATCTCGGCCTTGAGGTCCAGGATGATCTTCTTGGGCGAGAGGGGTTTCCCGGTAAGGTTTGCCGGGCAGTTGGCGGTGCACCGGCCGCAGCGGATGCAGGCGTCGGCGTCGAGGAGCTGTTTCCAGGTAAAGTCCGGCACCCGGTTGGCCCCGTAGGTTTCGGCGGTTTCGATGTCGGGGATCGGCTTGAGGGTGCCCCGCGGTTCGAGGGACCGGAAGAAGATGTTGAGGGGCCCGAAGACGATGTGTTCAAGCTTCGAGTAAGCGATAAAGGCGATAGCAAATTGAGATGCCAGAACATGGACCCACCAGGAGGCCCAGTGAACGGGCCGGAGGACCGAATCGGGCAGGCCGGAAAGAAGCAGGGCCAGGGGGTAACTGCCGTAGGCCCAGTAAGCCCACTCCGGGTGCTGCCTGATGTCGGTCATGGCCAGGCGCAGGGCCTGGACCTCGAAGCCGTTCAGGACGTTAAAAAGCAACAGGCCCAGAATTACCCAGTCCTCGGTCTGGTAGCGGAGGCGCGGCGGCCGGACCGCGAGCCGCCAGTAGAAGGCGGCCAGGAGCCCGATCAGGGCGATGGTGCCGCCGAGGTTGCCAATGAGGGCCTTGTAAAGCAGGTACGTCGGGCCGACCAGAATCTCATAGCCGGTCAGGGTTTTGAGCCAGTAAGTCGTCCCGTCCAGGGTCGTTGCTACGAAAAGGAGCATATAGCCCCAGAAGATGCCGTAGTGGACGACGGCCGCCCACGGGTCCCGGGGCATCTTGAGCTGGGCCAGGGCGTAGCGCAGGACCAGGCTGACCCGCTCGGGAAACCGGTCGAACCGCAGTTCGGGTTTGCCCAGGCGCCAGATCCGGTAGCGCCGGTATGTATGGTAGCCGATAAAAGCCAGGGCGATGAGGGCGAACAGGTAATTGAGATAGCGCTCGGGGCCGATGTTAAAGAACGACTCCTTGTGCGGCAGGTCCATCTTCGGTCTCTCCAGGCAGTACTTGGTCCGAGACTGCCGGCACGCTGGTGATAAAAATCACCCACGTCAGTATACCGGAGGCCCTCAGCCGGGTCAAACAAACCTGCCAGGCGGCCGGGCGACCACGGTGGAGAGGTCGGGCAGACTTGAGGCGGGGTCGAGGGGGCAAGGCCGTCCCCCTGGCCTTCTGGAACCTCGCCGGAAGCCCTGCCGGTCAGCCCTCAGTTGCCGGGCCGGTTCGGCGCGTAGCTGGTCTCGTACCGGGCAAAGGTCTTGATGTAGTTTACCAGGTGCCAGATGTCCTCGTCGCTCAGGGTGCCCTTGAAGGCCGGCATCGGCGTTCCCTGGAAGCCGCTGGCAATGAACCGGAAGAGCTCCCCGTCGGTGTGGGCCGGGGCGTGAAGGGCCAGGTCGGCCGGGGGCACCGGCAGCGACGCGGCATTCGGCCCGTCGCCCCGCCCCTGCGGACCGTGGCAGGAGATGCAGTAAGTCTGGTAAAGAGTTTGACCCCGGGCAAGCGAAGCCTCATCGGCCGGAACCGGGTTAACGACCGGCACCTGCTCGCCCAGGCCCGGAATGCCGGCCTCGGACCGGTTTGCAAAGTAGAAAAAGAGCACCGAGCCGGCCAGGATAAGCAGCAGGCCGGCCATTGCCCGCCGCTCCGTCCCGGCCTTCTGGGCCAGCAGGGATGTGGCGATAACCAGGAGGCCCGCCGCCCACAGGCCCACCGTCCCGAGCATCCACGGCGGCACCGGCGGCCCTGGGGCGGCCGCCAGGGCCGGCTCCCTGAGCCGGAAGGCGGCCCGCCCAATCCGGTCGTAATCGCCCTCGGGCCGAATGATGACCCGGGCCTCCCAGTTGCCCACCATGGAAAGCTGGGACGTCTGGGCGGCGAACTCGTTGGGGCCGGTGGGGTCGGGGATTACCTCAACCTCCCCCATCTCGTGGTCGGTCATCCGGAAACGTACAAAGACGGCCCGGACCCGGGCATCCGGGGTCGGCGGCTCTACCCGGACGACCACCTCATTATCCCCGACCCGGCCGGGCCGAACCTCCAGCTCGAAACCCCACTCCCCGGCCAGGCCCTCAAGCCGCACCGGCCGCTCCAGAAGCTCGCTCCGGGCCGGCGGGTTGAACGTCAGCGGCCCGCTGACCACCAGGGCCGCGGCGAGCAGGACCGCCTCGGCCGCGAGGCTGAACCGTACGGTCGCCGGCGGTCCGCCGGGGCCGAGCCGCCACCGGAGCAGATGGAAGCCCCCCAGCAGAAGGGCCAGCCCGGCGGCCGCCGTTTTTGCCAGCAGCAGCCGGCCCCAGGCCGTATCCACCAGGGCCGCGGGCTCGCCCAGCTCCTGCCAGGCCCGGTAAAGGCCCGTCAGGCCGATGAGCACAACCGAGACCATGGCCAGGTTCGAGAAGCGCCCGACCAGTCGGCCCCAGTCGATTTTCTGCCCCCGGCTCGACCAGGCCAGGGCCGCCAGCCGCATAAGCCCCCCGGCCCAGGCCGCCGCCCCGATGAGGTGCGCCCAGTCGATAAAGACTGCCAGCGGGTCGGCGGTGGCCGCGGCGTGGGAGCCCAGGCTTACGGTTCCCAGGAAACCCAGCCCGATCCCGAGCCGGGCCCCCGGTCCCCAGAGGGTTGAGAGCACCAACCCGAGGGCGAAAACGTTCCGGGCGATAAAGACCCGCCCGAGCTGGGTGTTAAAAACCGTGTCAAAGAGGCGTTCGGCCCCGCCGGCGGCCAGCCCCCAGGCCAGCGTCCAGAAAAGCACCGCCAGCTGTAGCCCAAGGGCAACCCCGAGGGTTAAAGTCTCGGGCCAGTCGGCCCGGTAAACAAAGAGCCAGAAGAGGGCTCCGCCCACAAGCCAGGCGGCCAGAAGAAAGACGACCGTCCTGAGCGGGGCCTCCAGGGGATTCCCAGCCGCCCCCGTTGCCGGCCCGGTTCGGGGTGGGGTCACCCCAACCCCGAAGCTGAAGGACCCCTCGGTTATGTGGCCGTCAACCCGGGACATGGTTCGCCAGGCCACGGTGTAAATCCCCTCAGCCAGGGGAGAGGTAACGGCGACGGCCACAACGGTCCCATCCCCCGGCAGGACCCGGAGCTCGCCGGTCGGCAGGGCCCGACCGGCGCTGTCGAGGAGCTGAACCCGGGTATAGGCCGGCTCGACGGGCTCCGAAAACCAGAGGCGGATCTCCGATGGGGACTGGTCGAGGCGGGCGCCGGCCGCCGGCTCCGAGCGGATGAGGTTGGCGTGGGCAAAAATTACCCCGGCCGGCAGAAGGGCCAGCAGCAGACCCAGCAGGATGCTAATCCGACGTCTCATCCTCTTCCTCACCGCCGCGACCGAAGATGAGGACCCCGGCCCCGATGACGATGACGGCCACAAAGCCGAAAAGCAGGGCCTCATCCCAGGAGAAACCTTCGGCGTGGAGGGGGGCCGGGGTTGCCGGTCCCCCGCTGACCAGCCGCAAAACCACGCCGGCAAGCATTCGTCTAGCCTTTCCGGCCTCGCAGCAGTCCCGCCAGACCCAGGCCGGTCCCAACCAGCCCCAGCCCTAGCCCCGCCGCGGCCAGCGCCGTAAGCCGACCCAAGGCTCCCTCCAGGTCGGCGACCCGGCGGCTGAGGGCCGAGACCGTCTGGTCAATCTGGGCCGGGTCCAGGGCCGCAACCGGCGGGAACGCAAGCTCGTCCGCCGGCCGGACATCGTCAAACCGGCCGGGTCCGGACTGAAATACTTCGTTGATTTGCTGGCCGTCAATCGTCCCGACGAAGGTGAAAACGTAACCGCCGGGGCGGCTCGGAATGAAGTAAGCGGCGTAGGCGCCGGGCATGTTAAACCGGGGCTGAAGGTCGAACTCCTTCTCGGGCCCGCCCCCGGCCCGAACCCGGACCTTTAAGGTCTTCTCAAGGCCGGTAACCGGCTGGTTGGTTTCGGTGCTGGTTACCCGCAGGTCCACGCCGTTAAGTTGACCCTGAACCGCCGGCTCATTGAGAAAGCCGACGACGAACTGGTACTTCCCGGCCACAACCCGGCGCTCGTGGGCCAGGGCAGTGCCGGGCACGGCCCCAAAAACCAGGGCCGCAGCGGCGATGAGAACTGCCAGACCCTTCCACCCTCCGAATCGGGTCATCAGAGCCACCTCCTTGAAGTAGTCTTTCAGGGGCTCAGCCGGTCGGAGGGCTCCGGGCGGGGCGGTGGGTCGGGAATAAATACGGGGGCGTCGTCCGGGAACCGGAAAGGCTCCAGCCGGAGCCGAACGGCAAGAAGCTGGGCCGGGACCGACGGAGCCTGGCCGCTCAGAAGCTGGGCGAGCCCCAGGGCGGCCGCGGCCGCTGCCTTCAGTTCGGCCATAACCGCCCCGTCGGGACCGGGGGCAAGGGGCTGGCCGTCGGACGGAACCCGGGTGTAGGCCAGCTCGAAGCCGTGGACGTGGTAGCCGACGGCATAGAGGTGGCCGTGGTCGGGTAAGCGCTCGACGAAAAACCTGTCAAAGAGCGGTCCGCAGGGTCCGCATACCCACAGGACCAGGAAGACGGCCCCGAAACGGCAGGTTCGGCCCCTGAGAACGGCCATAGCCACCATCGTCGATCAAATTCTATCCTAAGGGCTGAGCCGCCCGTATCCGGCCGGCCTTCTGGCCGTTGTAAAAGCGGGCTTGAGTCGGCCTGGTCTGGATAAACCGGTGGAGATTTTTTGAAATTGAATTAACACTCAGGCCGGAAGCCCCTTGACAAAACGGATATCGAGCGGGTAGAAAATTGTGGCCGAGTGAACCGGGGTGGCAAACGGGCTGTGGCGGGTGGTTAGCCGGCCTGCCTGGTCCGTTTTTAATTGGCCTCTGAGCTCGGCGGCTGATGTAAGCTGGCGGTCGGTCTAAAGCTGAGAATAGCGGTGAGAAGCGCGAGCCACTGCCGAGTGGTGAGGGCTGGATTAGCCCAACACCTTACGGAAAGGAAAAAGACAATGAAGTGGCGCGCGCTCTACTGGCAGGTCGTCTGGTCCATCCTGGTCCTCGGCAGCCTGATCGCGGCTATCGCCGCCGCTCCCAAGTGGGACGGATAGGTTAGCGAACGGGAGCTGTTACGAGCGGATATTAGGTTAATTTAATGGGACCGGCCGCCAGCTTAAATCAGTCAACACTGAATGAGTAAATATTCCCCACAAACTCGTCTGTTTATCTTCCTTGTATATTTACTAGGAACTACCTCTGCTGCAATTCTCTTAAGATCACTTCAAATCCCTACAGATTTGCTCCCCCTCGGTATACTGCTGTGCCTTGGGGTTGCGGCTGAATACCTCGCTGTTCGATTACCTATAGGTAATGCTTCGATGACCGTGTCAGGCGGGGTATATTTTGCCGCGATACTGCTTCTAGGACCAGCCGCTGGTTTTGTTGTCCCAGTTTTGAGCCTCGCAATTGCTGATGGTATTCTGCGCAGGAGAACGTGGTACAGAGTACTATTCAATATATCGACTGAAGCCTTAATGTTTGCCGCTGGGGGCATCCCTATCCAGTTGTTATTTGACCAGGATCCCCGGTTGCTATCATCCACGACGGAGGCTTTGGGCCTGCTGCTTGCGGCCACGGCCTTTGCGCTCATCCCGAACGTGCTCGTTTCGGCGGTGGTTGCCCTTTCTGAAAAGATATCCTTCTGGACCGTCTGGCGGGGCAACCACCAGCCGCTTTTGCTCACCTATGCTGCCGTTTTGCCCACGGGGCTGGCTTTCGCCATCCTCTGGCAGGTCCAGCCCCTCAGCGTTGTTCTGACCATTGTGCCGCTGGTTGCCATCCGCCAGAGCTTCGAGATCGCCACCAGGCTCCGCCACGAGACCGAAGAGGCCCTCTACGCCCTCGTTCGGGTCCTCCACGAGCGGGACGGCGAGACCGCCGACCACTCCGAGCGGGAGGCCCGCTACGCCGAGAAGATCGCCCGCCGCCTCGGCCTCACCGACGACGAAATCCGGGTCGTCGTGCAGGCCGCCCGCCTCCACGACATCGGCAAGGTCGGCGTCCGGGATTCGGTCCTGCGTAAGGCCGGGCCCCTCACCGACGAAGAGTGGGCCGAGATGACCAAACACCCGGTCATCGGCAGTGACATTCTCAACCACCTCTCCCTCTTCCGCCCGGGGGCGAAACTGGTCCGCCACCACCACGAGCGCTACGACGGCAAGGGCTACCCCGACGGCCTTAAAGGCGAGGAGATCCCCCTGGGCAGCCGCATCATCGCCGTCGCCGACGCGTTTGACGCCATGATCTCCGACCGGCCCTACCGCAAGGGCATCCCGGTCGACGAGGCCCTCCGCCGGCTGGCCGCCGAGGCCGGCCGCCAGTTCGACCCGGTGGTGGTCGGCACCCTGATTAAGATCGTGACGGAGGAGCTGGCTGAGGCCGGGTCGGAGAACCCGGCCGGGGAGGGGCCCAGGCTCAAGGCCGTCGGTGAAGATTCTGCTTAGCACCCTGGCCTTCGTCTCCCTTGCCGTCCTGCTCGGCCTGCTCACCGGCGGCCGCCTGAGCTGGCTCGTTCGCAACACAACCGCCCTGCGGCTGGCCTGGCTTGCCCCGCTGGCCCTCATTTTCCAGTGGGTTTTCTTTGAACTGCCGGGCATGGACCGGCATGACCTGGTCTTTGCCGGCCACCTGCTTACGTATGCGCTGATCCTCCCGTTCATCTGGGCGAACCGCCGGATGCCCGGCATGCCGGTACTGGCCGCCGGCCTGGGCCTCAACCTGCTGGTTATTCTTCTCAACGGCGGAATGCCCGTCGACCCGGAGACCCTCCGGGCCATCGGCCGGGTTGGGGTTTATCAGGAGCTGGTGAGCAGGGGCTGGTCGGGCAATGCCGTCGCCCTCACCGACCGGACGCTTCTGCCGTTCCTGGGCGACTGGCTGGTTCTGCCCGAGCCCTTCCCGGCCCGGGGGCCCTACAGCATCGGCGACGTGTTCATCTATGCCGGCGGCTTCTGGCTTCTGGCCGGCCTCACCCGGGTCCGGCCCGCCGGGTCGGACGCCCCGGCACGGCCTCAGTCGGCGTAAAAGGGCCCGAGGCGGATGGGCGCCTGCGGGTTGGCCGGCATATCCAGCCGGTCCAGCCGCCGGATGCTCGGGTACTCATAGAGTCCCGTATCGACCCAGAAGGGTCCCCGGCCGGGCAGGCCCGCAAAGTCGGCCCAGACGATGACCAGGTCTCCGGCCTGCCAGACCCGGGACGACGTCCGAACGTCCCGGGTTATTACCACCGGCCCGTTCTCATCCCCGGCCCGCAGGTGGTGAAACTGCTGGAGGATCTCCGGCGGCCGTGACCCGTTTACCTGCCAGAGGCTGGTTAAACGCCAGCTGTCCCCAACCCTTCGCCACCGGTAGCCCAGGTATTCGATGCCCCCGGCCAGGGGGACCGGCCCAAACGGCGTAAAGCCGGCCGGCGGGCCTTCGCGCAGGGTGATTACCAGCGCGGGCGGCCACTGGCCCCGGCCGAATTCGGTGGGCCCGGAAGCTTTAACGCCGGCGGCTTCGAGTTCCTGGATGGCCGGCAGGTCCGGCGACGTTATCAGCATCCGGCCGCCGGCGGCCGGAATAAGCAGGGCCGAGCGGCCGTCCACGGTGCGGTGGGGATAGCCCCAGAGCAGGACGTCAAAAATGGCGGCGTCCGGGTCGAATTCCGGGGCGTCGCCCGGCGCAACGACGATGACCGGCCGGCCGTCCTTCACTGCCCCGGCCGCCTCCCGCACCAGGGATAGGGGCCGGGAGAATGGGTGGGGCACCGGCAGTCCGGCCGCCAGTCGGTCGAAGCCGCCTGCCAGGCCGACGGCCTGACTGGCGGCCGCCGTAATGACGGCCGCCGTCGCCGCCAGGCGGAGCCAGCGGCCCGGCAGGCTGGAGACGGCCGCCCCGGCCGCGGTGAAGGCCGCCGGCAGGGCCATAAGCTGATAGTTCGGGTAAAGGGGCGTGGCGCGGGCCAGGAAGAAAAGGGGCGGCGCAAGGGCCCAGACCAGAATGAGGGCGGCTTGAAGCCGGCGGGTTGAATCGGGGTTCCGCACGGCTTCGAGGCCAAGCCAGCCCAATCCCAGGACCGCCAGGAGCAACACCAGGCTGCCGGTCCAGCCCGGGTCGGCCGGCGCCCCGCCCAGGTTATCATCGCCCCGGATGAGGCCGGCCCACTGGCGAAAGCTTTCAAAATCCACCACCGCCGGCCGGCCCAGGACCTCCCGAACCCCGGCTAAAATCTCCGGCCGACAGCACAGGGCGCTGACAATAAAGGGCAGAGCGGCCAGCCCGGCCAGGAAAAAGCCGGCGATGACGGCCGGGAGGCCCTTTCTGGGCCGGAAGAGGGCAAGGAGCGCCAGGCTTGCCGGTATCAATACAAGGCCGGAATAGTGGACCTGAAATCCGAACCCGGCCAGGAAGCCGAAAATCACGGGGCCCCAGCGCCGGCCCCGGCCGAAGCCGGCGAAAGCCGCCACCGCCCAGAGGACGCTAAGGGGGGCCATCAGGTTCTGGGCCCAGATGCTCCGGGCGTGGAGCACCCAGGGCGGCGACGCGGCCGCCAGCAGGCCGGCCGCCAGCCCTGCCGGAAGCCCCCATCCGGTCCGGGCCAGCCAGAAAACGCCGGCAACGGCCGCGGTATTCAGCAGGCCGACGAACAGGGTTGCCCCCAGGGGGTCGCGGCTCAGAAGGTACGGGAGCGCCATTACCCAGGCCGCCCCCGGAAAATTCGGGATCGGCACCGAAGCCGGCATCCCGACCGTCGGTATTCGGCCGGAGGCCGCAAACTCCAGGGCCAGGCGGCTCAGGTAAGCTTCGTCGAAGCCGAAGTTGTTCACCCCGGGCCAGCCGAGCCGGAGCCACCCGGCGAGGCCGACGACCAGAAGTCCCACCGCCAGGTCCCGGGCGGGCAGGCGTCTGAGCGGCGCCTGGGATTCGGGTTGGGGTTTTGCCGACATCTTGAGAAAATGGGCCGGACCGACCCGCCGTCAGCCCCCGCCGCCTTTCAGCTCGTCGAAGGGGCTTTCGCCCCGGGCGGCCAGGTCGAGGAGCTCGGCGACGGCCTGCCGGGCCTTCGCCCTGACTTCCGGCGGGTAAAGGTCAGAGGCCTCAAACTCGGCCTCATCGAGAACCCGGTGGGTGCCGTCGGGAAAGATATAGACGTCCAGGGCGAGGTCCCGCCAGGTGATGACCTGGCCGTCAAATTCGGCCGGCAGGCAGATGTTGCAGTAGTAGCCCTTGAGCCGGCCCGAAACGTCGAAAATTTTTAAAACGTTGTACCAGCGGTCCCGGTAATAATACTCGACCCAGAGCTCCCCCTCTTCCAGGGTAATGCCCAGCTCCGGCAGGAAGACCGGCTGGCCGTGGGGGGATGCGAAGGGCGCCCGGACGACGATGCGGGTGTTCGCCTCCAGGAGCTCGGCAAAGTAACTGTAACCGGGCTTGCCGTCGTAGGTCAGCTTCTGAACCCGGACCCGGCGGCCAGGTTCAGCGCCCGCTTCTTTTGAATTCATCAGAGCACGACCCGGAGGGGGATCCGCCACTCGTTATTGGCCTTGAAGGCCTGGATTTTGCCCTGGCGGATGAGCTGACGGACGTGGTTCGGCGTAAAGCCGAGGGCCTTTGCGGCCTGGCTCACCCGCAGGGTTATCTTATCCAGGTCCACCGGGGCGTCATCTGCGTAATCGGCCAGCAGGCCCGTCAGAACTTCGTAGCGGTCGAGGGCGAAGCGGATGGCCAGCGGGTCCCGGCTGCTGATGGCTTCCCGACGCTCGGCTTCGAGTCGTTTTCGGATGTCTGCGGCCCGCATCCCCCTCGATTATAGCCGAGGCCCCGGCGAGGGTTTACAACTGCTGACAAGGCTTTCGAGTTTTGATGGCTTTCGGCGGGTCAGCAGGCTTAGACCCCGGTCAGCCGCGAACCGGTAACCCAGGGTTCTTAGGAGGTTAAGGGCCAGGTTCCGGCTCAGGCTGAGCCCTGGCCCGGCCGGTCTGCAGTGACCACGCAGCCGGCGCACTCAGGCGCTCAGCTGACCCACCGGCAACCCATAAGAGCTCCTGCTCGGCCCAGGCTCCGGGCAGCCGACACCGACGCCGCCGGATAACACCGAGCGCGGCGGCCAGCCGTACTCCGCCTGCTCAGAGCTCTCCTCAAGGCCGACCATGGCCGGGGGGCCGGTCAAATACCCCATTGCCCCATTCTCGACATAAGCGCCTTGCGCTTATCTCGAAAATCTTACAGCCGCCTCCATCTCGGGCCGCCCCAGGCAGCCCCCAGGACAACCGGTCCGGTCATCAGCCCCGCATCCAGGGTCAAGACCTTGCCTTCTAGTGGCATCCGCTCAAGGAGCGCAATAGCAGCCTCCGTCTTATCTTGGCCCTCGGCTACAACCTGACCCAGGACCAACCCGACCCTGTGACCGAAGGCCGCAACTACCATAAGGGGCGCCTCACAATCCCGCTTGCTGCCCCGCCGGCTGATTCGCTCCGCATTTACGGCCGTTAGCCAACCGTTAAACGCCTCCAGCCGCAACGGTAAAGGAGAGTCCTGGGCGCAGAGCGCCCGGGCGGGTATCCGGTTGCGGTGAAACGACAGGTGTCGGGTAAGCCAATGGGAGTGAGCCCGAGCCCACAGCCACATGCCCCGCCGCGAAGCTTGACCGTTAATGGCGGCGGCAAAGACCGCCGTGCCTGCCCCTGGGGTCCGGAATCCCGGCCAGAACATCGAGCAAGCTCTGCTGCACGGCCTTCCACCCAAAAATAGCCTGAGCTCAGAAAACTGGGAAACCCTGGGTCAGTGGGAAAAGGGGTTGCCAGCAGCTGCCAACTTTGCTATCATCTATTCAGCCGAACGGGTGTGCGATTGAATGCGGGTAACCCAGGCTTTCCGGTTTGAGCTGGACCCTAATACGTCCCAGCGGGTCTCTTTAGCTAAACACGTTGGGACGGCCCGCTTTGCCTACAACTGGGGCCTGGTACGGTGTCTTGAAGCCTTAGAACGGGGCGAACGTATCCCCACCGCGGCAGACCTTCACCGGCAGTGGAACGTCTGGAAGCGGGAGCATGCGCCCTGGTGGACGGAGGTCTCCAAATGTGCTCCCCAGGAGGCGTTTCGTGACCTTGAGCGGGCCTTCCGCAACTGGCGGGAAAGTCGGGCGAAGCGTCCCCGGTTCAAACGCAAGAAAAACTTCGACGACAACAGGGCCCGCCTTACGGGTTCGATCCGGGTGTTCCCCAGGCACGTCCAGCTCCCTCGCATCGGGAAGGTTCGGACCAAGGAACCCACGGCGAAGCTGCTTGTCCTGCTGGAGACCGGCAAGGCCAGGATACTCTCCGCCACGGTTTCTCGGGAAGTCGACCGGTGGTTTGTGAGCCTTACCTGCGAGGTGGAGCGGCACGACCCCGAGCGTAGGGAGGGGGAGCCCGTAGGGGTGGATCTGGGCCTTAACTGTTTTGCCGTCCTTTCCGACGGAACCCGGATTGAAGCCCCCAGACCCTTAAAGCAAGCCCTCAACCTTTTAAGGCGCCGTTCAAGGCAGCTTTCCCGCAAGCAGAAGGAGTCAAAAAACCACGCTAAGGCTGTCCTCAGGCTGGCCAGACTTCACCGGCGCATCCGAAACATCCGCCGGGACTTCCTGCATAAAATCACCACCTGGCTGGCGAAGACCAGGCCGGCTATCGTGGTCGAGGAGCTTTCCGTGCGGGGTCTTATGGGCGGATGGCACTCCCGGTCGGTGGCCGACGCGGGCTGGGGAACCTTCCGGCGGATGCTCGAGTACAAGACCAGCTGGTACGGCTCACGGCTCATCATGGCGCCCCGAAGTTTTCCGTCTACCCGCTGTTGCTCGCGCTGTGGTCTGCCTGGCCCAAAGCTTTCCCTTTCACAGCGGGTGTTCCGGTGCCCGGCCTGTGGGTTTGAAGCCGACCGGGATTTTAACGCCGCGCTGAACCTGCGACTTTACGGGCTAGCCCACCTTACGGGCTCTACCGGGAGTTCCCCGGGAAGTGACGCCTGTGGAGACCGGCTCTGCGGCGGAACGGCCCTTACGGGCCGGTCTACGAGCACCCGGTCGCTGAAGCAGGAAGGAATCCGGGAATAAAATTCCATGGATTCCGGAACGGTATAATGTTTTGCGATGGCTCGGAAGAAGACCTTGCCCCACCGCCGCGCCAGGAAGAAGGTCCGGGTCCGGTCAGCCGGGGTCGTCGAGCCGGCCCGGACCCAGGCCGCCGCGGCCGAACCGGCCGTCGAAGCCCCGCCCCGCCGGACGCCTCCGGCCCCGTCAGGGTCAAAGGGCCCGGCTGTGGTCATAGATTTTCGGGACATTGAGCTTTACGTCCGGCGGGAGCTTGTCCGGATCGCCATCGTTGCGGCCGTCGTCTTCGGCTTTATTGTCGTGGCTGGAAGCCTGACCCACTGAAAGCCCGGCTCAGCCGTCGGACGACGGGATGGTCGCGGCCGGCTCCCGGGCCCGGGCCGCCGCGATGAAGGGGCTGATCAGGTCGATGGGGATCGGGAAGATTACGGTAGAGTTCCGCTCGCTGGCAATTTCGGTCAGGGTCTGCAGGTAGCGCAGTTGCAGGGCCGCCGGCTGGGTGGCGATGATCCGGGCGGCTTCGGCCAGGGTCTGGGAAGCCTGGAGCTCGCCCTCGGCGTGGATGATCTTGGCCCGCTTCTCCCGTTCGGCCTCGGCCTGCCGGGCCATTGCCCGCTGCATCGCCTGGGGCAGTTCCACGTCTTTAACCTCGACGACGCTCACCTTCACGCCCCAGGCCAGCGTCTGCTCGTCGATGATGCGCTGGAGCCGCTCGTTTATCCGCTCCCGGTGGGCCAGCAGTTCGTCGAGCTCGCTCTGGCCGACGACGCTGCGCAGGGTCGTCTGGGCGATCTGCGAGGTGGCCTGGACGTGGTCGAGGACCTTCAGGACGGCGGCCGCCGGGTCGACGACCCGGAAGTAGACCACGGCGTTCACTTTGACGGTGACGTTATCCCGGGTTATCACCTCCTGGGGCGGCACATTCATCGGCACCACCCGCAGGTCGACCTTGGCCCTGACCCATTCGATGAAGGGCCAGAGGAGTATAAGCCCGGGTCCCCGCACACCGGCAAGCCGGCCCAACCGGAAGACGACGGCCCGTTCGTATTCCTGGACAATTTTTACGACCGATGAAACGATAATGAAGATGAAAAACAGGACGATAAGGCCGATAATCAGTCCCAGCGTGCCGCTAGGCATTTGCCCCCTCCTTCTGGACAATGGCCGGCTCCGGGAGCTCTTCGGCCTCGGGCGGAGCCGGCTTCTCCTCACCAGGTAAAACCTTGACTTCCGGCGGATGCACCCGCCTGACCAGCAGGGTTGGCCCCTTTATCTCCTCGATTTTAACCTCTTCTCCGGGCTCCACCCGGCCGTCGAGGCTGCGGGCATCCCACAGCTCCCCGTTTATGAATACCAGCCCGGCCGGGTCGAGGACGGTCCGGGCGGTTGCAACCTGCCCGACCAGGGCCTCCAGACCCGTGTACGGCCGCCGCCGCTGGCCCCGGACAATGGCCCCCACGGTCAGGGCCATCATCGCCGCCATGGTCAGCGTAACCCCAATGATTACGGGCAGGGAAACCGCAAAGAGCGGGCCGCCGGGATTGAAAAGCAGCAGGGAGCCCAGCACCAGGGAGATGAGCCCGCCGATAGTGAGGACCCCGTGGCTGGTCACCCAGATCTCGGCAATGAACAGCAGGAAGGCAAACGCCAGGAGCAGGAGGCCGACCAGGTTGACGGGCAGCATCCCGAGGGCCAGCAGGCCCAGGAGCAGGGAGATCCCCCCGATAACGCCCGGCAGGACGGCGCCGGGGTTGGCCAGCTCAAAATAGATGGCCAGGATTGCGAGCGTAAGGAGCAGATACGCCACGTTCGGGTCGGTGATGGCCAGGAAGAACCGCTCGATGAGGTTCATTTCAAGGTTCACCGGGCGGGCATCCGCCGTTCGGAGGGTAACCCGGCCGACGGCGAGCTGGACTTCCCGCCCGTCCACCTGCCGGAGCAAAGACCCAAGGTCCGGGGCGAGGACGTCGACGACCCGGTCCCGGAGGGCCTCATCGGCGTTGCTGGAGATGCTGTCCCGGACGGCCCGTTCAGCCCAGTCGGCGTTGCGGCCCCGCCGCTGGGCCAGCGACCGCATGAAGGCGGCGGCGTCGTTGGTGGCCTTTTCGATGACGGTATTGTCGGCCTGACCGGTGCCAAGACCGACGGGGTGGGCGGCCCCAATGGCGGTATCCGGGGCCATGGCGGCGACGTGGGCGGCCATGGTTATAAACGCCCCGGCGGAGGCGGCCCGGCCTCCCGGCGGGTAGACGTAAACGATGACCGGGATGCGGGCGTTTAAAATGCGCTGGACAATATCCCGCATGGAGGACTCGAGGCCGCCGGGGGTGTCGAGAAGAATTACGGCCGCCACGGCCCCGCCGTCCTCGGCCTCGGTCAGCGCCCGGTCAATGTAACGGGCCGAAACGGGGTTGATGACACCTTTAAGTTCGAGGACCCCAACCCACGGTTCCGCCGCCTGAGCCGGGCCCGGTAGAAGGCCACCGGCAAGAGCCCCAAAGGCAACCAGGACAACGAGAGCTATGGCCCGAACCGTTTTAGCCACCTGAATACGTCCCGATTTCATTATACTCCGGGGCGGTAAAAGGCGGGCGCTCCCTTTTGCCGGCCGGCGCGGGGCCGACGGGCCGTATTGTTGACAGCCGGTCACCGGTGTGTTAGCCTTGGGTAGCCTGAGGAGGTGCCTGAAAGGGGTGAGGCGGCCGGCGCGGCTGCGACCAGGTTTGGGAGGCGGTTAAACCCTCAGAAATTTTTCTCCGGAGAAAGGAGGAAAGTCATGCTCGTTATGGGCTTCTTCAAGCTGAGAAAGCCGGCTGGGATGTCGGATAAAGAGTTTTACACCGTCTGGCAGAAAGAGGCGGAGGCAGCCCTCGAGGCGGTCAAACAGGGTGCCATCAAAGCCATCTGGAAAGTTGCCGGGAACCCCTGGGTTATTGCCGTCCTTGACGTCGGCGTCGGCGACGACATCGACCACGCCCTCCAGGGCCTGCCTATCTGGAAGCTCGGCTACCAGCAGATCGTCGAAAGCATCGACTGGATTCCCCTGCGCCCCTATGAGAACTGGGCCGAGGACCTCAAGCGGCTTGCAGCCGAGGCCCCCTAAGGGCCTGACCCTGTGCGCGGCCCCTGCCGGTCGCAGCGCACAACAAGTTTTACCAAGGAGGTCTCACCCGTGGGTTACACCATTTATCCCCTGCTGCTTGGCGAGGTTGAGGTTGACTACAGCTTCCTGGTCTGGCAGACCAACTGCGGCCAGGCGACATATGTTCCGGCCACGGCCTTTCTAATTCTGGGTGCGGACCGGCCGGTTCTGGTCGACGCCGGGTTTCAGAGTCCGGAGCGGGTTAAGGCCTACAGCGGTCTGAACGCCCGGCAGGCCCCGGACCAGACCCTGGAGGCCCAGCTCGGCAGGCACAATCTCCGGCCCGAAGACATCGGCTATCTGATCCACACCCACCTTCACCTGGATCACTGCGGCCTGGATTACAAGCTTACGAACGCCCGGATCTTCGTCCAGCGCCGGGAGCTCCAGTATGCGGCCGCGCCGCTGTTTCCGGTGGCGTTCTATGACCGGCTGGATATCGCCCGGCTTGTTAACGACCTCTGGAACCAGGTGGAGCTCCTCGACGGCGACGCCGAGATCCTGCCGGGGATTCGGACCGTGGTGACCGGGGGGCACACCCCGGCCCACCAGATGGTCTATGTCGAGCTCGACTCGGGGCGGGCGATTCTCACCGGGGATGCAGCTTATATCGTCGAGATGAACGTTCGCCAGCAGATCCCGTTCGGCTACTACATCAACCTGGAGGAAGTCATGGCCGCCCTCAAGCGGATCGCCCGGGAGGGCAGGTATATCCTGCCCACCCACGACGCCGAGGTCCACCGGCTTTACGCCGGCGGCCTTAAATAAGGCGGCCTAGCCGGCCCGGGTCGCCAGGGCCGCCTCGAGAACCTGCCGGATCTCCCGGATCGTCTCCTGCCGGAGGCCCGTCCGGTAGGCTTCCCGGAGCCGCCGGCTCCGCTCGGCCCGGGCCTCCTCTTCGGAGAGGCCAGTCTGCTGGGCCAGCTCCTGCGCAAGCCGCTCACGGAGTTCGTTGGCCGCCCGGGGCCGCTCAATCCAGACGCCCAGCTCGTTAAACTCGGCGTCGAGGAAAACAAAGGTCGGGATCGACCGGAACTGCCCCTGGTTTAAATACGCATCCATTATGTCGAGGTTCTTGTCCCGGGGAAAGATGCGGACTTCAATGTCGGGACTGCATTCGGCAATCTTGATGAGGATGGGCAGGTTGGTGTAGACGTCGGGGCACCAGTCCTCGGCCAGGGCGACAACCTTCAGCTTGCCCCCGACCCGGCCCGGTACCTGCGCGAAAAAGGCGCAGTCCTCGGGGCTCACCTGGGTTTCGGCGTAGCTTTCGGCAAACCGCTCTTTGTTCTGCTGAATAGCCTGCATGTATTCCGACCAGGTGTACCCCTGAGCAAACCGTTCGGCGGTTATGCCGGCCCGGTTACCTTTGAGGATGGCCATTCTGCTCCCTCCTTTAGAGGATTTCCTGCTCGAGTTCGCCGATGGCCTCATCGAGGGCCTCGACGATGCGGTCGATATCTGCCTTTTCGATGGTAAGGGGCGGGGCAATCTGAATTATCTCCCCGGCCCGGGTCAGAATCCCCCGCTTGAGCAGCTTCGGCGTAAGCTGCCCCCCAATATCGTCCGCCTCAGAAAAACGCGCCTTCGTCCGCCGGTCCCGAACCAGCTCCACCGCCCACAAAAGCCCGATGCCCCGCACATCCCCAACGACCGGGTGCTCCTTAAGGGCCGCAAGCCGGGACCCCAAATACCGGCCGGCTTCGGCCGCCCGCTCCACCAGGCCCTCCCGCTCCATTATCTCCAGGTTCTTGAGGGCCACCGCCGTCGCCACCGGGTGGGAGCCAAAGGTTATCCCGTGCTGAAAGGCCTGCCGCCGCTCACCCTTGAACCGGTCAAAGACCTTCGGGCTGGCAATGGCGGCCGCCACCGGCACGTAGCCCGAGCCCAGACCCTTGGCCACCGTCATGATGTCGGGCACAACCCCGAAATGCTCAATCCCAAACCAGCGGCCCGTTCGGCCGAACCCGTTTATCACCTCATCGGCGATCAAAAGCACCCCGTACCGGTCGCAGATCTCCCTGAGTTTCTGCCAGTAGACCGGCCGGGGCACGTGGACCCCGGCCGACGTCGAAATCGGCTCGGCGATGACGGCCGCAACCGTGTTCGGCCCCTCCTGCTCGATGGCTTCGGCCACGGCTTGGGCGCAGTAAAGGTTGTATTCTTCGTAGGTCATATGCTCGGGGTAGCGGTAGCTGTCGATGTTGATGACCGCAACCCCGCCCGGAACCAGCGGCTCAAAGTAGGTCCGGTCCAGGTAGCGGGCCCCGTTTACGGTCATCGCCCCGAACGTCTGGCCGTGGTATGAGCCCCGCCGGTAGATGAACTTGTAGCGTTTCGGCTCCCCGTTAAGATAGTGATACTGGCGGGCCATCTTCAGGGCGGTCTCCACCGCCTCGGAGCCCGAGTTGACGAAAAAGACATGCGAAAGGTCGCCCGGCGTAATCTCGGCCAGTTTGGCCGCAAGCTTAATGGCCGGGACCGAGGCGTAGGCGAAGGTGTTAACGTAGGCAAGCCGCTGCATCTGCTCGAAGGCGGCCTCGGCCAGCTCCCGGCGGCCGTGGCCGGCGTTTACGACCCAGAGGCCGGACATGGCGTCGATGTACTCGCGGCCCTCGATATCGTAAAGGCGGACGCCCTCGGCCCGCTCGAAGATTAAGAGGCCGCCGGGCTGGGCCAGTTCGGTCCACTGGCGGGTGTGAATCCAGAGGTGGTCGAGGGCCTGCTGGCGGAGGCGGGCCGCCTCCTCGGGGCCGGGCGGGGTCATCGTCATCCTCCTTGCCGGGTCTGGCCTCGGTTTCCGGGGTCAAATAATGATAGCCCCACCCGCCCGGCCGGGTCAAAAAAGTGCGGCCGTGGTAAAATCCGGGCCGGGATGGGGATCGATGACCGGGAGCTGGCCTGCTGGGTGGCCTTCAGCCGGGTGCCCGGCTTTGGCGCGAGCCGGATCCGCCGGCTCAAGGCCTACTTCGGCTCCCTGGCCGAGGCCTGGCGGGCCCCCAGACACCAGCTTCTCGCCGCCGGCCTTGAGCCGGCCCTGGCCGACCAGGTCGAGGCCGCCCGCCGCCGGGACCCGGCCGCTGACCTGGAGAGGTGCCGCCGCCTCGGCCTCCGGGTTGTCACCTGGGATGACCCGGACTATCCCGAACGACTGCGGGTAATCGATTACCCGCCGGCTGTCCTCTTTGTCAAGGGCGACGTCGTGGCGATCCGGAACTGGGCTGTGGCCGTAGTGGGCACCCGCCGGCCGACCTATTACGGCCGGGAAGTTGCCCGGACCCTGGGCCGGGACCTGGCCGCAAGCGGGGTCACGGTCGTGAGCGGCCTTGCCGCCGGGATCGATACCGAGGCTCATCGGGGCGCCCTGGAGGCCGGGGGCTGGACGGTGGCGGTGCTCGGGTGCGGCCTCGACCAGGTTTACCCGCCGCAAAATCGGGACCTGGCCCGGCGCATTGCTGACTCGGGGGCCCTGATAAGCGAGTTTCCGCCCGGTACCCCGCCGGCCCCGCAGAATTTCCCGATCCGCAACCGGATTATCAGCGGCCTGAGCCTCGGGGTGGTGGTTGTCGAGGCCGATGAACACTCCGGCGCCCTCATCACCGCCGGGTATGCGGCCGAGCAGGGCCGGGAGGTTTTTGCCGTGCCCGGTCCGGTAACCTCGCCCCAGAGCCGGGGCACCAACCGGCTCATTCAGGATGGGGCCGGGCTCATCACCGGGGCTCATGACGTCCTGGAGGCCCTTAAGCTTGCGCGGCTTGACCACCAGATTGAGCTCCGGCAGGCGGCCCCGGAAACTGAGTTAGAATTAATACTGGTCAAATTGCTGGACCATACCCCCACCCACATCGATGACCTGGTCCGCCAGGCCGGAAAGCCGGCGGGCGAGGTTGGGGCAACCCTGGCCTTGCTCGAGCTCAAGGGGCTGGTCCGGCACGTCGGCGGACAGTATTACGTTCGGGGTTGAGTATCAGAGGGATGGCGAAGAAGTTAGTCATTGTCGAATCGCCCACGAAGGCCAAGACGATCGGGCAGTACCTCGGCCGGGAGTATAAAGTCATCGCCTCGGTCGGACACATCCGGGACCTGCCGAAGTCCCGGCTCGGGGTTGACATCGAGCGGGATTTTGAGCCGAAATACCTGGTCCCGAAGGAGAAGCGGACCATAGTGCGCCAGCTTAAGGAGGCCGTCGCCGAGGCGCCGGAGGTGTTCCTGGCCACCGACCCGGACCGGGAAGGCGAGGCGATCTCCTGGCACATCATCGAGGCGACCCAGGCCGACCCGAGCAAGGTCCGGCGGGTCGTCTTCCACGAGATCACCCCGAAGGCCATCGCCGAGGCGTTCCGGAGCCCCCGTCAGATCGACACCCGCCTGGTGGAGGCCCAGCAGGCCCGCCGGATTCTCGACCGGCTGGTCGGCTACATGGTAAGCCCGCTCCTCTGGCGCAAGATTCAGCACCGGCTCTCCGCCGGCCGGGTGCAGTCGGTCGCCCTCCGGCTGGTGGTCGAGCGGGAGCGGGAGATCCAGGCCTTTGTTCCGGAAGAATACTGGACCGTTGAGGCCCTGGTCAGCCCCGCCGACCGGCCGGACCGGAAATTCCGGGCCGTCCTCTGGGGCATCGCCGGCGAGAAGGAAAAAATCAGCATTAAAACCGCCGATGAAGCCGGCGCCCTCGTTGAGGCCCTGAAGTCCGGCCGGTGGGCCGTGAGCGAGGTCCGCAAGCGGACGGTCCAGCGGGACCCGGCCCCGCCGTTTACAACCAGCACCCTCCAGCAGGAGGCGTCCCGCAAGCTTCGCTTCACGGCGAAGCGGACGATGATGATTGCCCAGCAGCTTTACGAGGGGGTCGAGCTCGGGCCCGAGGGTCAGGTTGGCCTGATAACTTACATGCGGACGGACTCGACGGCCGTAAGCGACCTGGCCCGGGCCGAGGCCCGCGACTACATCACCCGCCGGTTTGGGGCCGACTTTGCGCCGCCGGCGCCCCGCTATGCCCAGAAAAAGGCCAAGGGCGCCCAGGAGGCCCACGAGGCGATCCGGCCGACCTCGGTTTTCCGGGAGCCGGCCAGCATCCGGCAGTACCTCACGCCCGACCAGTATAAGCTTTACGACCTCATCTGGAAGCGGTTTGTTGCCAGCCAGATGGAGTCGGCCACCATCGAGCAGACCTCGGTGGACATCCTGGTCGACCAGACGGCCGACGGCAGAAACTACCTGCTCCGGGCGACCGGGTCGGTTATCCAGTTTCCGGGCTTTCTTGAGGTCTACATCGAGGGCAGAGACGACGAGGACGAGGCCGAGGAGGGCCAGCTGCCGCCCCTGCAGGCCGGCGAGGCCCTCAACCCGCTGGAGGTTACGCCGAAACAGCACTTCACCCAGCCGCCCCCGCGCTACACCGAGGCGAGCCTGGTCAAGACCCTGGAGGAGCTGGGCATCGGCCGGCCGAGCACCTACGCCCCGATCCTGGCCACGATTCAGGAGCGGGGTTACGTCCGGCGGGAGGACCGCCGGCTCATCCCCACTGAGCTGGGGATGGTGGTAAACGACCTGCTGGTCGCCCAGTTCCCGGAGATTTTCAACGTCGATTTTACGGCCCGAATGGAAGAGGAGCTCGACGAGATCGCCCGGGGCGAGACCAGCCGGGTCGAGGTGCTTCGGGACTTTTACATCCCGTTCCAGCAGGCGCTGGAGGCGGCCGAGCGGCTGGCAAAGATTGAGCTGGGCAAAGAGCTTCTCGACGAGAAGTGCCCGGACTGCGGCCGTCCCCTCATGACCCGAACCGGCAAGTACGGCCAGTTTGTCGGCTGCACCGGCTTCCCCGAGTGCCGCTACACCCGGCCGGTGGCCGTCAGCACCGGCGCCCGGTGCCCGCACTGCGGCGGCGATTTGGTGGAGCGCCGGGCCCGCCGGACGAAACGGGTCTTTTACGGCTGCATCAATTACCCGGCCTGCAACTTCACGGTCTGGGAGCGGCCGCTCCCGGAGCCGTGCCCCCGGTGCGGGGGTCTGCTGGTGGCGGCGCGAAGCGGCGGCCGCCGGTGCACCAGCGAGGCGTGCGGCTACGTTGGGGCCGAGGAACCGGTGGCGGAGGTTCTGGGCTGAAGCCCATCAGGATTCTGGTCCTGCACGGTCCGAACCTTAACCTGCTGGGCAGGCGGGAGCCGCACATCTACGGGACGACCACCCTGGCCGAAATTGATGCCCGGCTCCGGGCCGAGGCGGCCCTGGCCGGGGTTGAACTTGTGACCTTTCAGAGCAACTCCGAGGGGGAGCTTATCGACTTCCTTCACCGGGAGGCGGAGACGGCCGACGGGATTATCATCAACCCGGGCGCCCTGACCCACTACAGCTTGGCCCTGCGGGATGCCATCGCCGCCGTCGACCGGCCGACGGTGGAGGTCCACCTGAGCAACATCCACGCCCGGGAAGAATGGCGCCGCCGCTCGGTAATTGCGCCGGTGGCCCTGGGCCAAATTACGGGTTTCGGGTGGCGCGGCTACCTGGCCGCCCTCCGACTGCTGGTCGAGATCCTGCGGGGAGGGGAAGGTGAAAAGCCGACTCGAGCGCTTTAGGGAAATCCTGGCCAGCGCCGGGGTCGACGCCGTCATAATTTCCCAGCCGGAAAACCGACGCTACCTGAGCGGCTTTACCGGTTCGGCCGGCTACCTGCTTATCGGCCCGAATCTGGCGGTTCTGGCAACGGATTTTAGATACATCGAGCAGGCGGGGCAGGAGGCCCCGGAATTCGAGGTCTGGCGGATCGACGGCAGTCTCGTGCCGGCCCTGCGGGACCTGGTCCGCAAGCACGGCGTGCGGCGCCTCGGTTTCGAAGCCCACGCCGTAACCTATCAGACTTACCGGGAGTGGAGCCGGCACCTCCGGGGCCGGGGGGTGAGGCTGGTCCCCCTGCGGGGGCTGGCCGAACAGCTCCGGATGGTGAAGGACGACGCCGAGGTGAGTCTCATCCGCCGGGCGGCCGAAATTACCGACCAGGCCCTGGCCGCGGTTTTGAGCAACCTGAAGTTCGGGCTGACCGAGCGGGAACTTGCCTGGCAGATTGAGCGGACGATGCGGGAGCTCGGGGCCGACGGGCCGGCCTTCAGGCCCATTGTCGCAACCGGACCGAATGCGGCCCGTCCCCATCATCCGCCCGGCGACCGCCGGATTCAGCCGGGGGACATCGTCCTCATCGACATCGGGGCGGGGTTTGGGGGGTACCAGAGCGACCTGACCCGGACCTTCGTCTTCGGCCGGGCCGATGAGAAGTTTCTCGAGGTCTGGCGGATAGTGGCCGAAGCGAACGAGGCGGCCCGGCGGGCGGCCCGGCCGGGGGTATCGGCAGCCGAGGTGGATGCCGCCGCCCGGGAGGTGATAAGGGCGGCCGGGTACGGCGAGAACTTCGGCCACGGCCTCGGCCACGGGGTCGGCCTGGTTATCCATGAGGGGCCGCGGCTCGGGCCGAAGTCGGAAGATAGACTTGCGGCCGGCATGGTATTTACAATTGAGCCGGGAATCTACCTGCCGGGCTGGGGCGGGGTGCGGATTGAGGACCTGGTGGTCCTGCGGGACCACGGGGTTGAAGTGATATCGCAGTCGCCCAGGTTCCCGGTCCTGGAAATCTGATGGGGGACGATCGATGATTGAGACCGGCGACCTCCGACGGGGCATGACCATCGAGATCGACGGCGAGCTCTATCAGGTCCTTGATGTTGAGCACCTCAAGCTCGGCCGGGGCACCGCCCAGGTCAGGATGCGCCTGCGGAACCTGCGGGCCGGCCACATCATCGACCGGACGGTCCAGGCCGGGACCCGCTTCGTCCGGGCCTACCTGGAGGCTCGACCCGCCCAGTTTCTCTATAAAGAGGGCGACCTTTATCACTTCATGGACCAGGAAACCTACGAGGAGTACACGGTCGGGGCTGACGTCCTTGGGGACGCGGTGAACTATCTCAAAGAAGGAATGCAGGTCGAGCTGATGTTCTACCGGGACCAGCCGGTCGCCGTCGAACTGCCTACGGCTGTGGACCTGAAGGTTGTCGAAACTCCGCCGGCCTTCCGGGGGGATACCGCCGCCGGCGGTACCAAGCCTGCTACCCTGGAGACGGGTCTGGTAATTCAGGTTCCCTTCTTTATCGACGTCGGGGATGTGGTGCGGGTTGACACCCGGACCGGCGAATACATTGAGCGGGTGACTGCCGAAGGCTGAATCCGGGCCCAGATGGAAGACTTTACGGCCATTGGCCGACTGCTCATCATCTTCGGCCTGGTTCTGGCCGGCCTCGGGCTTCTGCTCCTGCTGGCCGGGCGGGTGCCGGGCGTCGGCCGGCTCCCGGGCGACATCGTTATTCAGACGGACAACGTCACCTGCTTTTTCCCGCTGGCCACGATGATTATCCTCAGCATCCTGCTGACGGTGCTGTTAAACGTCGTGGCCCGCCTTTTCCGCTGAACTTTTTACCAGCCCAGGGCGTAGCCCTCGCCCCGGATGTCAAAGGCTCCCTGAAAGATGCCCCGCTGCGGGTCGACGGCGATCAGCATCGCCCGGCCCGGCCCGAACCAGGGGTGGACAAGCTCGACGTTATGGCCCCGCCGCCGAAGCTCGGCCACCGTCGATTCGGGAATCCGGGCCTCAACCTGAACCTCGTTGCCCTCCAGGTTGCCCCAGCGGGGGGCATCCAGGGCCGCCTGGGGGTGCAGGCCGAAATCCAGGACGTTTACCAGCACCTGGAGGTTGACCATTACCTGGTAGTGCTGGCCGGGTGTTCCCCCGGAAAGATAGGGGCGGCCGTCCCGGAAGACCATATAAGTGTTCAGGGTGTGGACCGGCCGCTTGCCGGGCTCGAGCCGGTTCGGGCTGGCCGGGTCCGGGCTGAAGCCGCACAGCCGGTTGTTTAAAAGGATGCCGGTATCCCCGGCCACGACGGCTGAGCCGAAGACGTGGAAGATGCTCTGAATCCAGGAAACGAGATTGCCGTGCCGGTCGACCGCCGTAAGGTAGGTGGTTTCCCGGCCGACGCTGAGCTGGCCCGGGGCCTGGCCGGGGCCCGCCCGGTCCGGACGGATGAGCCGGCGCCGGCTTTCGGCGTGGGCTTCGGAGAGCAGGTGGTCAACCGAAAACTCGACAAACTTCGGGTCGCCGGCATACTTGAGCCGGTCCTCAAAGGCGAGTTTCTTTGCCTCGATCTCCAGGTGGATGACGTCGGGGCTCAGAAAGCCGCAGCCGGCCAGGTCGAAGCCTTCGAGGATTTTAAGGCACTCCAGCAGGATGAATCCCTGCGAGACTGGGGGCTGACCGAAGACCGTGTAGCCCCGGTAATTTACCGAGATGGGGTCGAGGACCTCACAACGATAGGCGGCCAGGTCGGCCTCGGTCAGAATGCCCCCGAGCTCGGCCGAGGCCTTAACCAGCCGGCGGCCGAGTTCGCCCCGGTAAAACGCTTCCCGGCCGCCGTCGGCGATTTCCCGGAGGGTTCGGGCCAGGTCCGGCTGGCGGAGAATCTGGCCCGGCTCGGGCGGGTTGCCGTCGGGCAGGAAGGTTCGGGCCGAGGCCGGGAAGCGGCTAAGCCGGCCGGCGTTGGCGGCGATGGCCGCCGCCAGCCGGGTTGTGATGGGAAAGCCCTCCTCGGCCAGGGCGATGGCCGGCTCGAAGATTTCGGCGAGGGGCCGGGAGCAGTAGCCCTCCCAGATGGTCAGCCAGCCGTCGACGACGCCCGGCACGGTGACGGCCAGGGGGCCGGTGTTCGGGATGCCGTTGGGGAACCGGTCCGGGGTTGCGGCCGCCGGGGCCGGGCCGCTGGCGTTAATGGCCTGGACCCGGCCGTCTTCGGGCCGGTAAACTAGGGCGAAGAGGTCGCCGCCGACGTGACTGCTCTGGGGTTCGACCACGGTGAGGACGGCCGCCGCCGCCAGCGCCGCATCGAAAGCGTTGCCGCCCTTGCGGAGCATCTCGTAGCCGGCCTGGGCGGCCAGGTAGTGGTTTGCGGCGATAAGGCCGTTCCGGGCCATAACCGGCCCGCGGTTGGGTCCCTGCAGGTCCACCATGGGGCAGCTACTCCGGGCAAAATTTGGGCTTTTGGCCCGGCACGATTTTAGCCCCGCGGGGTTCGGGGTGTCAATCGTCGGGGTCGTCGTCAGCGCGGTGGCCTTCGGCCTGCGGGCCTTCCGGCTCGCCGACCACAACATCTGGTACGACGAGGCCTTTACCCTGGGGATCGCCCGGCTCGGGTTTTTCGAGGCTGCCCTGCGCACCGCCGCCGATACCCACCCGCCCCTTTACTACTGGCTCCTCGGCATCTGGGAATCCCTGGTCGGGGCCGAACCGTTCGGCCTCCGGTTTCTTACGGTCGTCCTTTCGGTCCCGGCGGTGGCTGTGGGCATGGCCCTCGGCCGGCGGGCCTTCGGGTCGGTTGGGGCGCTCTGGGCCGGGCTCTTCCTGGCCCTGAATCCCCTTCACCTCCGGTGGTCCCAGGAGGTCCGGATGCACGCCCCGGCCCTGACCTTCGGCCTCATCGGCCTCTACTTCGGCTACCGCTGGCTTACGGATATTAAAGCCCGCCGCCTCCACCTGGTCGGGTACGCCCTCGGACTCTCGGCCGCGGCCTTCACCGTTTACCTGACGGCCGCGGTGCCCCTCCTTGCCGGCCTCTGGGCGTGGAAAAACCGGCGGGGCCGGGCCTGGGTCCTGGCCAGCCTGGGCGTATTTGGGCTGATTGTTCCCTGGCTCGGGTTTGCGCTGACCCGCCAGCGGAGCTGGGCGGCCGGCCCGCCCACGCCCCTCCCGGAGGCCCTGCGGGCTCTGCCCGAGGGGCTCATCCTTGGGCGGGGCGGCGCCGACAGCCTCTGGCCCCTGGCCGCCCTGGCGGTGGCGGCCGCCCTCCTGACCGGCCTGGCCCACCCGGCGGGCCGGGGGTTCGCGGCCGGCTGTATTTTACTGACGGCCTTCGGCGTACTTTTACTTTTACTTTTTCCCCGGCCGCTGGGGTACGTGCCGGTCTACGACCCGCGGTATTTTCTGCCGGCCGTGCCCCTGCTCGGCCTGACACTGGCCGCCGCCCGGTCCCGTCTTCCGGCGGTTGCCCTTGCGGCCGGGGTTCTTGGGCTTCTCCTGGCGGGGACCTGGCAGTATCTGGAGGGCCGGCGGCTCACCGACGATTATCTGACCCTCTTTCGGGTCCTGCGGACGTATGCGGTCCCCGGCGACCTGGTTGTCCTGGTTTCGGGCGACCGGCTGCCTATCTTTGAGTACTACGCCCGCCGCGCCGGGCTGACGGACCTGGGGGTTATTCCGGTTTCACCCCGCACGGACCCGGGCTGGCGGGCTCAGGTTGACGGGCTGACCGGCCGGTTCTGGCTTATCCTGATGGAGCCCGGCATTGAAGACCCGGACGGGGAGGTGCCGGCTTATCTGCGGGGCAGGTTTGTCGAGGCGGCCCGGTTCATGTTCGGCTACAACGGGGCGGTTCTATTTGACCCGTCCGGCCGCCCCCCGACCCCGGCCAGGCTTGAGCCGGAAGTCCGGGTTAACGGACCCGGCGGCCTTTTCGGCTATGACCCGCCGATTGGCCGGGCCGGTCCCGGCGACCGGGTTTACCTGACAGTTTATGAAAACCCGGTTGGGGCGCCGGGGCGGATTGAACTTATCGACCCGGCCGGCAAAATCCGGCAGGTCTGGGACCTGGCCCCGGCGAACCACCCCGATTTGCGGTTCGTGAGTCTGGTGGTTGAGGCCGGCCTGCCGCCCGGCCCCTACACCTGGGTCTTCCGGTCCGACGGAACGGCGGTCCGGCTCGGCGGCCTGGTCGTTGAGGGCACCCGGCCGCCGTCCGGTCCGGCCGGGCCGCCGGCCCGGACCCTGGACATCCGGTTCGGGGACGGAATCACCCTGACCGGGGTTGACCTTTCGCCTGCGGAGGTCAGGCCCGGCGGGGCCGTTGCCGTTCGGCTCTACTGGGCTGTCGTGGACAAGCCCACCGACGACTGGCAGGTCTTTGTCCACGTGGTGCCGTCGCCGGGGACAACTCCCGTAGCCCAGGCCGATGTCCGGCCGGCCGGTGGTCTGCTCCCCAGCTACCAGTGGGCGGCCGGCGACCGGTTTACTGACGAAATTAAAATCCGGCTCCCGGAGGCGTTGCCGGCGGGCGACTATTACGTGACTGCCGGCCTTTACCGGCTGGCTGACGGCCGGCGAAACCCGACCGGAACGGGTGAAAGCTTTGCGGTTCTGGGTCGGGTAGTTGTGACCGAGCGTTAGTTCGGGTAATATTTTCTGGGCGATAATGGCCGCAGAACCCCGACCTCCGAGCATATCGGTATTCTTTCCGGCCTATAACGACGCCGGAACCATCGCCTCAATGGTTATTGCGGCCGTTCGGACCCTGCGGTCGGTTACGGACGATTACGAGGTTATCGTTGTTAACGACGGGAGCGAGGACCACACGGCCGAAATTCTCGACGAGCTCGCCCGCCTTTACGACCGGGTCCGGGTGATCCACCACCCGAAAAACCTCGGCTACGGGGCCGCCCTGCGGACCGGCTTTGCGGCCTGCACCAAGGAGCTGATTTTTTATACCGACGGCGACGCCCAGTACGACCCCAGGGAGCTCAAACTGCTCCTGCCGGCCCTTAGAGAGGGGGTCGACCTGGTGAACGGCTGGAAGATCGAACGCAATGACCCCCTCCACCGGGTCATAATCGGCCGGATCTATCAGTATGTTGTCAAATTCGCCTTCGGCCTTAAGCTGAAGGACGTGGACTGCGACTTCCGGCTGATGCGCCGGACCATATTCGACAGGGTTCAGCTCAAGTCGGACAGCGGGGTGATCTGCGTCGAGCTGATGAAAAAGGTGCAGGACGCCGGGTTCGGCCTGGCCGAGGTGCCGGTTCACCACTACCACCGGGCCTACGGCCGGTCGCAGTTTTTCAACTTTCCCCGTATCAAGCGCACCCTGATTCAGTTAGGTCAGCTCTGGTTCGAACTGGTGTTTCCCCAGCTTGCGGGTAAGATCCCCCTGGTTGGGCCGAAGCTCGTCCGGACCGGCGCCGTTGTCGGCCCGAAGGCCGGGGAGGTTTAGGCGATGGCCCCGGAGCGGCCGGCCGGCGTGGCCGACGTTGCGGAACTGGTCGGCTTTGGGCTTTACCCCGAGGCGGCTCGCCGGCTATTGCGCCTCAGCCCCGACGAACTGAAGGCCGCTGTCCGGGAGCTGGCGGTGTCAAACCCCGATGGGCTCGTCCGGCTGGCCGTTGAGCTGGCGGAGGACCCTGCCGCCTTCGGCCGGGTGCTTGAGGGGTTGAGGGGGAGTCCGAATGCCGCCGGGATTCTGGAGGCCCTGACCCAGGCCGACCTTCCGAAGGAGCGGCTCAAGGAGGTCCGGCGGGAGCTTTTCCGGGCCGGCGGCCGGCCCGCCCCGCGGGCGCGGGCCCGGGAGGCCGAAGCGGACCCGGTCCTCCGGGCCTTTTCGACCCCGGTGACCCTCGACCGGGCCCGGGAGCTCATTATCCTTTTCCGGGGGGCGGTCGGCGGCCTTTATATTCTGGCCTTTGAAATCGGTCCCGGTGGGGTTGACTTAAGTTACCGGGAGAGCGTGCTGAGCCGGCTCGAAGCCGAAGTTGCCAGCCTCCGCCGGGCGGCGGCCGACGCCGACCTGGAGCTTTTCGAGCTGGAGCCCGACGAAGCCCGGGATGTCCTCTGGAACCGGCGGGGCGGGGCCGGTCTTTCGCCGGCGGCCGCCGCCTGGGTTGAACGGGTCGGGCGGCCCCGGCAGGAGTTCGCCGAGCACCCGGTTTACCGGCTGGTCAACCGCTCCGAGGTGAGGTTTAATCCCCAGTACCTGGCCGAGTCCGACAAAGTTGCCGCCGACGAGCCCCACCTCTGGCACTGGTTTATTCCGCTTCGGCTTTTACGCGACTTCGTCCGGGAGGCACGGAACCTGCTGGGGACGCAGGTTCTCCTGGATGAGGACACCCAGCGGCGCCGCTGGGCCGACCTGGTCGGCCGGGCGGTCCGCAGCCTTTTTGACGACCGCCCGGAAGTCCGGCAGACGCGGGTTGGGGCCCTCGAGGACCTGGCCCTCCTTTATGCCCGGGCCGGCCGGCTCCTTACGGCCAGGCGAATTCTGGCCGCCGCCCTGGCCCTCGCCGACCATGACCAGGACCCGGCCCGGATCCCACTGCTTGGAGCCCTGGTGGATGCCGCCGTGGGGGCATCCCTGCCGGCCCAGGCCCGGAGCCGGGCCGAGGAGCTGGGCCTCTGGGTGCCGGCGCAGGAGGAGGTCGAGGCCGGTGAAGAGCCGCCGGACCGGACCCGCGGCGGCCTCTGGCTGCCCCGAAGCTAGCGGGTGATTCGCCGATTCCTGGTCCTGGCTCTCCTTACGGCCGCTTTTCTCCTCCGCGTAAATAGCCTGGGTCGGGAGTCTTTCTGGTGGGACGAGGCCTACAGCGCCCTGCTGGCCGGGGAGCCTCTGGCCGACATCCTGCGGGGAGACAACCGGGCGACCGGTTCGGGCGAGGCCGAAAACCACCCGCCCGGCTACTACCTGGCCCTCCACTTCTGGGCGCAGGCGGCCGGAAATGGGGAGTTTTCCCTCCGGTTTCTTTCGGTCCTGGCCGGAATGATTCTCGTTGCGGCCGGGGGCTACCTCTGCCGGCAGGTGGCCGGCGGGCCAGGCCTTATCCTCGGCCTGGGCCTGCTGGGCGTTGCCCCGCCCCTGGTCTACTACGCCCGGGAGGCCCGGATGTTCACCCCGGCGGCGGCCCTGGCCCTCCTGTCCACGGCCCTGCTCTTGCGGTCGGACCGGAGGGGAATCTGGCCGGCCTGGGCCGGCCTGACCGTTGCCGGCCTGTATGTGTTTTATTATTACGTCTTTGTCCTGGTCGGGCAGGCGGCGGTCGTTTTCCTGAGCGGCCGGCGGCCCTGGAAAGAGGTAGGGGTTGTTGGGCTCGCCCTGATTCCGTGGGCGGCGGGCCTCATTCCCAAAGCGCTGGCCTGGGCGGCGCCCTTCGCCCTGCCCCCGGACCCTCTCCTCCGGTTGCGGTGGACCTGGGAGTTTTTCTGGCTCGGCCTGAGCGCGGCCGGGGGACCCCGGCAGGAATTCAATCCGGTCCTGCTGCTCCCGGGGGCGGTGCTTGTTCTGGCCGTGGTGCTCGGGCTCAGGTCGAGGGCGGCCCGGTGGCTGGGGATTGTCGCCGCCTCCAGCCTGATTCCGCCCCTGCTTATCGCCTTCCGGGCCCCGGCCTACCATCCCAGGTATGTTCTATTGGGTCTGGCGTTTATTATTGTTCTCCTGGCCGCCGGTCTGGCCGTCCGGCCTGCCGTCGGCCTCCCCATCGGGCTTGGGCTGGGGGTCCTCGGGGTCTGGGCGGTGTGGACCCAGCAGACAAACCCGGCGTTCTGGCGGACGGACTACCGGTCGGTCATCGACCGGGTGAGCCGGGAGGCCGGGCCGGGGGACCTGGTAGTCTTCAACGTTCCGCCGCCGTTTCGCTATTACTACCGGGGCGCCGCCCCCGCCGTGTCTGCTCCGGCTGCGCCCTACCGGGCCGAAGCAATGCTCGACTTTATCCGGCAAAGAGCGGCCCGGGCCGGGCGGGTCTGGTACGTCTGGAATCCTGAGGTGATGACCGACCCGGACGGCCTCTTTGACGGCCTGCTGGAGTCGGCCCTGATCAGGGAGGCCGAAACCTGGACCGGCAGCCTGCGGCTGACCGTCTACCGTCCGGGACCGGGCTTTGAGCTCAGCTGGGAGCCCGCGGCTTACGACTTTGGTTCGGTCCTCCGGCTGACCGGATACGCCGTGGTGCCCGGCCCGGCCGATGCTCCCGGCCTCCTGCTTCGGTGGCAGGTGAACCGGCCGCCGGACGCTCCGCTGAGCATCCGGGTCACCCTCCGGGATGGGGCTGGGGATAGCTGGGCCGTGGTCGACCGGCCGGTCCGCAACGACCGGTTTGAGCCGGCTGACCGCTGGGAGCCGGGCGAAACCTTTGAGCAGTACGTGCGGCTGGGACTTCCGGCCGGCCTGCCCCCCGGCGACTACACGGCCTGGGTCCGGGTTTACAGCCAGGCCCGTGGGGAGATTTTCGGGCTTGTTTCGGCCGGTCGGCCGACCGGGGCGGTCGAAGCGGCCCTTAATGCCGGCCGGCTGGAGAATCCCACCCCAACCCCGCCGGCGGGATTCAGCCTGCTCGAACCGCCGGCCGGCCGCCTTGCCGGCTACCGGCTTCCGGGGGAACCGGTGACGGCTGGCGAGCCCTTTGAGGTCGAACTCCTCTGGCGGGCCGGTCCGGAAACGGGCGCCGGGGACCTCTGGCTTGAACTTGAGGGTGTCGGGTTTGCTGACCGGATTCCCCTGACCGTCCCGCGGGCCGGCAGTCCGGGCTTTGTCCGCCAGCGGCTGAAGCTGACCGCTCCCGTGGCGGGGGAGGTGCGGCTCCGGGCGGCCGGCCGGACCCTGGGCGTCGTTACCGTTCAGCCGGCGGCCGGCCGCCGGTTTGAGCCGCCCCCGGTGGGGACCCGGCTGGACGCCCGGTTCGGGCCGGTAACCCTGTTCGGCGCAACCGTAAGCCCCGCGCCGCCCCGCCCCGGGAACCCGCTGACGGTCGCCCTGGTCTGGCGGGCGGAGGCCCCGGTCGGCCGGAGCCTTAAGGTCTTCGTCCACCTGGCCGGTCCCGACGGCCAGCCGGCTGCGCAGGATGACGCCGTACCGGGGAACTGGACCCGCCCGACCGACCGCTGGCTTCCCGGCGAATACGTCGAGGACAGCCACACCCTGTCCGTACCGGCCGCCCCGCCCCCCGGCCCCTACCGGCTCCTGGTCGGCCTTTACGACCCCCTCACCGGCGCCCGCCTGACCCTGCCCGACGGGGCCGACGCTGTCGAAATCTGGCGGGGAACCCTGCCCTAGGCCCGCCGGTTCACCCGGTCTTCGTCGAAGGCCACATAGCCGAGGTCGGCGAGCAGGCGCAGAAGCCAGCCGGCCTCGGGCGGGGTGATGGCGGCCAGGGGATCGTCTCCGGACCAGGCGGCTTCCAGGAGCCACCGCCTTATAACGAACTGGCTGGTCGGCCCGGCGGCGAGCCGTTCGAGGAGGGCCCGGACGGCCGGGTCGGCCAGGAGAATAGCCTCAAGGGTGACCTCGCCCCGGGCGACCTGATAGCCGAGCCCCGTAAGCTCGCCCTTCAGGCCGGCAATGCCTCGCCGCTCCACGTCAAAGCGGCGCTGGTGGGGGCAGATTCCGGCCAGGTGGCAGCCGTGGTCGGCGCAGCGGGGGACCCGCTGCTGGTAGGGCCTGACCAGACCAAGGCGGCCGAGCCAGCCGATTTTAAGGCCGAACTCCGGGCCGAGCCAGAAGTCGCACCCCACCCTGGCCCCGGCCACCCGGGCCAGGGCCTGGAGGGTCCGGTCAGGACTGCCCCTGCTCACAGGTCGTCCGGGTGCACAATCCGGGCCCGGCCGGCTTCAGCGAGCCGCCGGACTCCGGCCCAGAGGCGCCGGTAGTAGCCCTTGGCGACCCGGGCTTCGGGGGAGTCGGCCGGGCCCGGTTCCGTCAGGGTTTCCCGGCTGCCGATGAGGACAACGAGCCGGCGGGCCCGGGAGACGGCCACATTCAGCCGGCGCCAGTCGGCGAGCAGTTCGCCCAGGCTGCGCTCGGGATTGCTGGCCGTCAGGCTGATGACGATGGCGTCCCGCTCACCCCCCTGGAACCGGTCGACCGTATCGACTCTGACCCGGTCGGCCAGGTCGGGGGCGAGGTCGGCGATGGCCTGGCGGACCCGGGTATTCTGGCGCCGGTAGGGAGAGACCGCCCCGACCCGGTCGGGCGGAAGCCCGGCCCGGACGAGCCGGACAACAACCCGGGCGGCGAGGTCGGCCTCGAAGGGGTTGCTCCGGGTCTCGTCGGGGCCGGCCGTCTGCTCGGCGGCCTCGGGGATGCCGTCGGTGAGGACCCATATGACGTGCCGGTCGAAGGGGCTGGGGGGCGGCTGGCCGGCAACGGCCGGGGTTGCCGGCCGGAGGTTGCCGCCGTAGAAGGTTTCCCCGACCAGGTCCGAGATGGGCCGGGCCATCCGGTACTGTTCGGTGAGCCGGATGAGCCGCTGGGGATAGCGCTCAGCCAGCCGTTCAAACAGGGAGACCTTCAGGCTGTGGTCCGGCCGGAAGCCCCGGCCGGCCGTGAGCTCGGGGGGAAGGGGCGGGAATTCGGCGCTCTGAACGACGGGCGGGAGCTGACAGTGGTCGCCGACCAGCACCAGGGCGCCGTTAAAGCCGGGGGGCAGCCGGCGCAAAGCCTGGAGGGTTGCGGGTTCGGTCGCCTGGCCGGCTTCGTCGACGATGACGTGGCGAAAGACGAGCCCCTGAAGTTCCGGGGCGGCCGCGGCGGCGAGGGTGCCGACGAAGATCCCGGCGTGCCGGTGGAAAAGCGCCCCCCGGAGGAGGCAGTCTTTGAGCCGGCCTTCTAAATCAGTCCCGGTCCGGACGGCCTCCCAGAAGCCGACGCGTTCTGAGAGGACGCAGGCGGCAACTTCGGGCTCCATCCCGCCCATCACCCGCCCGACCCGGACAATAAAGGGCTCCAGCTCCGGACACGACCGCAGGAGCTTGAGGACGACCTCGTTGGCGGCCCGGTGAGTGTTGGCCAGGACCAGAACCGGCCGCGGGTCCGAAGCTTCGATGGGGTCCCAGAGGTACCGGAAGAAGAGCTGGCGGGCGGCCTCGGCGATCAGGGCGGTTTTGCCGGTGCCCGGCGGCCCCTGAACCAGCAGAAGTTCTCCCGGCCCGAGGCCGAGAATGCACCGGAGGGCTTCAAGCTGGCTCGGGCTCAGCTCGAGGACCGGCGTCAGCGGGCAGGGGGCCGGGACCGGAGCCGGCAGGTGCTCGCTTCCCAGAATAGCGCGGGCCAGGGCCGGAAGTTCGTTCTCCCGGACCCGGCGGCCCCGCACCCCGGCCGCGGCCATCGCGTTGAGCATGAAGTCCGTCAGGCCCTCGATTTCCCAGTCGACCTGTTCTCCCAGTCCCATCCGGTCAACGCGATACTCGGGAGCCGGGGGCAGGTGGGGTTCGTCGAGGTCGACCTCCAGGTGGAAGGTCTCGAGCCGCCGGATAACGCCCCGGACCGAGGTGAAGTGGCCGGGGCGGTGGGGGGCGGGGGTAACGAGCACGCGGTCGTCCTCCCGTAGCCGGGTCTCAAGCCGGTTGGCCCGCCCGAGGCGAACCCGGCCGTCAGCCACCGGCCCCGCCTGAAGGCCTCCGAGGGTGATCCCCTCCTGGGCTTCGAGAATAGCCGGGTCGGCGGTAGCAAGCTTGAAAAGGTGCTCCCGCTCGAGGCGCTCCTCGGCCTTGAGCTGGCGGTGGAACCAGGCCCAGTAGGCGAAGAGGGCCGGCGGAATGTAGAGCCAGAAGTCGTAGGCCCGGCGGGCCTGGTCGGCCCGGTTCTGCTCGCAGACGCCCCGCTGACCGGCCGGACACGAACGGCAGGGCGGGGAATCGGCCTGGAAGTCGAAGTCGCCGCCGGTCCCCCGGAGCCGGTGGCCCTCCTTCGGGAGCTGATTGAGGAGCTGGCGGTCGTAGCCGGTGAGCAGACCCGAGGCGGCCACGAAGGCCTGGTTCCGGTTCTGGGCGACCAGATCCAGGTAGCGGTCGTCAACCTGCCGGGGTCGGGCCCCGGCCCGGCGGATGACCGGGTGGTCGGACAGGGGAACCACCGTCTCCTGCGACCCGTCAAAGAATTCGATGAGGGTCTCAGGGGGCGCTCCGTTGTGGAGCCGGACGGCCTCGTGGTAGGCCAGGGCCTGAACCCCGCCGGGAACCTGCCGGCCGGTCAGGGGGTCAAGGCTGACGCCGGGGCCGGCGGAGGTTTTAACCTCGACCACCTGGATGCCGTCGCCGAAGATAATAATCCGGTCGACCCGGCCCCCGAGGCCCCGGTCCGGCGCAAAAACTGGCCGCTCGTGGAGCACCGCGGCCGGGCCCGCCCCGAAGCGGGCCCGACAGCTGGCGATTACCCGGTCGGCATGCTCCCAGGGCATCCGGATAGTCCTGACCCACCCCTGAATCTGGTTCGGGTCGTGCCGGACCAGGGCCGGAAAGTCGGCAAGCCACGCCTCGGCGACCCCGCGGAAATATTCGGCCGGGGCCTCATCCGGCCGTCCGTCAATGACCGCCCGGGCTGCCCGGCGGTAGCCGGCGTGGGTTGCATTCCCCACCGTGTAGTCGAGGCTGGGCGGGGCGGTCGGGGCCCGGGGAACCCCAACGAAGAGCCGGTAGAAGCCCTGAAGGGGGCACCGGTAGACCCATTCCAGGTGGGTGGCCCAGACCCCATACTCCGGGCAGAGGATGAACTTAAGCAACACGATGTAAGGCCGCGTTCGGCCGGCATCGACGGCCTTCAAAACCTGAAGCCGGAGCCGGGGCGGGTCGCTTCCCAGGGTCTTAAGGCCCCGGAGGGCCCGCTGGAGAGTCCGGAAATAGTGGGAGAACCTGACCGGCGCCGGACAGCCCGGGTACCACTCCTGGTCGAAAACGTAAGCCCGGCCCAGTGGGGTTCCGTCGGCGTCGGCGACGTCCAGCACGATTCTGCTCGGGCCGGATTCGGCCTCGACCCAGGCCGCCAGAACCGGCCGGTCGGGGTAGATGGGCCGGCCCTTCGGGCCCCGGCCGGCCCAGAACGACCGCCAATCAGCCGGCCCCATTCCCCTCCATGTAAAGGGTCAGGCCGAACTGGCCGCTCAGGGCCGAGAGGCGCACCCCGAGGTCCCGCTCGGCCTGGGCGTCGAGGGCGTCGTGAAGTTTATACGCCAGCGATTCGGGGGCGACCGGTTCGGCTGGCTGGGGGCCATCCCCGACCCAGAAGCGGATAAGCCCCTGGGCCAGCTCGACCTGCCTGACCAGAAACTCCGACGGTTTTAGACTCCCGGCCAGGGCCCGGTAGGCCCGGAGGAGGGGAATCAGGGCCCCGGCCGCCTCCTCCCGGACGAAGGCCGACCGTGCCCGCAGAAAGTGCCAGGCCGCCTCCAGTTTCGGCTCCTCGGTCCGGCGGGCGCAAAGCGCTGCCAGGCGACCGACTTCTGCTTTATAAAAGTCCCGCTCGCCGGCCGGCAGTTTATCGAGCCGGTCAACCTCTTCCAGGACCCGGTTCGGGTCGACCCTGGCCGGAGCCGCCGGGTCGGCCGTGACGACGGCCCGGACGAAGTTCGTTAAAAGCCGGAAGAGGCTCACCCGCTGGTGGAGAAGGTCGTCCCGGCTCAAGGCCGCGGCCTCGTCCAGGTAGCGGTGGGCGAGGTAGAAATTCCAGAACTGGAGGGCGGTCTGGGCCCGGTAGAAATATTCCCGGGCCAGGTCTTCGGTGAGCCAGAGCTCGACGCTGTCGACCCGGAGGGGCACCCGGCTCCGTTCGGCCGCGATGACCCGGGCAACGGCCTCGACCAGCGACTCGCCGCTCCCCAGGTAAAGCTCGGGGGACTCACCGGCAAAGCGCCGGCGGGCAACTTCCTGCCGGAGGGCCTCAACCCGGGCCCAGAACCCGTCAGTTTCCATCGGGCTCGAGGATAACGCCGGCGATGCTCACCAGCGACGTGCCGTACGGGTCGGCCGGGCACTGCTCGTAGTCCACCGTCCGGCCCCGGCACGGCTCAAGGAACCGCAGCGTCAGGTAAATCGGGGGCAGGCCGCAGATTTTGTTCCGGTCCCGGTCGGCCCGAACCCAGCCGAGGAAGCTTTCGGCGTCGCCGGCCTCGATGGCTTCCAGGAGCCGCCGGTCTTCGCCGGCCAGCCGGGCGGCCATGAGCCGGTCGTAGGCGTCACGGTCGCCGAAGGCCGGTCCGACGTGGGCCAGGTCGGCGGCGGCGACGGCGAAGACCCGCCGGCCGGCGCAGGCCGCCCGCAGGGCCGAAATCGCCCGGCCGAAGGGCTCGTGGTCGGCGGCCGAAGCGTCGCCGTGGGTGAAGTCGTAAAAGTGGCCGCAGAGGACGGGCAGGACCGGGGGCGGGTTCTCCCGCCGGAAGTAATGGAGCCAGACCAGGGCCAGCTCGACGGAGTGCTCGGCCCGGTGGTGGAGCTCCTCTTCGAAGACGGCATCTGGCCCGAGGGCGTCGACCAGGGCCTCGAAGGCTTCCCGGAAGAGGGGAACCGTCCCGAAGGGGGTCGCGTAGGGCCTTGCGGTGAGGGTGATTCGCCCGGCCCCGCCGGAATGGTCGGTGCCGAAGATGATGACGGCGTCGGCGGCCTCGACCGCCGGCCGGAGGGCCGACCAGAGGCGGGCGTAGACCCGCCAGCCCCGCTGGTAATCGATGTGGGGGCTGACGGCCCCGACGGCCCCGGGTGCGGCCCCCTCGGCCCCGGCCGCCCGGATGCAGGACTCAAGGTAGCCGGCCAGCTCGTCCGGGTCTGCGGGGTAGACCGCCCCGGCCAGGGCGGGTGGGCGGACCGGGGAGGCCCGGAACCGTTCAATGGCCTCCTGCCGGGCGGCCTCGAACCGGGGGCCCTCAAGGAAGAGGGCCTCGTCGAGGCGGGCAATGAGGCTTTCAACCAGGCCGGGGGGCAGGAGCTGACCGGTCCGCATCTCAAAGGCGAGGCGGATGCCGGTGGGGGTGCGGGAGCCGTCGAGAAAAGCCAGGAGGGGCGCAAGCTCCCCCGGCACGACCAGAACCCGGTCGCTGATGCCCTGGCGGTCCCGCAGGACGAGGGCGGGCCGGCCGTTAATGGCCGTCCACTGCATGTCCAGGGGCCTGAGCCTGGGCCTGAACTCGGCGACCATCCCCGGTAAAGTAGGCTAGCAGACCCCGACCGCCCCGCGCAAGGGGCAAACCTTAACCCATTTTCTACAACAACTTCACCGTTTACGATACACAATGTCAGTACCCGGCTGGTATGCTTGGGGTAGTTGTGGCGGGGTGATTTTTGGGGAAAGGAGGGCAGGCCTATAGTCCGCACATCCGCGAATTACTGGCGCCAAACCCCGTCGGGACCCGAGGTCTCGGAAGCGTGGGACCGGCGCCGGGCATGGAGGGGCGAGTTGGGGGTAGGACCAAAAATCCGTATTTTCCACGATGCTGGCTCCCCCCTGAGCGGATACCCTGGAAGTGGACTCGGCGCGGCTGGTCCAGCAGACAGCTGGTAGGCCGCTGCGGCTTCCTTCGGCTCACCTGGTGGGGTGAGCCTTCAAGGGAGCACGGGAAATTTTAAGGAGGACACGAATGTACGGAACGGTTGCTCGCATTTCGCCGATTCCCGGCCGTGAGCAGGAGGTAATAAGCCTGTTTGAGGACTGGGACCGGAACCGGGCCCCGCAGGTCCGGGGCTACCGGTCGGCCTACCTGTTCAAGCCGGAAAACCGGCCCCAGGAGCTGATTATGGTCGCCGTCTTCGACGATAAGGAGAGCTACATGACCAATGCCGGCGACCCGGCCCAGGACGCCTGGTACCGCAGGCTCCGGGCCCTGCTCACCGCTGATCCCACCTGGGAAGACTCCGAGTGTCTGATAGCCCACTCAAAGGTTTAAGGAGGATACCTTGAAAGACGTAAGCGCCCGAACCCTCGACGGCCGGGAGGTCACCCTGAAGGGGTCTGAAATCGAGGCCCTGCAGGAGGGCATTCGCGGCCGGGTCATCACGGCCGAATCGGCCGACTACGACGCCGCCCGCCGCATCTGGAACAGCATGATTGACCGCCGACCGGCCCTGATTATCCGGCCGGCCGGGGCCGCCGATATCCTGACGGCGGTTCGATTTGCCCGGCAGAAGGGCCTGCTCACCAGTATCCGGGGCGGGGGCCACAACATCGCCGGCAATGCCGTGTGCGACGGCGGCCTGATGGTCGACCTCTCAGCCATGCGGTCGGTTCAGGTCGACCCGGCGGCCCGGCGGGCGACCGTCGAGGCCGGTGCAACCCTGGGGGATTTTGACCGGGAGGCGCAGGTGTTCGGCCTGGCAACCCCGGTGGGGATAAACTCGACCACCGGCCTCGCCGGCCTGGCCCTGGGCGGCGGCTACGGCTGGCTGAGCCGAAAATACGGCCTGACGGTGGACAACCTGCTCTCGGCCAGCGTAATAACCGCCGACGGCCGGCTGGTTAAGGCGAGCCCCGACGAAAATCCCGACCTCTTCTGGGCGATCCGGGGTGGGGGCGGGAATTTCGGCATCGTAAGCCGGTTTGAGTTTCAGCTTCACCCGGTCGGACCCCAGGTCTACGCCGGGCTGATTGCCTACCCCCTGGAGCAGGGCCAGGCGGTGCTCAAGGGCTTCCGGGAGTTCATGGCCAGTGCCCCGAACGAGCTGGCCGCCGCGGCCCTGCCCCGGAAGGCCCCGCCCCTGCCGTTCTTGCCGGCCGAGGTGCACGGCCGGAACATCGTGGCGATGGTCTTCTGCTACTGCGGCGACCCGGCCCGGGCCGAGGCCGTCACGGGGCCCCTGGGGACTTTCGGAAAGCCGTACGGCAGTCTCACCGGGCCAATGCCCTACACAGCCTGGCAGCAGGTCACCGACCCCCTGAACCCGCCCGGCGCCCGCAACTACTGGAAATCCCACAACTTGACCTTCCTGAGCGACCGGTTTATCGACACCCTCATCGGTTTTACCGAAAGGCTCCCGTCGGCCCTCTGTGAGATGCCGCTGCTTTCCCTGGGCGGACAGATCAAGGGGTTCCCGGCAGACTCGACGGCCTACCCCCACCGGGATGCAACCTACGTCATCAACGTTCACGGCCGGTGGGAAGAGCCAGGTCAGGACGAGCAGGTCATTCAGTGGGCCCGGGACCTCTGGTCGGCGACGGAGCCGGATGCGACCGGCGGCATTTACATCAACTTTATGACCTCTGATGAGGCGAGTCGGGTTCCGTCGGCCGCCTACGGGCCGGCCTGGAAGCGGCTCAGGCAGGTTAAGGCGCAGTGGGACCCTGACAACTTCTTCCGGATTAATCATAACATCCCACCTGCCGGCTAAAAAATTAAAGCAGGAGAGAAAGATGTCTCAGAACAATATCGAGCTGGCCAGGCAGGGATACGCGGCCTTCATGCGGGGCGACATCCCCGGTCTCCTTGAACTGATGAGCGACGACATCCAGTGGGTGTTGCATTCCCCGGCCGAGGCCGAGCCCGCGGGCGGCGAGCACAAGGGCAAGGCCGCCGTGGCCGACTGGTTCCGCACGCTGGGCCAGCACTACGAGTTTGAGGTCTTCAGCCCGGACGAATTTATCGCCTCGGGCGATAAGGTGGTGGTCCTGGGCCATGAGACCACGCGGGCAAAGTCGACCGGCCGCCGGGGCGAGTTTGAGTGGGTGCACGTCTTCACGTACCGTCAGGGGAAGCTCGCCCGCTTTGATGCCTTCTTTGACAGCTATAGCAACGCCCAGCTCTGGAAGCCGATGGCGATGTAAGCGGTGTCTGCCGGGATCGCGCGGCGAGCCCTCGCCCACTAACCCGTGGAGGCATCTCGGGCGGGAGCTCGCCGCCGGGTATACCGGTGTCTGGGGCCTGGAACAGCCCAACGTGAGGCGGGTGCGCTGTCCGGCGGCCTTCTCACAGTCGGCCACCCGGCCGCACGCCGGACAGCGCAAAGGTGGACGGGCCCTCCGTGGACCGCTACCCTACTGCTGAACTCGGTAAGGGAGGACTAATTTGACCAAGGTGCTTGTCACCGGGGCTACGGGTAACGTTGGCTCGGCTACCCTGCGGGCGCTGGCAGATGCCCGGGTTCCTGTCCGGGCCTTTGTCCGGGCTGAGAGCGCCCACCGGCTGCAAGCCGCGCCTGACGTGGAGGTGGCCGTGGGCGATTTCGCCGACCCCGAGTCGGTCCGTCAGGCCCTGGCCGGCATCGACCGGGTGGTCCTGTCGGCGACATCGGACCCGAACACGGTTGCCTACCAGGCGGCGGTAATCGATGAATGCGCCGCAGCCGGCGTCGAGCTCATCGTCAAGATATCAACCGTCGGCGCGGCCGTCGGGTCTCCCCTGCCAAACTTCGACTGGCACGGCCAGGCCGAGGACCACCTGCGGCGCTCGGGGGTGCCTGCCGTCATCATCCGGGGCAGCTATTTTATGACCAATCTGCTGGCGCTGGCCCAGCAGGTTCGGGAGACCGGTCTGCTGATTGCGCCGGCCGGCACCGGTCGGGTGGCAATGATTGACCCCCGTGACGTCGGCGCAGTTGCGGCCGCTGTCGCCGTCGGGGGCAAGCCCGCACCCGAACCCCTGGTATTAACCGGCCCCGAGCCTGTCACTTTCGAGCAGGCGGCCGGGACGCTCTCTGAGGTAACCGGGCGGAAAGTTACATTCGTCGACGTGCCCGAGGAAGCCATGGTTGAAGCCGCAAAGGCTTCGGGCGCGCCGCCGTGGCTTATCGAGGTGCTGGCCGGGGTCTTCCGGGTGATTCGCCAGGGTAGCCTGCTGGCAGGCACTACCGGCACAGTGCAGGCCTGGCTTGGGCGGCCGCCGCTGTCGCTCGGGGAGTGGGCCCGGACTTACGCCGCCCAGTTTGCAGGTCGGGTATAAGGGTCGGCCGATCCTCTGCAGGCGCGGAGGTTGGGCCGGGGTCGGGGCAGGTACCTGAAGCCCTGAGACTGCGGCCGAATTGTTTGCGCCCGAAAAGTTTGCCGTGATACAATAGAACCCGGTAGTCACCGGGAGGTACTGAGCATTTGCGCGACTACGAGCTGGTCTTTATCGTTCGCCCCGACCTGGAGGACGAGGCGGTCCAGGGGCTTATCGACCGGGTCGCCGGCCTGATCCGGGAGTACGGCGGCGAGGTCAAAAAGGTCGAACCCTGGGGGCGCCGCAAATTCGCTTACTTTATCAATCGCTACCGGGAAGGGTATTACGTCCTGATGCAGTTTGTCCTCAACGCCCGGCGGGTGGCCGACCTCGAACGGTGGCTCCTGTTGAACGAGGATGTGGTTCGGCACCTGATCGTTCGGCTGGATGAGGTCGCCCTCAAGGCTAAGGGTGCGCCGGCCGAGCCGGCGGTGGCGTCTGAGGCCCCGGAGCCCGAGGCAGCCGAGGTTGGGGCGGCGTCGACAACCGAGGAGTAGGCTCAGATGGCGGGTTCGTACTGCAAGGTTATTCTCGTTGGGAATCTGGGCGGCGACCCGGAACTGCGCTACACCCCTGACGGGCGGCCGGTGGTGAGTTTTAACGTGGCCGTGAACCGCCGGCGGCGTCAGGGCGAAGATAGCTGGGTGGATGAGACCGACTGGTTCCGGGTTACGGCCTGGGAGAAGCTGGCCGAAACCTGCAACCAGTATCTCAGCAAGGGCCGTAAGGTGCTTGTCGAAGGGCGGCTCCAGACCCGGACGTTCCAGGGCGCCGACGGCCAGACCCGCAAATATATTGATGTCGTCGCCAGTCAGGTGGTTCTCCTCGACCGGGCGCCGGCGGCCGAGCCCGCCGTCGAGGAAGAAACCATCGAGGCCGAAGACCTGCCATTCTAAAAGCGGGGTGAGACCTTGACCGAAGCACCGCGCCCAACCCGACGGGCTGAGGGGCGCCGCTACGTTCCGCGGCGGAAGCTGTGCCCGTTCTGCACGGAGGATATCGATTACATCGACTACAAGGACGTCGCCCGGCTGCGGCGCTTCCTTTCGGACCGGGCCCGGATCGAGCCCAGGCGCAAGACGGGCGTCTGTGCCAAGCACCAGCGCCGGCTTTCGGTGGCGATAAAGCGTGCCCGTCACCTGGCCCTCCTCCCCTTCACGCCCGAACACATCCGCAAGACCGGCGGCGTCGGCATTCGGGCCTGAGCCGGCCCGGGGCTGACCCGCCGACCGTAAGGCTGTGGCCAAAAAAGCCGCCCCCGTCCAGCCCCGGCCGGTGAGCCGGCGCCTTGCGGCCCGCTGGGCCCGGGAACGGCGGCTCCAGCGCCTGGTGATTCTTGGCCTCGCCGGCGTCCTCCTCATAGCCCTTGGCCTCCCCGCCTACGCCTTCTACCGCGAGTACGTGGCCATGGGCTTCGAGCCCATCGCCCGGGTCGAGGACCGGGTCCTCACCATGAATGAATACTTAAAGCTTCTGCGCTACCGGGATTACCTGCTCCGGCTGCAGGCCGGGCCCAGCACCGGAACCTCAAGTCCCTTCGGCGACCCGGTCGCAATGCAGCGGGCCATCCTGCCGACCCAGGTGGTCTTTGACTGGGTGGACGACCAGGTTGTCCGGCGGGAGGCCGAAAAATACGGCCTCTCGGTCTCAGCCGACGAAGTCGACCAGGCGATCACCCGGAATTTCACGCCCCCGCAGTCGCAGACCGGCCAGGCGGCTAACCCGGCCGACCTGCTTAAGGACTTCCTGGGCCGGACCGGCCTTTCCGAGGCCGAGTACCGGGATATTGTTACCGGCGAGCTCCTGCGTCAGAAACTTGACGGCTTTGTCCGGGACCAGGTCCCGACCGCGGCCGAACAGGTCCACGTTCAGGCGCTGGTTTACGACAAGGCTGATGATGCCGACCAGGCGTACAATCGGCTGCAGGCGGGCGAGAGCTTTGAGGCCCTGCTGGCCGAGATGCCGTCCGGGCAGGGGGGCGACCTGGGGTGGTTTCCCCGGGGCGTTCGGGACGCCGAATTTGACCGGGTCGTTTTCGACGAGCTCCAGCCGGGCCAGTACAGCCGACCCTTTGCCACCACCGAAGCCCCGCCCAACGACGTAAACAGCGCCCTTAATCCCCAGCAGAAGTTCTACATCGTGCGGGTCCTGGAGCGGGACCCCAACCGGCCCATCGACCCGGATAAGCGTGCGGTTCTGCAGGACCGGGCCCTGGCCCGGTGGCTTGACCAGCACCGCCAGGATTATCGGGTTGAATACCTGATCACGTCCGAAAAGCAGCTCTGGGCGACCCGGCGGCTCGAGCAGGAACGGCCGAGATAGGCGTTGGGCTAGCCCGTAAGGCCGAAGGGCTGGGCCGGAAGCTGAGGTTCCTCGTCCTCGATATCGGCGAGGGCCTTGCGCAGTTCGCCGCGGCTTGCCAGTTTCAGGAACGCATCGACGACCTGCGGGTCAAACTGGCGGCCCCGCTGATTTTCGATTTCGGCAACGGCCTCGTCCCACGGCCACGGCGGCTTGTAGGGCCGGGCGTGGGTCAGGGCATCGAAGACGTCGGCCACGGCCACAATTCGGCCCGGCACCGGGATCTGGTCCCGGCTCAGGCCCTGCGGGTAGCCGTTTCCGTCCCAGCGTTCATGGTGGGTGAGGGCGACCTCCTCGGCCAGCCGCAGGATGTCAAAGCGGCTCCCGCTCAGGATCCGGGCGCCGATGACGGTGTGGGCCTTAACAACTTCGAATTCTTCCGGGGTAAGGGGCCCGGGCTTGAGCAGAATGCGGTCGGGGACGGCGATCTTGCCGATGTCGTGGAGGGGGGCGGCCCGCTCAAGGAGTCTGACCGACCCCGAGGGTAAACCAAGCTCCCGGCCTACCAGGGCCGAGATTCGGGCAACCCGGCGGGTGTGCTTGCCGGTGGCGTCATCCCGGTACTCGGCGGCCAGGGCCAGCCGCTCGAGGATCTCGAGCCGGGCGGCCTCCAGCTCCCGGGTGCGCTGGCGGACCCGCTCCTCGAGGACCTGATTCTGGTGCTGAACCTGCAGGTAGAGCAGGCGGGTCTCAAGCAGGTTCTTTACCCGGAAGAGGACCTCCGTCCGGTCGAAGGGCCTGGTAATGTAATCTTTGGCCAGGAGAAGCAGGGCCCGCTCCTTCAGGCCGAAGTCGGCCCCGGCGACGACGGCCAGCAGGGGAACGTAGCCGGCCTGGGAGATTCTCCGCTGAAGGTCCCGAAGCGGCCGCAGGCCCTCGGCGTCGAGGGTCTCAAGGTCGAGGATGACCAGGTCCGGGTAAAAACCGTTCTGGACCATGTCAATGGCCGCCCGGAGGCCGGACGCCGTGCGGATGCTGGTGTAGCCGGCCTGGCTGAGAATCTCATGAAGGATCCTGGCGTCGGTTTCCCGGCTGTCGATTATAAGGATCTGGCCCCTGGCTATCTCGTCGAAATGCATAAGCCGCTTTTGCGCCGGCGAGCTTCCGGTACCGGCTTAGTAAATAATTCGGCAGGAGGGGGCGGCTTAAGCAGGGGTTTCGTGGAGTTTTGCCAGGGCCGGGGACAGGCCGGCCCCGGCCGGAACGGGGGCGGCCCTTCCCGGAGGACCTACCGGGTTCCGGAAGCTGCCGTCTCGAGCTCGACCCAGCGGTCGGCCCAGGCCTGGAGGGCCCGGACGACCTGTTCGAGCTCCCGGCCCTTCGGGGTCAGGCTGTACTCGATGCGGACCGGGGTGGACGGAATGACCCGGCGGGCGATGATCCCCTCCCGCTCGAGCTCCTTCAGCCGCTGGGAGAGGAGCCGGTCGCTGATCTGGCCGATATAGGCCCGGATCTCGGAAAACCGGCGGGGACCGCCCAGGAGCGAGCGAATAAGGAGGGGCGTCCACGGCTTGGCCAGAATCCGCACGGCCCGCTCGTATCGTGGACAAAAGTTCAGCACATCCATGGGCACTTCCATTATTATTTTACATTGAGTCTGGTGTAAACTGTTTTGATACGCCATGCTGAGCATCCAGCTGATTCGCGACCAGCCCGACCTGGTTCGGGCCGGCCTGGCCCGCCGGGGCGAGGACGTCTCGGTTGTTGACCGGGTCCTCGCCCTCGATGAGGAGCGCCGCAGGCTCACGGCCGAGGCCGACCGGCTCCGGGCGATTCGGAACGAGGTGAGCCGCAAGCTGGGCAAAATGGCCGAAAAGCCCCCGGAGCTCATCGCCGAAATGCGGGCCCTCGGCGACCGGATTAAGGAGGTTGAGGCCCGGCGCGACGAGGTCGAGGCCCGGCTCAACGACCTGCTGCTGACGATTCCCAATCTGCCGGACCCGTCCGTTCCCGACGGCGAGGACGAACGGGCGAACGTCGTGGTCCGCACCTGGGGCGAGCCAAGGGTGCCGGATTTTCCCCCGAAACCCCACTGGGAGCTGGGCGAGCTTTTAGACATCATCGACTTCGAGCGGGGAGCTAAGCTTTCGGGGAGCCGGTTTTATGTCTTAAAAGGCGGCGGGGCCCGGCTTCAGCGGGCCCTCATTGCCTGGATGCTTGACGTCCACACCCGGGAGCACGGCTACACCGAAATCTATCCGCCGTACCTGGTCCGGCGGGAGGTAATGCTCGGCAGCGGCCAGCTGCCGAAGTTTTACGACAACCTTTACCACGACGACGAGGACGACCTCTGGCTCATACCCACCGCCGAGGTGCCCCTGCTCAACCTGCACCGGGACGAAATCCTCGAGCCGGGAACCCTGCCCCTGTACTACGTGGCCTACTCGGCCTGCTTCCGGCGGGAGAAGGCTGCCGCCGGCCGGGATACCCGGGGCATCAAGCGGGTGCACCAGTTCGACAAGGTTGAGATGTTTAAATTTGTCGAGCCGGCGACCTCAAACGAGGAGCTCGAAAAGATGGTCCGGGACGCCGAAGACATCCTGCAGCGGCTCGGCCTGACGTACCGGGTAGTCCTGCGGTGCGTCGGCGACCTGGGCTTTACGGCGACCAAGGGTTACGACCTGGAGGTCTGGGCGCCCGGCGTTGGGGAGTGGCTTGAAGTCTCCTCGTGCAGCAACGTCGGCGACTTTCAGTGCCGCCGGGCGAACATCCGCTACCGGCCGGCGCCGCGGGCCCGGCCGGAATACCCCCACGCCCTCAACGGGTCGGGGGTTGCCCTGCCCCGGACGATGATTGCAATCCTGGAAAATTACCAGCAGCCGGACGGCAGTGTCGTTATTCCGGAGGTGCTGCGGCCGTATCTGCACGGGGAGGAGGTTATCCGGCCGCCGGGATGAAGCAGGTCGGAACCGTCGTGGCCCTCCAGCTCTGCCCGGGGCACCGGCTTCCGATGGTGGGCCGGTCCGAGGTCCGGGCGGTGGCCGGGCTTGGCCTCGAGGGCGACTTCCACGCCCGGGGCGGACGCCGGCAGGTGCTACTTATTGACCTGGAGATTCTCGAGGACCTGGGCCTCACGCCCGGCCAGGTTAAGGAGAACCTGACCGTCCGGGGCCTCAACCTGCAGGGCCTCCCGGCAGGCACCCGCCTGCGGGTCGGGCCGGAGGCGGTCCTGGAACTTACCGGGCCGTGCACCCCGTGTTTCCGGATGGATGAGATCCGGCCCGGCCTTCAGGCCGAGCTCCAGGGCCGACGGGGCGTCCTGGCCCGGGTGGTTGCCGGGGGAACGATCCGGTTGGGCGACCCGGTCAGCCCGCTGGAAGATTCTGCGGGATAAAAGGACTGGTGCGGGTTTGCCGGCTGGCGTAAAATAGAGCGGCCCCGCGGTGCGGGCGGTCCGAGTACGGGATTGGGGGTCAGTTCCGGCCGTGGAGGCCGACGAGCTCTGAGGAGGGCCCGGATGAAACTTTCAAAGTTCTGGGGGCTGGTAATCCTTGTGACCGTGGCGGCGGCCGGCTGTATGCCCCAGCCGGCGACCCCGGCCCCGCCGGCGGCTGGTCCAGCGGGCACCCTGGTTTACGGGACGACGGCGGAGCCCAGCCGCCTTAATCCCATTGTCGGGCCGGAGGTGCACACCAAGGCGGCCATCGACCTGGTCTTTGACCCGCTGGTGGCGGTGGACGACCAGATGGCCCTGATTCCGGCCCTGGCAACCCGCTGGGAAATCTCGGCCGACGGCCGCCAGTATACGTTCTACCTGCGGCAGGGGGTTCGCTGGCACGACGGCCGGGAGTTTACCGCCGACGACGTTAAGTTCACCCTGGATACGATCCGGGACCCGAACGTAAAGGGGACCATCGCGAAGACTGACTATACCGGCATCCAGGAAATAACGACCCCTGACAAGTACACCGTAAAGATTACCCTGCAGGCTCCGGACGCATCCTTCCTTTCGAAGCTTTCGGTGGGCATTGCCCCGAAGCACCTGCTTGAGGGCCAGGACCAGCTCAACACCGAATTTAACCGCAAGCCGGTGGGCACCGGACCGTACAAGGTCGAGGAGTGGGCTTCGGGCCAGTACATCCGGTTCAAGGCCAACCCGGATTACTGGGGAACGAAGCCGGGCATCGATACCATCGTCTGGAAGTTCCTTAAGGACTCCAACATCCTGACCGTTCAGCTCCTCAGCGGCGAGGTCGATGCGGCCGCCGTCCCCAGTAACGACATCAGCCGGGTCCGGCAGGACCGCAACCTGAGCTTTTTCGAGACCCTCGGCTTTAACACCTATGTGGGCTTTAACAACGAGAGGCCCCTCTTCCGGGACCGGCGGGTCCGGCAGGCCTTAAATTACGGCCTTGACAAGCAGGCCATCATTAACAGCATCCTGGAGGGGCAGGCCGTTCCGGCAACGTCCGAGATCCTGCCTAACACTTATTACTACAACCCCAATGTTAAGCCCTGGCCCCGGGACCTCAACCGGGCCCGGGCCCTTCTCGCCGAGGCCGGCTGGCAACCCGGCCCGGACGGGATTCTCCAGAAGGACGGTCAGAAATTCAGCTTCAAGCTGTTGACCAACTCGGGGGACAAGGTCCGGGAGGAGATCGTCCTCTTTATCCGCCAGCAGTGGCGGGAGCTCGGGGTCGACGTTGAGCCGGTCTTCCTGGAGCTGAACACGTTTATCAACGACTACGTGCTCAAGAGCAACTTTGATGCGATCTTCATCGGCAGTTCGGTAAATGTTGACCCGGACTTTCTCTACCGGCGCTTCCACACCAGCTCCATTGCGGCCGGCCACAACTTCCTGCGCTACAGCAACCCGGAGCTGGACCGGCTCCTGGAGCAGGGCCGGCTGGAGGCAAATCCCGAGAAGCGGCGGGAGATCTACTTCCGGGCCCAGGAGATCATCTACCAGGACTCGCCGAGCATTCCCATCTTCCACCCGAAAGTTGTCTACGCCTTCCGGCCGCAGATTTCGGGGGTGAAGCCCTCCCCCATCAGCCTCTGGTGGAACGTGGAGGAATGGCGCCTACGCTGAGCCCGGCTTCCAGGGTCCCGATTCGACAATAATTTCGGTTATGAGCCGGGCCGGTACCAGGTCAAAGCCGGGTTCGAGCGGGGGCCGGGGCGGCTCGGAAAGAAGCTTCCAGGAGCTTGCCACAACGTAAAGGGGTGCCCCCCGCCCGGCCAGGGCTTCGGCCAGGCTGAGGCTGGGCGTGCCGTTAATGACGCTGCCGTCGGCGAAGACGGCGTCGGCCCCGATAAGTCCCAGCGGCTGGATAAGCCCTCCGAGGGAGCCAGTAAGTTCGGCCTGAAGAACGGCCGCGGCCTGGCGGCTGATGGGGTCTGCCGGGTCCGGGGCCCAGACCCAAACCCGGCCTGCGTCCCGGCCCCGGTAAAGCCGGACCGTCTGGACCACCTGGGAGCTGTAGCTGGCCGTAATCAGGTCGGCGGCGGGCGGTAGAAGGCGGGCCGCGTTTTCGGCGGCTGAACGGGCCGCCGATTCGAGCTCGGCGAGCATCCGCTGGAAGGCCTCCGGCGCCGGCGGACCGGTCCGGGCGAAGGTTTCAAGCCGACGGCCCAGGTTGACCAGAACCGCAAAGTCCGGGCGGGCCGTCTTAAGAAGCCGGGCCGCCCCGGCCAGGTCCTCGGGGCCGGCAGATGCCAGGTATTCCAGGGCGCGGCGAGCAATCTCGGTGGCGCCGGCGGTTTTGTCGGCCAGGATCGATGCCAGCTTACCGGTCATATTCCGCTAACTGGTATAATATGTCACGGACCAAATAAGGGCGGCCGACCTTGACGGGGGTACGCCGCCCGGATAAGATGTTAATGTGCAGTGCCGTGAAGGGAGGGTTCTGTGATGACGGCCAACAGCCTTAAGACGGTGGTTCTGCTGGCACTGCTGGCTGGCCTGCTCGTTTTTGCCGGTCGGGTTATCGCCGGGCCGACCGGGATGTTTGTCGCCCTGGTTATGGCCCTCCTGATGAACTTCTTTGCCTACTGGTTCAGCGACCGGGTTGTCCAGGCCATGACCGGGGCCCGCGAACTGCCGTATGAGGAGGCCCCCTGGCTCCATGACCTGGTGGCCCAGCTCGCTTATCGGGCCGGCATCCCCAAGCCGCGGCTCTGGCTGGTGGATGCGCCCCAGCCGAACGCCTTTGCCACTGGCCGGGACCCGAACCACGGGGCTGTGGCTGTGACCACCGGCCTGCTCCACCTGCTTAACCGGGACGAGCTGGCCGGGGTGATCGCCCACGAGCTGGCCCACATCAAGCACCGCGACACCCTCATTCAGGCCGTGGTGGCGACCATTGCCGGCGCCATCAGTTACCTGGCCCAGATGGCCCAGTGGGCGCTTTTCTTCGGCGGATTTGGCCGGTCTGACGACCGGGAGGGCAACGGGCTGGGCGAGCTGGCGGCCAGCCTCCTCTTCGTCATACTGGCGCCGATTGCGGCCCTGCTCATCCAGCTGGCTATTTCCCGGGCCCGGGAGTACGAGGCTGACGCCGGCGGGGCCCGCATCAGCGGCGACCCGCTGGCCCTGGCCAGCGCCCTGGAGCGGCTTGAGGCGGCCAGCCGGCTCGTTCCCATGGAAGTTAACCCGGCGGCCGCGCACCTGTTTATCGTTCAGCCGTTCAGCGGCGAGGGCCTGCTCGGCCTGTTCAGCACCCACCCGCCGATCCGGGAGCGGATCGCCCGGCTTCGCCGGATGGCCCTGAGCGCGCGGGCCTGATGCTGGTCCGGGAGCTCGGCCTTTACCTCCTTTGTCTGGCCCTTGGGGGCGCGGCCGGGGGGATGGTGGGCTGGGCGGCCGATTCGCTCCTGCGGACCCAGGGCTGGTGGTTTGTCGGCATCTTCGGGGGGATGCTGGTCGGGGCGTTTTTCGTCTACACCCGCTTCTCCCGGGTCGGCCCGGCCGGCTGAACGGGCCGGACGCCCTGGCCCACTGGATGCCCAAGGTCTTTACCCATAAGCACGTAGGGTCTATCTGTGCCCGGAAAGCGAACATCGGCGGCCAGGAGAACCCAGCCCCTCCGGTCGTAGAGCCGGCGGGCCGGCGTATCCCCCGCCAGGGTTGAAAGCACCGCCCGCCGGTGGGCAACGCCTTCCAGGAGGCCGTCGTGGAGGGCTGAGCCGATTCCCCTGCCCTGCTCGGCCGGGAGCACCGCGAGCTGAACGGTTTCAAAGGCGTCTTCGAGCCAGCCCCGCACCAGGTTGGGCTTCAGGAAAGCCGCCAGGGTTTCCCACCACCAGCTGTCGGGCGGCACGGTATAGCCGTAAGCAAAGCCCAGCACCCGGCGCTGGCCGGGGTCCAGGGCCAGGCAGATCCGGAATCCGCGGTATTCGGCGTGGGCGACGAGCCGGCCGCTAAAGCGGTCGGCCTCTTCCGGACCTTCAAAGTAAGGCGGGCCGGCGAAGGCTTCCCGGAAGACCTCAACAATACCGTCCCTGTAGCGGTGGGCGATGCCGCGGCCGCCTTTGAGGATTTTTACCGGTCTGGTTCTCTGCATTATGCCGAGACGGTGACGGATCGGGTAAAATAGCGGCAGTTAAGACCGTGGTAGACCGCCGAACCGGCCTCCAGCAGATCATACCGGGTGTCAGCCGGCTCACCCTGGCCGACAACGAGATTATGCACCTTTTTACCATCAATGTCTATTTTGTCGGGGATGGGCCGGTGGCTATTGTTGATACGGGGACCGGGACCCCGGAAATGACCCGGGGCATCCTGGAGGTCTGGCGGGAACTCGGTTCTCCGGAAGTTGCGGCGGTGCTGCTCACCCACGGTCACCCTGACCACATCGGCGGGGCCCGGGCCGTTGCCGAGGCCACCGGCGCCCCGGTTCTCATCCACCCGTTCGACGCCCCGCCGGGTGGAACGACCCAGCCCCTGGCCCACCACCAGCAGTTCCGGTTTGGGAGCGTTGACGTGCTGGCCCTCCATACCCCGGGACACAGTCCGGGCCACGTCTGCTTCTACCTGCCGGGCCGGCGGCTTCTCTTGAGCGGGGACCTCATCCTGGGGGAGGGGACGGTGGTGGTTCGGGATATGGCCGCCTACCTGGCTTCCCTGGAGCGGCTCCTCGGTCTGGAGTTCGACCTGATCGCGCCGGGCCACGGTCCGCTGGTCAGGGACGGGCCGCGCCGGATCCGGGCATATATTGAGCACCGGCTCATGCGGGAGCGCCAGATCCTCGAAGCCCTGGCCGGGGGGCCGAAGACGGCCGAGGAGCTGGTCGACCTGGTCTACACCGGCCTGGACTCGCGGCTTCGGCGGGCGGCCCTGACCAACGTCGAGGCCCACCTGCAGAAGCTGGCGGCGGAAGGCCGGGCTGAGAGGCTTGAGGGCGGTCGATACGGCCCGGCCCGGAGGCGGCCGTGAACATCTCGATTGGGGACGGCTTCCGGTTCGGGTGCGGGTTTATCCTCGCCTGGGTCGTTTTTTACACCCTTGTGGCCATCGCCGTTGTGGCGTTGCTGATTATCCTCAACCTGGTCGGTGTTCCGGTAAGCCTGCCGCCGGTGATTGTGCCGCCGGCCCCCACCCCCGCGCCGGGCTAATCGCCGGCCGCCGGCCGCCGGGCCATGTGGTCGTGGACGCTCCCGGCCGGGAAGGCCAGTGCCCCCAGGACAAGGGCGAACCCGGCAAAGGCCAGCGGCAGGATAAAGACAACCCGGAGGGCCTCGGCCAGTGCCTGCTGGAGGACGCCCAGCTGACCGGCGTAGAGGACCCGGGCGGCGGGGTCAAGGAGGTTCCGGACAACGGTAGCCGGGTCGGCCCCAGGAGCCTGGCCGGCCAGGCGGGTCTGCGCCTGCAGATTGAGTACGGCTCCCATCAGGGCGACGCCGAGGCTTCCGCCGATGGTCCGGCTGAACTGATTGAGGGCGGTGGCAACGCCCCGCTGCTGCCAGGCGACCGCGTTCTGAATCGAAATCAGGACCGGGGTTGACGTGAGGCCCATCCCCAGGCCGACCAGGGCCACGTTCAGCATAACAAGGGGGACCGGTGTGGCCGGCTGAAGAAGCTGGAGGGCGGCTGTTCCCAGGACGGTGGCGGCCAAACCGGCGAGGAGGACGGGACGGTACCCGAACCGGAGGATAAGCCGGCCGGCCGTGATGCTCCCGACCGGCCAGCCGATGGACATCGGGGCGAGAACAGCGCCGACGCTGAGGGGACTGCCGCCCTGGGCACCCTGGACGAAGAGGGGAATGAAGCCTGTGGTGCCGAACTGGACGGCCCCGCTCAGGGTGCTCACCAGGTAGCCCACCCAGATGAGAGGCTTACCCAGCAGTCTGAGGGGTACGATGGGTTCGGGGGTGCGGGTCTCGACGAAGATAAAGCCTCCGAGCAGGCCCGCGGCCGCCAGGTAAAGGACGGGCCCGCTGGGGTTTTCCAGGGCGAGGAGCAGGGTGCTGATGCCGGCGGTAAGGAGGGCCGCCCCAAGGAAGTCGACCGCATGCCGCCGGCGAACAATGTGCTCGTGGTAGTTGTGGGCGAGCATCAGCATCGCGGCGAGGCCGATGGGGACGTTGATGTAAAAGACCCAGTGCCAGGAGGCGACGGCAATGATAAGGCCGCCCAGGCTCGGGCCGATGATGCTGGCCGTTCCCCAGACACCGCTGAAGAAGCCCTGGAGCCGGGCCCGCTGTTCGACGGGGAAGAGGTCGCCGACGATGGTGAAGATGATGGGCTGGATGGCCCCGGCCCCGAGGCCCTGGACGGCGCGGAAGATGATGAGCTGGACCATGGACTGGGCCAGGCCGCAGAGGACGGACCCGGCCAGAAAGAGGACGATGCCAAACAGGAGGACCGGCTTGCGGCCGACCATATCGGCCACCCGGCCGTAGAGGGGGACGGTGGTCGTCGACGTAAGCAGGTAGGCGGCGATTAGCCAGCTGTAAAGGGAAACCCCGCCGAGGTCGGCGACGATGGTTGGGAGGGCCGTCCCCACAATGGTGGCATCGAGGGCGGCCAGGGCAAGGGCGAGCATCAGGGAGGCGACGATCAGGGCGGTCTGCCGGGGGCTGAGGACCGGCCGCTCGGCGGACGTTGTCTTTGCCTTATCCGGGTCCATGTCTCGAGTCCGGGCTCCGTCCGGGGGACTAAAACCAATTATAGTTGAAAGGCCGGGGTCATGGCCCCTAGAATAGGTGAGTAGTTGGGAAGGGGTCTCCGGACGGTTCGAAAGCGTCTCGTCATAATCCTGGCTGCGGTCCTTGCGGCGGTCGTCGCCGTCTACCTGGTGGTTCCGGATGGCGGGGGTCTGTTATCCTGGGCCCGGCTCCAGACGGCCGAGCCGGGCGGGTCCGGTGGGCGGCCGAGCCCATCCGCTTCGCCGGCTCCCCAGCGCCAGTGGGTTGTGAGGTTTCCGCTCTCTGCCAGTCAGGCGGGGCCGCAGGCGGCCGCCCGGCCGTCGCCGACCCCGAGCCCGCGGCCGTCGCCGACCCCGGTGCCCACCCCAACGCCGCCTCCGGTCACCCCGACCCCGCCGCCTCAGCTTCCGCCGAGGCTGCAGGGCCTGCCGCCTTCGCCCTACAAGCGGCTTGCCGACTACCCCCGGCCGAAGCCGGACTCGGGCTACGGGTTCCACATCAACGCCGCCGCCTACCCGCCCGACCCGGTCGTATTCGAACAGCAGATTTTGCCGAATCTAAAGGCCCTGGGGGCGACCTGGGTGACGGTCTGGCTTGCGAACGCGTCACCCGCCAGCCTAGATTACGTTAAAAAGCTCATCGACAACGGGTTTGAGGTTGTTCTGCGCTACCATCCGGTGGTGCCGGCCCCCCACCCGTACTATGTGCCGGACCCGAATGAGCTGGCCCAATTTACCCGGCTTGGGGTCCACTACATTGTGACGGGCAACGAGCCGAATTTAAAGAACGAAAACGTCGATGACCGGGTCCACTCCCCGGCCGAGATTGCCCGGCAGTGGGTCGTTTCGGCCGACCGGATAAAGGCGGCGGGCGGTATACCTCTCCTTTACCCGATGTCGTCGGGGCCTTCGGGAATGGAGATGCTCCGGGGCATGCTCGAGTGGATGAAGGCCAACAACGCCCTCGACGCCCTGGACGGGGCGGCGGTTGCCGTCCACAACCGGCCCCTGAACAAGCCCCTGGATGTCATTGACGACTCGTCGTTCCGGACGTATGAGCTTGTGGACGACCTGGTCCGGGAGTACCTGGGGCGCAGCCTGCCGATTCTCGGGACCGAGGCCGGCTACACCTTCGGCGACCTCATCGACCCCAGGTTTCCCAGGGTAAGCCCCGAGGGCCACATGAATGGGAACCTTGAGATCATCTACGGGTTCCGGGACGGCCGGTGGCGTGACAGCCTCTTCTGCCAGAACTTCTGGATCCTGAGCGGGTTCGGCACCCGGACCTTCTTCGCCGACTGGTGGATTGAGAATCCCCTCTACTTCGGCCAGAACCTGCCCATTGTAGAGGCCCTGAAGAACATGCCTAAGTTTGAGCGCAAGTTCCAGTCGCCCGACTTCCAGCGCTGAAGTTCGGCCGGCAGTATGCTATATCTTTCGTGAAACCCTCAGCGGAGGCCCAGAACCTGCCATGGACCGTGAATTTTACACCGACGTGCTGATTGTTGGCGGGGGGAATGCCGGACTGTGCGCGGCCCTGGCCGCCCTTGAACAGGGGGCTTCGGTCCGGGTCGTCGAAAAGGCCCCCAGGACCGAGCGGGGCGGCAACAGCGCCCTCACCGCCCACATGCGCTTTGCCTACAACAGCGTCGAGGACCTCATCCCCCTGATGGATAACGTTTCGGACCACGACCTTAAAATCATCGCCGAGCGGGCCCCCAAGCACACCGAGGCTGACCTCTGGGACGAGGCGATGCGGGTGACCGACGGCCAGAGCGACCCCGAGCTTTTAGAAATTCACGTCCGGGAATCCTACCGGACGGTCCGGTGGCTCCGGGAAAAGGGCCACAGCTGGGTTCCGGCCGTGGCCAACCCCACAGCCGGGTTTGTGGTGATGCTCAACGGGGGCGGCTACGGCCTCCAGGAGCGCAACTTTGCCTACCTGGAGCGGCACAATGTCCCCATCCACTACGAGACGGCCGCAACGGAGCTCATCGTGGATGGTCGGGGCCGGGTGGTGGGGGTCCGGGCCCTGGACCCGGAGGGCTACGTGGTTTTCCGGGCGAAGGCCGTCGTTCTGGCCTGCGGCGGGTTTGAGGGCAACCCGGACGGGTTTGAGCGGTAC